>OQVQ01000467.1_pt1 | contig 19380 bp, 25 predicted proteins | sample 1691491 | NCBI WGS metagenome assembly OQVQ01 (sample SAMN03418252, study PRJEB22391) | human gut metagenome | biome: human-gut; feature: organic feature; material: feces | host: Homo sapiens | place: Tanzania | collected 2013-01
TCTTGCAGGTCTTCATGAGGTTGAGGATTGGCTTAACGTAAATACGGGTTGGAGCTTCTGGTGCTATTTATGGTATTTTGTTGGCTTTTGGTATGATATTTCCAGAGGAACGTATTTTCATTTTCCCATTGCCTATTCCTATCAAGGCTAAGTATTTTGTAATAGGATATGCTGCTATCGAATTGGTTTCTGCCATCGCTACAACAGGTGATGGTGTGGCACATATTGCTCACCTTGGTGGTATGGTTGTTGGATTCTTTATGATTCGTTATTGGAGAAAACAAGTTAATGGATATAGTGGCAGCAGTGCTCGTGATGCTTTTGAGAAACTTCGTGATTCTTTAGGTGGAAAGCGTAACCGTCAGCATTTTAACTATACTCGCAATCATAATCCTCAGTCTGATAATAACTCTTATCAGTCTCATCAGCAGGATTGGGATTATAATGCCCACAAGCGTGCCACCCAGGAGGAGATAGATCGAATCCTGGACAAGATTCGCAAAAGCGGTTATGATAGCTTGACAAAAGATGAGAAGCAGACTCTTTTTGACCAGAGTAAGAAATAAGTTGGTCCTTCTGGGTGTCATGTATGATATTGAATGGATGTATGATATAAAGAAATAAGCGGCAAGATTATGTTTAAACAATTGAGGCAGTTTTCTATCAGGATGATTGCGGGAGCAAATATTGCTACCATAATCATCCTGTTTCTTATAGGTTTTTCAGATCATCTTCATCCGGAAAGATTTGCCATGTTGTCTAATGTTGGTTTGCTTTTCCCTGTTTTTCTCTTCATCAACTTAGGGTTTCTTGTCTTTTGGCTGATATTTAAGGCGCGTTATGCGCTGATTCCTTTCATGGGGTTCATTATCTGTTATGTACCTGTGCGAGAATATATTCCCTTCAATATTCCTCAAGAGGCTCCGGAGGGTTCCATCAAAATCCTTTCATATAATTCGTTAATTCGATAAATTCGTTGTTACCGCGTCTGAGCGTCATTGTCAGAACAGCGTGAGCTGCGCTTGCTCCAACTTGATGCGCTTACAAGCTTTGTCGTAATACTCTTTGTTGAGCTCGAAGCCGATGAAGTTACGCTTCTCACGGATGGCCGCTATGGCAGTGGTGCCGCTACCCATGAAAGGGTCGAGTACAATATCTCCTTGCAGACTTGAGTTTACGATATGCTTCTCGAAGAACGACAGAGGTTTTATTGTAGGGTGTCCCCAAGCCTTTTTGTCGGTAGAATTATGAGGTGTAATGAAATACGTTCCTTTTGTGGAAACATCACCGTATATCTTTACTCCCTTTTCTCTGAAGAACAGACAATACTCGGTATCAGTAATGTATTTGTTGCCACATGCAGGAATAGGATTAGTCTTATGCCATGTAAGCAAATTCCAGTTACATTCTTTTCCTCGCACGAAATAGTCTAAGTAAATGGGGATTTGCTTTTGACTACACCACAAGTATATATTTATCTTTTTCATTACCCTGCAACATTCGTCGAGAGCTTTAAGGTCAAAACCGCTTTTTATTTCTTCGAGTTCCTTTGCGTATCGCTTATCATCTTGTGTGTATATTCCCCCCCCCCATATTGTCTAACAAATAGGGAGGGTCGGTCACTATCAACGAGACGCTTTCGTCCGGAATCCTTTTCATCCCTTCCAGGCAGTCTTCATTATATATCTTATTCAGTTCTATCATGCTTTGTCGTTTTGTGATTCTATCAGTTAAACCATTTCACTGTTGTCTCGCCCTTATACCCTTTCTCCCACACGAACCATGCGTAAGCCGCGGCGCTGCTGCCGAAAGCATCGAAGTCGCCGTTCATAGCGCATTTCAGTCGTGATGAGCTTACCCAAACGCGAATGGGGGGGGTAGAATGGAAGAGAGTGCGTCGAGCCTTGCCTTCAAGAAAAGTCAGCTTCAGGAACATCGCCACCTTCTTTCCTTCGGGAATGATGCTTAGAGCCTTCTCCACAAACTGCTGCGCATATTTGTAGGGTGGATTGGTCACGATGTTTCCGTCCCACGCCAAGTTATCTATTGCGAGGAAGTCAGCCACCTCGCCAAAACCTCTATCCACAAGGTCGCGGCTCACCACCTCATACCCTGCTGCCTCCAACACCCTACTCATGTGACCCTCGCCACACGAAGGCTCCAATATCCTGCCCTCAAACCGCTCCAGCTTGCACAGCTATTCCGTCGCCTTCGGCTCAGTGGCATAGTAATCTTCCCGCTGTCTATCCGTGTCCGTATGGTTGCTTGCGCCTAACGTCTTGAACACAGCAGCCGAGCCGCCCACCCAGTCTTTTCTTTTTATGTTGTTATTCATGTTGCGTAGAGTTTGTGTTGCCTATAATGAAAGTTACAGTCTTAGAAGAATTTTGCGGGCAGACAGTCATCTATAAACTTGCGTGTTTCTTTAGCACAATCTGCCATACATTTTTCTACTGCTTCGATGATGTCTTGGACTTGACCTTCACTCATATTGTTGTATTTATCGCAAGTGTCGTTTATTGTTTTGTAGAGAGCCTCATTTTGTAAACTCTCCATATAATCCACAAACTCCTTGCAAGTACTGCGTCGTGGTGCTTGCACCCAATTAAGGAAGTCCTTCTTCAAATCTTTCCATGTTTTGATTTTTATTACTATCATTGTCTCTTACATTTTAAATTGTCGTTTCAAGAACGGATCGTTCTTTATGAGTTCTATCATTTCCTCCTCTGAGTGTAAACCCTCCCAAAATACTTCGGTATGTGAATAGCTTCTTTTATCGTCAACAGAGAACGGCACGGCATAGTTGGTGTATATAATGTCGTGATGTTTTATCAAGTGACGACCTGGATTCTTGTAGATGTTGTTGATCCACGTCTCGTTGTCACATTCAGTCCATTTTTTGTATTCTTCGTCGGTAAGGTATTTGTCGATACCAATAGGGTAATGCCCTGCCTTGCCGTTTCCTTCTGTCCCGAAATAGATTATTTTTGCCATATCGTGATTGCTTTATGTTATTTTATAATTCACCAAAATCAAGTTTCATCTGTTGGAGCTTCTCTGCATACCATTGTTTGTATGACTTGCCCGAAATCCATCAGTCGTAGATGTTTTCCGCTATTTCGTTTTCTTGCTCCTCTGTCAAGCGGTCAGAAGAGGAGCTGGAAGAAAACCCGATTGTCTCTCCCACATTGCGTTCCATTCGCTCTTTTGGTATCGCTTTCCAAATATCCTTTTGGTAGGAATTATACGTCTCGTCTGCGTCTTTCTTTTTGCAAGTACGGCTTCTGTCAAGCCGCACTTATCGTTGAACATAATTTTCTGCATACTCTATATTTTCTTCTAAAACTTTACTTTTTCCTTATTTTCTCAATCTCCTCATTCTCCCTGCTCAGTCGCTCCAGATGTTCCAGCACGAGCGAATACGACTGATTGTTCACCTTGTCCTCGTCGAGACCTGTGTATTTCTGCATCGTGGCGATGGTGGCGGTGTATATCTCAAGAGCCGTGGATGGTGCCTTGCGTGGGTCTATCTTCTGCGTCTTGAACACGTGGGGATAGCGGAGGGAGAGAGTGTGCATGATGCCCGTCCACCAGAATAGTACTACTTGCCAGCGGTGTTCGGGGAATGAGAGGAAGTAGCCTTTGTTGTCGGTGTGCTGCGTCAGCTCATAATGAAAGTCATGCTTGCGTATGCCGGTGTTGGTGTCGATGTACTCGGTCTGGGCGTTGAAGATGGTGGCGAGGAACATAGAGCGTGCGGCATTGACGCTCTGTGTCTGCTGAAGAATCTGCGTTGGCGTGAAGCGACGGTCAGAGCGCATTCTTAGCAGATTGTTGCTTAGTGATACGTACTGCTGCATGAGGTCGGAGACAAAGCGGTATTGTTGCCACGAGAATCCGTCGAGTTCGGGCAGGGGACCTTGAAACTCCTTGCGCTTTAGGATGCTGCCCTTGCAACGAAGGCGAAGGGTGGGGTAGGCAAAGCGTGTGAGGAGGTCAGGCGTGTCGCTATCGAGCCAGTCGAGTAGTCCGGCTCCTGCTGTGAGAGCTTCGGGCGAGTCGGCAGGTGTCTTCGGCTTGCGTTTTTGCGATAACCAATACTGAAGTTGCCAGACGTAAATAGGGAAAGTGGCTACATCGTCACTCTTGCGTGGTCGGCACAAAAGGCGCGGACGGTCGGCAAGTCGGCGACATAGATAATACTGCTCATCGATGGGCAGCGACTCGTCGGGGTAGCGTAACACTTCGATTTCGCTCAACACGAAGAATGTGGCGACCTTTACGTTGAGCATCGAGAACGGATGATAACGATCGACACGTTGGGTCTGCTCGATGAATATCCTGGCGATAATTTCCAACTGCTCCGTACTGCACTCGTTCCAACGACGAGGTAAAGTGAGATTGATGGTTGGTTTCATATTCTATATTGGGTTTTACTATATATCTAAGGCAAAAGTATAGTTTTAAGATAACATGATCCGGACAAGGTGAGCACACAAAACAAAAAGCCCGACACAATCCGAAGACTATGCCGAGCGAACCTTTATCATTTATGACTGAGAAAAAAATGCTGTTCTGAGCGAGTTTTTACTTCTTGCTCTTAGAAGGAGATTTGGTTGTCGTCTGCTGTATAAAGTCATCGGCGGGTCTGGCATCCTCTCCTTCTTCGAGACTTAGGGACGCAATATTGTCGTCGCTCTGTTTGTCAATATTGCTTACGCGTTTTTTGAGGCAAGAAGTGAGTCCCAACCGCCCTCTGGCTCTGCAATCTCGTAACGACCGTAGGTTGTAGGCTGGAGGGTTCCGCTCAGTTCTACCTGACGATCATCCTCGGCTTTCTTACCAGTGTCGCCCTTAATACCGCCCGAAGCATACTCAAACTTATGCTGAGCATCGTACACGATGATACTCTTCTCACCATCCTGGATGATATAACCAAGGTCGAGGTTGTTCAGAGCGCGAGCTACTTCTGCAGACTCTGCATTTACGCTCTCAAGCACATAGTCGAGCTGCTGCTTGAAGCCTTTTCTGCGACCAAGAGACTCGAAAGTGTGTCCCTGGCTACTCTCTTTACACTCGAATTTGTAGAGACCTTTACCCGTGTTGAACGACTCGGATGTCAGAGCTGGGTAAACGTTCTTTTCAGCCTTCAAAGGAGCCTTGAGGTCGCCCTTGTTGAAAGCATACACGTTGATACCAAGGCCACCAAAGTTCTCCAAGCATTCGTTAGCTGCGAGAATATCCTTAATTTCAGGACATGTTGCTGTTACTGCCATATTCTTATGAATTTTTGTGTTGTTGATTGTGTTGTTAAAAGAAGAGAGCGACGGGTTAGCATATTCCGTCAGGTCAGCCACGACCGTCGCTCTCAGAAAATATAGAGTAAGAAACCTTCGCTACTCTAAGATTAGGATCCCTTCTTGAAGAAGGCAGTCAGACCCATGTTCATGCCAGAGGCAGTGAGCTGAATCTTCTTGTCCTTCTTGCCATTGCTCCAGCCATCAAACTTGTAGGTAGTACCGTCGGCAGCTTCAAGTGTGAGAATCTGGTTAGGTGTGGTATCGAGCGGCTTGGTGTAAGCAGTGCCGTTTACCTTCACTGTGCCATCTGGCTTCTGTCCGTCAGTACCAACGAGAGTAACCACGAGCTTGGTGTTGTCGTAATCGCCTGCTACATACTCAGGAGCAGCAAGAGCACCATCGCTGACGCAAAGTGCGGAACGCAAGAAGCTGAGGACACCGCATCCCTGTATTGACTGAATCTGGAAAGACAGGTCTCGGTGATCACGGTCTGAGCCGAGACGCACGCTTACATACTGCTGGTTGCTGAGAGTGTCAACACCGTAAACAAAGTTCTTGTCAATAGTAGCATACATGCGGTCACCAGCACCGAAGTTGGCGATAGGACAGATGGTAACCTTTGAGAGACCCGGCAGCTTAAAGTTGTCACCCTGGTTATACTCTACACGGAAGTTGCCGTGGAACTTGTTAGCGTAGCCGGCAGCGATATTCATTGCTGTAGCCTCGTTCATATAGACACGTGTAGGAACCTTGCGCAGACGCTCGTCCCACTTAGCGTGCCACTCGATGAAGTTGTCGTAAGGGGTAGAGTCGTTGTTGTCAGCAGGAGCTGTGATAGCAGCACAAGGAACAAGATTGCCGTTCGCCTCTGAGATAAGGCCATCCTCGATGTCGTGCTTGATGCAAGTGTGGAAACCGTCGTAGAGAGCCATAGCCTGCTCACGAGCCGGAACAGAGTCGTCACCATTGTCAAGAGCGATGTCACCAAACCATAAGCAAGCTGCGAGGTTGTCGGCATAATCCTTGAGGATAGCTTCTGTTGCCTGAGAAGAGAGTGGGAACTGGCCCTGTGCATCGGTGCCGAATACTGTCTCACAGAAGTCGTCTATATTGCCTGGAAACTTATCCCAAGAGAGCTTCGCAACAAGGATGCGCTCCTTGAGGAATCCAGCTTCACTGTTAATCTCACGGTGAACGTCTTTACGACGGGTTGTGCCACCCTTGCGGATGAAAAGATGGAAAGTGCGCTTGAACTGAACGCCAGTTACGATGTCAATACCAAGACGGTCCATCTCTTCGGCATCCGAATAGCCAGGACCCATAACAATCTCCTTTGACACCTCCTCGGCTACGTGCTGAAGAGCGTCAAGACCGATAAAATCTTTTGGTAAATTTGCCATAGTTGTTTGTGTTTGTGTTGTTGTTTTCTAATGTTGTCTGTTTAGTTGTTGTGAAAGTTGAGTGCTTTTACTTGTCTTCCTCTCCGTGCAAGTAACGCTGGAAAGCTGCCTTGCGCTCGGCATTAGTCTTGTACTTGCTACCGTCGAAGCTGCGCAATGTTGGCACCTTAGCACCATCGCCATTATTGGCAGGGGCTGCGCCAGCGTTCAACTCTTCACCAGGGTTGGAGATGAGTTCGGCTATCTGTGCGTCCTTGTCGGCAATCTGCTGTTCGTTTGCTGCGATAGTCTCCTTCGCGCCCTTGAGTTCAGCATCCATATCGTTCTTGGCTGTGGTGAGGGCTGCAATCTCCTCGTCCTTCTTGGCGAGAGCCTCGGAATGCTCATTGCGAAGAGTTTCAATTTCTTTACTGTGAGCCTCGTTAGCCTCGTTCAGTGCGTTTTCCGCGACATCCTTAGCTGAGTTGGCTGCTTCTAACTGTGCGGAAAGGTCATCGACCTTGCTCTGCAATTCTGCAAGAGATGTTTCCGCTTCGGCGACTTTCTGCTCTGCATCAGTCACCTTCTGCTCACTTGCCGAGAGGTGCGCTTCGAGAGAGTCAAGAAGCTGGGCATTCATAAACGCGCCATCTTCCTTTACGGCAATCTCGCCAGCGTTCAGTCCGCAAGCGGCATTGATAAGAGGGTAATTCTCCATGTTTATATTTGTGTTTGTGTTGGTTTGCTTTGCAGTAGCATTGGATGTGTTGGCAGAGTCAGATGCTTTTTTGTTGAGTGCAAAAGCACGCTGCACCGTCTCGAAGAATGTAGACTGGCCATCAACAAGAATGCCCTTCACATCCTCAGCATTGAACACCTTACCATGCAGGTGCTCGTCGGTAGCGTTAGGGCAAGCCTTCTTAATGTCGGCACGAAACTCTACACCAAGCTCGGCAAGTTCGGCAATAAGCTCTTTGTCCTTGCCATCGTTGGCAATATCACGGAAAGCCTTGTTCTTGTCGAACGACTCAGGGTCATAAAGCTCGTGATAAGTTTCATCTGTAAATTTGTTTTTGCTGCCATCTGCTACGGTATAGAAAGCAGCCATCACGCCGATGCAGCCAATTTCATTCTTTGGGTGCATGTAATAGCGTTCGTCGCAAAGCGAAGCGAGGTACATTCCTGCAGAAGCACAGAGCCCGTCAATAAAAGCAATGACTGGCTGTCCCTTAGAGTGTGCGTATTCGATAGCCTGCTGATAGTCGTTCTTTGCCCAAGCCGAACCACCTGGAGTGTTGATGAAGAAGACGTGACCGCGACAAAGCGGATGATCGGCTGCTCGCATCATCATGTCGCGATGGTCGATAGAGCCGTAAGAGCATCCGCCACCATTGCGAGTAATGGGACCGTCAACGGTAAGCACCGAGACAAAGGGAAAGTCCTGTCCGCCATCATTTGCGTCGTATGACAAAGCCCAGTTACCTTTTACCCGGCTACCATCTTCGGAAATCTGAAATTCTTCCGGATAGTAAAGACTTCCGTCAGGGAGTTTCTCGGAGACATAACCGCAGGTCTTCTCGGGCTTAGAAAACGCTGCATGAGTGTTCAGGTTCTGCTCCAAACTCTTGCGAAGACCATGCACAAAGTCGGGCGAAACCATCCACTTCTTCTCAGTGAGAATTTCAAAAAGACCTTTCATAGTTTAGTTCTTGTGTTGTATTATCCTGTGTTGTTGTTATCCTGAAAATCAATCTTTTTACCGACTGACTATTGTTGCGAAGGAAGGACTCGAACCTTCGACCTCTTGGTTATGAGCCAAGCGAGCTGCCACTGCTGCCACTCCGCTATATATTTCTCACTTGCAAAATTAAAGGCTACGACAAATAGTTTTAGGACAAAAAAACGCCGTTATCTTCACAGACAACGGCGTAAAAATAATTATAATGTATTCAAAAAAATGGCTCAAGACTATGCCTCTCGAAGCGTGATAGGTATCGGTTCTGACAAGGCTTTAAGGGAAGCGGTAAGGGAACGGTCTTGCGACTGCTCGCTGCACGTAATACTGCATCCTATGGAGAAAGTACCAGGCAAAGTATAGCAAAGGAGAAGCGAACCATCCAACTTGCGCAATACTGCATAATACGATTTATCGCGCATATTTCGGTACACTTCACGCACATTTTCGCCTCCGTGGGCTATATTTGCACTAATATTATATGTATATATAGTGCCATTGCCCTGTTTTGCAAGTGTCACCTTCACACTCAGGTTTTCAGCAATGACGAAGTTTTCGCCACTCGTTGCAAGACGAAGCGTCGGCTCGGCAGGCAACTTACAGTTGTTGATATATAACACTTGTGCCATACTGAAAGGCACTGGAATAATACACTCTTCCTTGGGGAAAAACATCACATCAGTAATGCCTTCAAGGAACAATTCTTTACATTTATCTGGTAGTTGCATTTTCGTACACCTAAAAGGGTTGTTTTTTAACTTATTTTACAATATGGATTAACACTTGTTTACAATACTTTAATCTTCATACACTATATCATCGAAAGAGAAAGTTCGCTCCTTATCGTCAATATACTGCATATCAGCACACGAATATGCCTTGAAGTTGTTGTGCTCAGACGTTAGCCATCGATTGATGATGCGTCGTAAACTGTCCTTGCCATTATCGTCAGGCTCAATGCCGTAGCGCATTAGAAATCGCTCAAGCATGGCAGCCTGATGACGACAAATGATGCGGTTGTCGGATGTGCAGAAGTCGAAGGTAGATAATGCCCATTCCACCACACAACGTTTGAAGTCATTGTTGAGCATGACGAGCAACTGACGTATGCCGCGTGAACTCAGATTCCATGCCGGAGTGACCTGTCTTACCACATCCACCATCTCTACTTCCGAGGGCAGTTTTACGCATAAGTAGTCCTCATTGTCACTCTTGGAATATTCCTGTTTGCCATAGAGCAACTGCACCTCGTCAAAGGAAAGATATTCGTGAGGATTCCGAGTAAGAATTACGCTACCTCCCAGGGGCGATCTGCCCTGCATCATATTGCACCATTGCTGCTGTGAAAAGCACTGCATATTGACACGTTGGGTGACGACTGCAGCATTGCTCAGATGGTTGCGCATCACGAAATGCTCCGGCATATACATATTGAACACCAACGGCTCATCGGGGGCAAGCACATGCTTCGGGTCACGATGCCGAAAGAACTGGCAGCGACTCATGGGGAGGCGAATGTAAATGTTGGGCATGATCGTTACTTTTTAGAAGGTCGTTTGTATTGGCTCATAATTGTGTCGGTCACATTGAAACTGTAGCGTAATGCGTCGTCAGTGTGGGTGTTTTGTTTCTTTTTTGCCATAATCTTCTCTATTGCCTCTGTCTGCTGACGGTTGAGATTGTAGAAAAGATGCACCGCATTTATAAAGCAACCTCCAGACTCGGTGCGCTTGATGAAACTCTCGTTGAATTTCTCGCTACGGCCGAAGAACTGGTTGAGACCTTCTATGAGGTCAGCTTCGGTATATGCAGGCGATGCAGGGTGCAGCTTGCGATACTTGTCGGTGTAAGTTCTCAGACGCTTCTCAAGATACTCGTTGATAGAGTCAGAATAGTCGAAATAAAGTTGAGCTTCGGGCGAATCAGCATCATCACGGCGGGCAGACTTAAAGAAGCCTCTTAGTTGCGTAAGAACCTTCAGCACAGCATCAAACTGATTAAACTCAATACTTCCATCGAAGATTTTACGCATATCAGCTTTTACGTCGGTAACTACACTCTCAAGCATATCGGCGAGGAATGTCACCTTATCGAGGTTAGCAGCCATACGATCCACGCGCTCCTTGATACCGTCCCTGCTGTAGTCAACGTAGTATTTAAGCAAGGTGGAGAACGAAAGAAAATCGTAGCTAACCTCGCTGTGAAGGTTAGTCTGAACGATGGAAGAATACATGATGTCTGCCAACTTACGGTCATGCTGCTGTATGGTGCGCACAAGATTTGCCATTTCGCTTGAATCAGGGCGCAAGCGGTTAGCCGACTGCACGAGTCGGTTGCGTTTCTCTACAGCATCGTTGTAGTCGGGATTGTGAAAGAGCAGGTCGAGAGTTTCGGCATACTTGCTGAGAGGTACGTCTTTGAAGTGGAAGGAGTAGATAGTGGGCTGATTGCGCACAAGCTCCTCACGTGCTCGGATAGGGTTGGATTTAGCCATAATTCTATCTATTTATCATAAGGTTGAATCTGTTACTTTCCAGTAGAGCCATATCCGTTATCTCCACGTGATGTTTTGCGAAGTTCGGTTACTTCTACAAACTCCAAAGACTCGGTACGCTCCAGGCAAAGCTGACATACTTTGTCACCAACTTTATAGCGCGGCATATCGGGCATAACGTGATAAAACACAACGGAGATCTCTCCAGTATAAATCTCGTCCACCGTACCTTGGGCGTTAGACAGCACCATACCCGTCTTCCATACCGAAGAACGTGAGCGGATGTTAAATCCTCGGATGTTGTGCCCGTCAAACTCGTTCACTGGTTGCAAAGAAAAGCCCAGTCCGTACTTCCATACGTTAGGTGCAACCTCTTCCTCGCTAACTGCAAAGCAGTCGTAGCAAAAATCATTTTCATGCCCAACAGCCTTTACCGGCATCTGGGCTTTTTCATCAGTTTTCTTAAATAATATCTTCATTGTCAATATAATAAATATGATTAGATGTCAAAATCCGCACTATACTTCTGCATACGCTCGATGATGATGTTGCGGATTTTCTCTGCTATAATATGAGCGTCGGGGTGCGCATTCCCAGTCTTATCACGTAAACGCATGTCCAGAATATGTTGCCACTCACTAAGAGTATATGTATAACCACAAATGGTATAGGTGTTAAACGTGAGATTACCCCTCGCATCTTCGGGCTTTAGACCTGTGAACAACAAGAACTTGTAAATATTCTCAGCCACCCAATAGCCAAAATGAGAAGCCCAAATTTGATACCACTTAGCTTTTGCTTCCCAGTGCGGACGACAAATCTGCACACCACCTTTCTTCACGAGATTTACATAACGTGTGCTTTGCTCAGAAATACAATTTGGTGATTTACGATTATAAGACTCTCCTTGTATGCGTTGCGTAGTCACGACCAGCGTCATTCGGATAATAGAAAAAGCCAACTCACACTCGTATTTCTGCGCCTTATTGATAAACTCGTCTTCGCTGACACGATACGGACTAAGTGCGTTCATCAAATTCTTATTCTCAAGCAAGAACTGCATGTTTGTACTAATCCATACCTTATGGTTCTTGGTGGCGTAGTCGATGTAAGGCGAGGCATTCAGATACGCCCAGATGTGACTGGGTAAGCCTTTTTCGTTGGGCATAAAGAAGTACATAGTGCCATGACGGTACATTGAGCGATGTCCGCTCTCCCAGAAATCTTTACAGCGTTTCTCATCGCGCTTTTGGATAAAAGCTTCTATTTCCTCTTCGGTCAATCTTTCTTCGGGCTGCTTGCCTTTTGCCTTGTAGCATATTCTGCCTACTCTAGCTATATGGTGCGCAAGTGTAGTCTGCGGCCACCATTCTACGTGCGGTTCGATGAATCTCATTACTAATAAATTTTATTTTGTTGTTGAAATAGTAAATCATTATATAAGGTGTTACTGCAAGAAGATGAAACTCGTAAAATCTTTGCTCGTCAGCATCCTTTGCACGATAGCTCTAAGCGCAGAACGATGCTCTTCATTAAAAATGAGATAATCGTAAGTTTCGGGAGGAAGCAGCTTACGATGAAGGTCACGTAATATACGTTCCTGGCTAATGCCTCGTGCCAGACGCGTATCTTTAGATGCGCTCAGGTATATTTTCTTGGTTTCTATCTCAGGATGGTTTTTCAGAAGCGACAGGAGTCCTTCCTCGTCTATGATATATGTAGCCACACCCTCTATTTGGTTTATAGTAGTCCAATACTCATAGCCGCCATAAACGGTGTAAGCCAGCATTTCTTCTCTCGGTACGCAACATTCACTAACAAAGTAGTGCTCGCGTCCGTTCTGTTCTCCCTTGCGCATCGGGCGAGTGGTGTAGGAACATAGCGGTTTTATACCGGAAAATTCCCCTATATACCTTGCAACAAGGTCCTTACCTGCACCGCTCGGACCTGTAATCGTTATCAGTTTCATATCTCGTTTTTTGTTTAGATTTTAACAAAACGTTTCGTTGGTATTTTAGTTTTTCAACCATATATCTCCAACAAGTCATCCCTCGTTAATGTGATGTTTTTGTCCTTGCACTGCTTGAAGAAGAAATTTACCGTATTGGAGTATTGGGCGAACGACGGCCACCTCTTTGCGAAGTCACTCTCATGGTGTCCGCAGGTAGAATCCGACGGGCGGAATCGTGAAACGCGCTTCCAGAAGTCGTAACCATCCTGCCCTACCAGATGATAAAGGGACATTCCGCAATACACCCACTCTATATATCCACCTTCGGGTCCGGCCATCAAATCTACATGCTGTTGCTCTACCTTCTCGACAAGACGTCGCACCTTACGGTAGATAATATCAGGAGTATCATTATGCCAATCACCGATAACAACACCATTTGTCGCTGACGATTCATTATGAGTTTCCGCATAAGAGGAATGATGTTGGCGAGACAAAGGCAATGGCATTACAATTTGGTCGCTTAAACCCATATAAGCCGTTGCTTTCTCATTTATATATATGTGCTCAGAATCATCCCATGACGCGAAGCGCACACGACCTATATTGCCGCATGACCTATCGAGCGTTATGCCGCAAGCAGCATAATCCTTCAACAGGGCCTTGAACTGGTCTTTGTGCCTATCAGGGTAAGCCAGGCGCACAAGACCGAAATATCCGCTGCCAGAGCAAGAGCGCATCAATAGAGCTATCTCAGGGCGATACTGGCACACAAAGCGCACATTATCGAACTGAGTGAGGTGTTTGTTGTCGTCGAGGTCAATGTCAATGGCGAGCCAACCAGTGTGTTGCTTCAGGTGTGTCTCCCTTCGGCTCACCATTACCCGCTGTCCTGGGTGTGTAAGGCTGTCATCCTCATAGAGCGCAAACAAGCCGCTAAGAGTGGCACCAGGTAACTTCTTCTTTGTCTCGATATACTCCGGCATCTTCTTGGCTTTACTGCCAAACTCTTCTATCATGCGACGAAGCTGCTGAACATACGGCTTCCATCTGTCTGTAAGGCAAAACTCACGGATAGACATCTGCGTGATACACTCTCCCGTTTCTTGGTCAACATACCTTCCCCGGGCATCGTGTGCATCTTGATATATAGAGCAAATCTCGTCGAACATATCATTATGATTTAATGAAGACATTGTTATCGGTTACAAAATTAAAAAATATATATCACTCACACAAATTTTTCAACATATATTTGGAGTGTCCAATATTTTTTAACTTTTATAGTTCTATTAGTAATGGTTACACCTAATAATAAATCAAGTAATATTCATAACCATCACTTTCACCATAACCTTTATATACATACCTTTGCCACAAGTCCGATAATGGGCGAAACTAAACAACACAAACATTATGCAGATTAAAACGCAAAACGGCGACTATGATGTTGCCAGCAAGGGACTGGGCAATACAGCTCTCGGTATCGGTATCGCAGGCTTGGCGACAAGTCTGTTGGGAGGTGGTGTCTCTCTATTGGGTATGGGGAAAAACGGCATGACCGCAAATCCATCGGATCCTGACTCACGCTTCGTCACCAAAAGCGAAACAAACCTGATTCAGGAGAACTCTACACTCAAGACGGAACTTGCCATCCAGAAGAGCGAAAACTACACCGACAAGAAACTTGTAGAGGTCACACAGTATCTCGACACAAAGCTACGTCGCGTAGAAGACAAGGTTGACGCAAACAAGGATGCACAGCAAGCCGTGAACGCACAGCAGATGGCATACAATGCCGCCGCAAATGCAAACATCGACGTGTTGAAGTCGCAGGTAGCCTCACTGACAAGTGTAACCAAACTCTTCGTACCTTCATCTAATGTCTGTCAGACAGGATGCGGATGTGGATGTGGTTGCAATGGGTAAAAGCGTGAAGTGATATGGAATATTCTAATTCACAAATCTTGGCAGCAGTCGTGTCGGAATGGGCACGACCTGCCATTTCACAGATAGCCGCAAGTAACATCATGCGGCTACCCATGCTCCAATCACTGCAAGCCACTATCGGGTCACTGGGATTGGTAAGCGGAACATACAATCTACAAAAGGATATAGAACCAATCCTCCAACCTGTTGTCAACTCTCTTATCATCCCTATGCTCTCTCGATACTTCGGACAAATACCTGAAGAGAGTATTCCGCAGATGGCGCACGACATCGTAGAGAAAATTCGACACAACGGACCGCTATCCATCCTCGAAGGTGTGATAACTTTTGACGAAGAAGATTTGGATGAACTCGCCGACCTTTTGCAGAAAAACCTGCCAGTGGAAAGCACAGATCATTATCAGGTAAAGAGATAAATTTATTAACGCAAGCGGCGGCTCGCATCGTCGCTATATTAAAACATAAATAAGAATATGAACAAACGTACTATTCCGGCTAATATTACAGCCACACTTGCAGTAGGCGCAACCGCCACTGCTCCTTATTATGACGTGAACATCACTCAGCAGCTCTGTACTCCGGCTTGTGTCGATGAAACACCCGTGTTTGCTCCAAAAATCTCGGTAAAGAGTATTGCGAATGTGGGAACATCACAATATCTTGTAGTGCTCCATGTGGAAGGTGTCATCAACTACATTCCGTGTAACTGTGGAACATGTTGTACTCGCTCACAGGTGATAAGTCAGGATTTTACCATTCCAGTGTTCAGTGCTACCGCTATCAACAGTGTTACACCTGCCATCGGTGCAATACAAAACGGAATCGCCAAGATTTCATGCTGCTTATGCAGCAAGACTTTTGTGTCGGATGTGCCACTTACATTGATTATCGCGTAATATGTTGATGCTTCTATTGACAAGTATTGTCTTGATGGTCTCCGTCAATCTCATCCACCATCTCGGACTGGCTCAAGCTATCGCCGAGGTGATGGATAAGATACTGAAGTGTAGCCAATGCTTAACATTCTGGAGCGTAATCGTCGGACTGATATATCTTGGTCAAGATATTGTCACGGCGATATTCCTTGCCATTTCGATGGCTTATATATCTAATTGGTTCGGACTGATTTTGTTATATCTTCAAAGAAAATTCACTACATTATATGAAAGAGAAAGAGAAAAAGACAAAGAATAAAAACGAAAGTAAACCAATAGAGAATGCTTTCAGTTTTCAACGGCAGACAACACTCGCTACCTTGGTGCCAGCAATTCCTAAATTCAAGGGCATTTGCCCTAATTGTTAAAAAACGAAAAGAAAATGAAATATATTCAATTGATAGAACAGGCTCGTGCCGCAAACGTTGCAAATGATAAGAAAATGAACATGGCCATCGCACAGATGTCGTGCGACCTTGAGAGCGTGAAGGACGAAAATCCAAATATCTTTTGGCGTATCATGCGCCATCAGCACGCAGTGCTCTACGACCGCCATTACAGTGAGAGGTTTGCCAATCACGATGTAAACAACCTGGAATACGGCGAACCTGACGCGGAAGGTATGCCTACTCTGCATGGCGCACACTGGACGCGTTCGCAGATTATGGAAGCTACACGAGGAATGAAATTTCACCCAAAGGTGAACGACTGGGACAAATATGTCGCCTTCAATGCCATGTATGCTGACCTATGTGCCGACATGGAAGACGAGGAGATAATCAAGGCTGCATATTTGTTCTATTTCCGTGATGCCGACTGGCAGACGGATGATGATTGCACGAAGATATGGGATTACATGTTCTTGCACGCAACTATGTAATTACGACTTTTCGCTAAGACTTTAAGTCTCTTGCGGTATTCTCTATGTCGCAAAGAGACTTTCTTTTTGACACAAAAAAGTTATTTTATCTTTCTATTAGCATTTCTTTTAACTAATAAGTCTATCATAAGAGAATTTTATCTAACTTTGCAACTATAAAACTAACATTCTTTCACTTAAAATCAATAGATATGGAATTACGGCATCTACAATCTTTTGTTTATGTGGCAGAAAATCTTTCATTTTCTATCGCCGCCAGCCGATGCTGTGTCACGCAATCGGCAATTAGCCAACACATAAAAATCCTGGAGAATGAATTGGGATGTAAACTTCTCATTCGCACCTCACACGAGATTACACTTACAGAATATGGCGAAGCTCTATTGCCTCGCGCAAAAGACATCATAAAAAGATCTGCCGACTGCAAAGAGTATATACACGAACTCAACAACTGTATGACCGGTGAACTACGTATTGGTGTAGGATCATTTATCGCTCCATATATCCGTGTAGCTGCAATCATATTCATGGAGCGTTACCCTAATGTGAGACTTAATGCAGAAATGACCAAGGCCACCAGTCTAAATCATCTATTGCGCAACCACGAAATTGACATAGCCTTTACGATGAATACTGCATTTAGAAATGAAGGTATAGAATGCATACCGTGCATACCATTTTCTATTTACGCCATCATGCGCAATACACACCCATTAGCAAAACTACCAAGGGTGTCATATAAAGATATGCTCTGCCATAGCGTCATAATGCCCGACGTAGGCGAGCGCGTGTTCAACACCTTTCAGCAATACACACAACAGGACCTGACTAAACTAAACATCAAGTGTGTTGTTAACGATCCTGACGAAGACCTTGCTATCGTGGAAGAAAAACAGACCATAACCTTTATGCCTAAGCTCTATCTGAAGAATCATCCTACCCTCGTGGCCAAGCCTATTGTAGAACTAAAAACAGAACTTATAAGTAATGCCCACTATATGCAAGATATTCCTCTCAAACGTTCGGCACGAATATTCCTCGATATTATCAAACAAGAGGCGATACCGTATATTCAAGAATTAGAAAAAACCTATTGACGACTTGTTTTTATACCGAAGTTTGAACTTTTGGACTTTTCAGCCTCCAAAAGTCCAAACTTTAAGTTCAAAGTCCATTTTTCCGAAAAACGCCGAAAAATGAAAAGTCCATAAATTTGGAAAAACGGAGTAAAGTCCATAGAAAATCCGTGCCGTGTCCCCCCAATGAATTTTTCAAAAAGTGATTTAACCTTTTGATTTTTTGCAACTTATCTATTAAAAGTCCAAAAATTTAATTATTTCTTCCTGCTCTACACGAGCGTAAAGAAACAAATATATATGTATTTGTATATGAAAAAGCCATTTTATACGCAATTTTCTGTCATTTCAGTTGCCCTTTACATCCCTACAATATACTAATAGTCAATAGTTTACGCTTATGGCGTTAATGCTACTAACCTATGTTGTGAGGTTAGGGGATTTTGAAAATCGGGAGAAAGAAAAAATACCACGGAAAATATATATATAGTAGCCGAAAATAGTGGATTTTTGGACTTTCGACGGCGGTTTTATTGGTAAAGTCCATAAAATAAGCGAGTTACAAATGTTTATACGTTTAGACTCTACGGACAGCGGAAACGGACACGAGGTCAAGGATGTTGGTGTAAAGACAAAGAAGAAGCGCAAAACACATAAAGGAAAAACAATGAAAATTGCTGAAATACCTTTTATGTGTCTTGCGCTTGGGGCAGGCGAAATAATTAAGAAGAGGTTACTTCTTGTTCTTCATAAACTGATTCGCTTTCGTCATACTGTCATGCAGACCGCCACGGCCGTACATATTGATTTCCGCATTGATTGGTTTGTCAAGACGAGAAAGAAGTGCGTTAATTGCGCCAAGAAGGGCTACGTTGGTGGCGGTGTTGTTGTTTACTACCTCGTCAGTCGCTGACGCTCCTGGCGCAACATTTGCAGCCGTCTCGCTGACATTGCCAGCGTCGTATGCGTGGCGACCGGAATAGTTGCGGTCGTAGTTGACGAGAGCCTTCAACAGTTGAGGGTTGTTCATCATCATGGCTTGCGTGGTCTCACGTCCGATTACCAACTCTGGGCCATTCTCTGCTACCAGGGATGGCTGTCCGTTAATAGTAGTGGCAGTAGGCTGTGTGAGAAGAGAAACGCCGTCGTGAGGCTTGTTGTCCTCGGTTGCCCAATACAGACTGCCATCGTTGCCGACGAACGGACGAAGGTCTTGAACGTTACCACTATCATAGGTGAGCATACCCGAAACGATCTTGGTGTTTTTGGTGGAAGAAGTATTTTTCTTCTTTCCGCCACCAAGGGCAGAGTTTAATGCCCACTGGAGCAAGCCCATCAATGTGGACATGACTACGGCTGCGGCAATAGGACCGGCAATAGGACCAAGAAACTCGAAACACTTTGCCATTGCGCCAGCAATAGAGAATGTAACCTCTCCCCGTGTGCGTTGAGCATCAGATTGCAATGTTTCATCATTGTTTTTCTGCTTGGCTGTAAGGGTTGCATTTAGGGCAGCGTCGGTCGCATTCATCATGGTTTTTTGAGCGTTTTCAGTTCCCTTGCTTTGCTCGTCGTTTCCCTGTTCGGTTGTAGCCGTAATATTCTTTACACCTTGAGAAGTCGTTTTCTCTCGTTCCTTATTGCCCTTCTTTACCTCTTGGGTCAGTTCCTTTTGATGTT
>OQVQ01000472.1_pt1 | contig 19252 bp, 14 predicted proteins | sample 1691491 | NCBI WGS metagenome assembly OQVQ01 (sample SAMN03418252, study PRJEB22391) | human gut metagenome | biome: human-gut; feature: organic feature; material: feces | host: Homo sapiens | place: Tanzania | collected 2013-01
CAGTTGCCCGCATCGGAAATGTAAAGATGCAGGCGAATGCCTATCAACTGGGCAAAGTGGAAGTAAAGGGCAAGCTGCGTATCGACCACGGAGACCATGCCTCTTATACATTCTCTGACGAACAGATCAAGAACTCACGCCATTCACAGGATCTCCTGGGAACACTCCCGGGAATCTATACCGATCCGATGACCGGCAAGACATCCAGTATGACAGGCAAATCCATCAAGATTCTCATCAACAATGTGCCGATGACGAGCGAGAACGACTTGAAGGCTATTGCCGCCAACAAAATAAAGAAGGTGGAATACTACGAAGATCCTCCTATCAGATACGGCGATGTGGGCATCTTGATGAACATCATTACCAAGCCGCTTGATACGGGTTATACTACTGGTTTTGATGTGTCCAGTGCCTTGACCACAGGGTTTAGCGATGACAATGTGTATTTCAAGTACAATAAGGGCAATCATCAGTTTTCCTTCGATTACAGCATCAACGTGAGAAACTATCGTGACTGGATAGAAGACAACCAGTATTCCTTTACGCTTGACGACCAGCAGGCTGTCTATGATTACCATCTGCACAAGCGTTTTGGCTATACCGACAACAAGTTCAACCTGAAGTATGCTTACAGCAAGCCAGATGACGTAACCTTCCAGGTCACCTTTTCGCCAGAATTGTCACATAAGTTCAACCGGGGAAATAGCGAGGTTGCAACGCAAGGAAACGAGGCTTGGAAGGATGGTTTCGGAAACACGAAGGATATTGTAGATTACGTGAAACCAGCAGTAGATCTCTATCTCAGCAAGCAGTTTGCCCATAAGCAGACACTCGATGTGGACGTGCTCGGCTCTTACTTCAACACCAGGCAGCAAATGCTCAACCGGCAATGGACTTCCGACAAGGATAGCATCTTGACCGATGACGACATGCACTCCAGGAGCCACATCTATTCCCTGATAGGAGAAGCTGATTATACCAAAGAATGGGAGCAGGGAGAGCTGTCGGCAGGAGTTTATACCTGGAATAAGTGGAGCGACTATAATGTGCGCAATATCCTTTCCGGCTATGAGCCATCCAAGTATTCTTCATGCATCAAGATCAATACGGTTTATGCCCAATATCAGAACCATATCGGCAAGTTTACCTATCGTATAGGCGTAAAGAGCACGTGGAGAACCCAGAGCTATCAGGATCTCACCTATAACAACAACTATATTCATCCGTTGCTGTATTTATCTTATAAGCTGAAGAACGGTTCGTTGCAGCTGCTATCATCCAGCGGCACCAATTATCCCGCCATCTCAACATTGAGCGAGAACATGACGATTGTCATCCCCGGACTGATGAAGCAGGGCAACCCGAATGTAAAGGCTACGATGGAATGGGGACCGATATTCAGATACACCTATAATGATGCGATGCTCTACCTGCAAGTAGCACTTTATGGAATCTATAATGACAAGGTAATTACACCTTATTATTATTGGACCACGGTGAACGACAAGCGCAGCATAGTTTCTACCTATGAAAACGGCAGTTTCTATTGGCGTTATGGCACAGGCTATTATCTTCAGTTCAAGCCGTTCAAGAACGAGGTATTGAAACTGATGGTTGGTGGAGGTTTTGAGCGAGAGGTAATCAGCAATTCCTATGGTCGCCATTGCTACTGGTGGAGTCCTTTCAAATATGGCATCAACTTCCGGAAGGGAAACTGGGGAGCATCTTACCAGGGAAATATTCCGTCGAAGATGGCAGTCTTGGACTATCGCAAGGCGGATGAGCCTAAGAGTGAATTCTCTGCTTTTTATCAGAAGGGAGCCTGGCGTTTCTCGCTCTATGGCATATGGATGTTTGCTCCTGCCAAGTACGAGAGCCAGTCGTTCGACAATCCGATTATGAACCAGACGGAACAGCACATCATCAAGGATAATCGCCGCATGCTGATGCTGGGTGTCAGCTACAACTTCTTCTCCGGAAAGAAGAAGAACATCCGGAAGAACATCAACAACTACGATTCAGATGCTGGCGCATTCAAGTAATTCCTGTATTACATTTTATCGTTTATAGACGACAAAAACACCCACATTTTATCGTCTATAGACGATGAAAACGACGACTTGTAGTTATAAAAAATAATCTTTCTAACTGGGAAAATATTTTTTTCCAGTTAGAAAGATGAAATTCTATTATTCAGTATTCGTTATGGAAAACCTTATAGGGGTCCATCTGCTGCATTTTTTCCTTTATTTTCTGCTCTATTCCCTCTGATGGTTCCGGAATTTCGGCACCCATTTCCTTGGCAGCAGCCTCATCCTCGGCAGCACCGGCACTATCACCCAGACTTCTGCGAACCTCGCTGCGCTCGCGATACGCATCAATAGAGAAAGGATTTACCTCCATCACCTTACCGTAGGTCTGTTCAGCCTCCTCCATCTTTCCCTGCGCCTTCTCTACATGAGCCTTCAACAACAGCACATCCTCGTTGCCCGGAATATGCTCATAGAGGAAAGTTGCATCGAGTTCTGCCTCGGAAAGCTGAGCCTGATCCAACAGGATGCTGCCACGAAGCAATCGGGCGGCATAGAAATCCTCACGCTTGCCTATCGCCTCAGTCAGCATCGACACGGCACGGATGGGTTCGCCCAATCCCCGGCAAGCCTTGGCATAATAGAGATAGGTCTGCAGATTCGATGTGTCCAGGTGAAGAGCCTTATCGCATACCTCCGACATGGCAGTATAGTTCTCCATCATATACGCCACATCCGCCATACGCAGCAACACCGCCACGTTGTCGGTCTGGGCTTCCGAGAGAATCTGCAACTGCTCATAGGCTTTCTGCAGATCACCCATAGAGATGTAAGCCTGCGAGAGATAGTCGCGGCATTCCAAATCTTCGGCATTCAACTGCAGAGCGTGTTCCAAAAACTTGGCTGCTAGGTCAAATTGATGCATGCGGAGAGCGCGTACACCATCATATTTCACCATATCGAAGTCTTTTTCCTTCTCCTGTTTCACTTCTTCAGTAGTCTTTTGACCACCAAATAGCTTTTTAAATATGTTCATAATCCAACTATTTTTTTAGGTTTTGAATTTTTTTGTTGAAATCGTATCAAACGACAGGGCAAAAATACGAATAAAATCCCGAAAAACGCCCCTTTTTTGGAAGAAATATTTTCTTTTTTCTGATTTTGGAAAGTAGAGAACTTATTTAACTATTTGATTATTAGCCTTTTAGAAGAAAGCAAATTAGAAAATCTTCCAGATTCCAGTTCTTCCAATTAATTTTTCAGCATATCCCTCCTACCCTCCTTTTTATATATATTTATATATATTATATATATAATTAATTAATAATCAATAAGTTATATAATAATAAGAAGTAAAGAAGAAGGACAAACGAAAGATGCATACCCTCTTAAAATTAATTGGAAGAACTGGAATTGGAAGATTGGAACAAACTGATTGGAACGCAGTCCAGGAAAATCTCCTCTTCTCTAGAAGGCAAAACCTAGCCATCTGCTTTTCCACGTAAATACTCTCTTCGCTTATGCAGGTAGCTGAAACCGCAAGAATTAGATGGAATAGGAATAGGCAGCTCGTTCTGCGCCGTGATGATTTCCTGCAAGTTTGCCCTGCGCTAGAAGCGGAAGTGGATGAGCTTATCCATATTCCCCAAGAAAAGCATAAAAATTCCTTAAATAAAGCAACTTTTAGAATTATTTCGAAGTATAGTTAGAAATATTTTCGTATTTTTGCAAAGTATACTTTAAAATATTTCTGTATGGACAAGCAAATTATTAGAAATATCATCATAGACTGTAGATAAATGCAGAGGATAACGCATAAGAGAATCAGAATTTCCTGGCTGCTGCTATTGGTTTACCTGCCGATGCTGCTTGCCGTTACGTTTCACCATCATGGTGAAGCGCAGGGAACTCATGCTGATTTCTATTGTGCCGATTGTGCCCATCATGTTCATCACGACGGGCATCTGATAGCCCTGCAGAATACCATGCACGACTGTGTGCTTTGCCAATTGCAAAGCACTCCTTATCTGGCTCCATCCCTCGTGGTTTGGGTTGCCATCGCCGTGCTCCATCTCTCCCCTCGCCGTGCCTTCTGCTCTCCTTGCTTGTGCAGGGCGAAGGGGGTAAAATCTACCCGTGCTCCACCTTATTCTCTGTTTTTATAAATAATTGAATATTAACAGAATAAGGTAACAAATAACATAATGAGAACAATATTGAAATCAATATTGCTGATGAGTCTGTGCTCATCGGCAACAGCCCCTGCTATGGCTATAAACAGAGCAAATCATGATAAGAAGGAAGCAAACATTCATGAAGAGGAAGCAAGCGATTCTACCAGACACCAGCCGCTGACGGAATCGAGCGTGAAACTGAACGAAGTGGTGGTAACAGGCTTGACGGGCAGCCAGAAGCTGAAGCAATCGCCGGCACCTATCTCCTTTGTTTCTGCCCGCCAGCTCGAAATGCAGCCTTCTACCAACATCATCGACGCCATCGCCCACCAGCCAGGCGTTTCGCAGATTACCACGGGAAGCGGAATTTCAAAGCCCGTGATCCGGGGCTTGGGCTATAACCGCGTGGTTGTGGTGAACGATGGTATCCGACAGGAAGGTCAGCAATGGGGCGATGAACACGGAATAGAAATCGACCCCGCTTCGGTTCATTCCGTAGAGATTCTGAAAGGTCCGGCAAGCCTCATGTATGGCTCAGATGCGATGGCAGGCGTCCTCATCTTCCACTCCGCTCCTACCCTTGCCAAGGGCGACATGAGAGCAAATTTCTCAACGGGTTATCAAACCAACAACGGACTTTTTGATTATTCGCTCAACTTTGCCGGCAACCAGGGCGGATTTGTATGGAACACCCGCTACAGCGGAAAGATGGCGCATGCCTACAAGAATAAATACGATGGTTATGTATTCGGTTCATCACTCAGAGAGCAGGCATTCTCGCAGCTTCTAGGCTGGAACTACCGCCAGGGGCATTCGCATCTCACACTCGATTATTATCATCTCACTCCGGGCATCGTAGAGGGAGAAAGAGATGAGAAAACGGGCGAACTGGAAATTCCGGAAGGCTACGATGCCAAGAGTTACGGCAAGCCGATGCCTTATCAGCAGATTCATCATTACAAGGCTGTACTTGATAATTCCTGGTTCCTGGGCGACGGCAATCTGAAGTTCCTCCTGGGTTATCAGCAGAACCGCCGTCAGGAGTTTGAGGAGGAAGAGAATCCGAAGGAATGCGGACTCGATTTCATGCTCCATACCGTGAATTACGACCTGCATTATCTCTCGCCGGAAATGAATGGATGGAAGTTCTCTACGGGCATCAACGGCATGTGGCAGCAGTCGATTAATAAAGGTTCTGAATTTCTGATTCCAGCCTATCATCTCTTCGATTATGGTATATTTGCCACGATGAGCAAGGAGATAGGCAAGCTGAACCTGAGCGGCGGAATCAGATACGATCATCGCCATCTGCACAGCGAGGCTTTGAGAGAAGAAGATGATGCAGATTCGCATAGTTCTGAATCGAATGATTCTTTCCGCTTCCAAGCCTTTAAACGCAGCTTTGAGGGAGTAACCGGAAGCATCGGCTTGGCTTACGAAATCCTGCCCGATTTCAATCTGAAACTGAACCTGGCAAGAGGATTCCGTGCTCCAAACATCAGCGAATTATCATCGAATGGTGTGCACGAGGGAACCCAGCGATACGAATTGGGAAATACCAGTCTGAAGCCGGAAAACAGCTGGCAATTCGACCTTGGTCTGGATTATTCTTCGCCTATCATTTCGGCAGAGCTCTCGCTGTTTGCCAATCGCATCAACCATTACATCTATAGCGAGAAGTTGGCAGATGAGAACAATCAGCCTGTCCTCATCGACGACACGCCAGCCTATCAGTTTACTTCGGGCGACGCCCGCATTCTGGGTGGTGAGGCGAGCATCGACATCCACCCTGTGGAGCATCTGCATATCGGCAACACCTTCTCGTATGTCAACTCGGTTCAGTTGCATCAGCCATCCGAATCAAAGTATCTGCCATTCACCCCAGCCCCTCGCTGGGTTTCGGATGTAAGGTATGAGTTTGTCTGCGACGGCAAGACTTTCGACCATCTCTTCGTAAAGCTACAGATGGATTGCAATCTCCGCCAGAACCATTATTTCGCAGCCAACGAGACGGAGACCGCTACGCCATCGTACACCTTATTAAATATGTATGCCGGTACCGACGTGAAGCTCCATGGCAAGCGCCTTCTCTCGCTCTATCTTTCGGGCGAGAACCTTACCAACCGTGCTTACCAGAACCACCTGAGCCGTCTGAAGTATCTTGACGTAAACCAGGTTACAGGCAGAAGAGGCGTTTACAATATGGGCCGCAACTTCAGCATAAAGATAGTAGTTCCGATAGAGCTGTAACTCCCCTTTTGGACTTTGATGGAATAGGAAAAGGGGCAAGACCATGGCTCAAAGCACCATGATCTTGCCCTTTTCTATTCTGACTTTTGCCACACCCATCTCGTTCAGCGCCGTGATGATTTCCTGCAGGCTTGCCCTGCGGGAGAAGCGGAAGTGGATGAGCTTATCCATATTCGCCTGAGACTGGAAGACTACGGTCTTGTTGTACCAGGCTCCGATGTCGCTCATCGCCTCTGCCAGCGTAATCTGATCCATATCGAAATCGCCTTCCAGCCAATCGGAGGCTGAAGGAGAAGCCTTAGATACTACTATCTTATCCGACTGGAGCGTGGCGGTCTGACCAGGGCGCATTTCCACCTCTGTATCGGCATTGCTCACCTTCACCTTGCCCTGCATCAGGGTTACCTTTGGGGCATCCTTGCGATAGGCTTTCACGTCGAATATGGTGCCTAACACCTGCGTCTGCATCTCGCCCGCCTTTACCACGAAAGGACGATGAGGGTTCTTGGTTACCTCGAAATGAGCCTCGCCCTTCAGACGGACTTCTCGAACTTGATGGCTTTCATCGGCTGCATCGTTTTCCTTATCGCTTGCTGCATCATCGAAAGACGCAGGATATTCGAGCGTAGAATTGGCGTTGAGCATCACCTTGGTGCCATCACTCAGCGTTACCAATGTGGTGGTAGCTGCCGGGGTAGAAACCACGCAATAGCCATCGCTCAGGGTCTGCTCCACCTGCTTGGGAGAAGTGACCTCCGAGAAAAGCTCCATGGAGAACTCCGTAGGCTGAGAAATCTCCTGGGATGAACGGAAAATAAAAAGGAAGAGGCTTGCCGCTACTGCAACAGATGCCGTAATCCAAGTCAGGATTCGGGCTTTAGAAAACTTTCTGGAAGAAGATTCACCTTCGATTTCCCTTCCGATTTCGTCTCCAATTTTCCTTCCGATTTCATCCTCTATCTTTTTCTCAGACAATTCATTTTCTGCCTTCTGTAGTGGTTCCTCCTCAGAAGAAATATGCTTCTTCTCGAAAGCTTCCCAAGCCGCCAGCGTTTCCTCCTTCGAAGGCTCATCGCCCAAGGCTTCCCCGAATATCTGGGAAAGTCGGGCATCAGAAACATTTTCTGAAATATTCTCAGAAATACTTTCTGATACAGAATCTATTCTATAATCCAGTTCTTGATCTTGATTCTTATTCATGATTTTTCCTCCTAATTCTCTATGTTTGTATGCTTCATTCGCTCGCGCAAGATGGCGAGTGCCTTGGAAATATGCTTCTTCACGGTGTTGGGACTGATGCCCAGCTTATCTGCTGCCTGCTGATAGGTGAGATGCTCGAAATAGCAGAGGCGGAGAATCGTGCAGGTGGGTTCCTTCAGCTCTCTCGCTATCTGCTCTGCCTGTTGCAGCAGGCGCTCGTGCTCCTCATACTGGGTACTCATATCATACCGGGTGGCCTCTATCAGCGCCTCTACGTTGGTCTGTTCCACCTGCTGGTGCTTGAGCCAGTTGAGGCAGGCTTTTCTCACCGATGCGTAGAGCCAGCTCCTCCTTGTTTCCAACTGCAAGGAGGAAAATTGGTTCCACGCCTTCTCGAAAACATCTCCCACAATGTCACGGGCCTCGTTGCCGTCTCCCAAAAGGGACACGGCATAACGCACCAATCGAGGATACATTTCCAGGAATAGCTGCTTAAAGTCGTTGTTTTTCGCTCTGTCCTGCGCCACTACCTTTATATTTATTTCTCGTTGCATTGAATGTGTATCTCACACAGATGGCAACTTTCTGATTATCTGCGTATCGGGTAAACGTGCGATGCGACTGCGTGCCGTTTGCCTCGAAATAATAATATCCTGTATGCAAGAGGTCTTGCACTACAAACATCACCTTGAGAGCATCGTTCTTCAGGAAGTCCTTGGAAACCCGGAACTGCATGTTGCCCGTACATTTCCTCCTTCCGATTCCCATCTCCGCCCTCGTGCTGACATTGCCCGAAAGATTCATGAACCACCGGTGGGGAAGCCTCAGATTGTTGTTCATGCTGAATGTAAACTGAGGCTGGTTTTTGCCAAACTCGGGGATATTGAGATGATCTACATTATCATGATAGTAGAAGACACTCGCCGTGAGGTTAGGATACCAGATTCCAAACGAAGGCGCCACACGGATATTGGCTCCACAATAGTAGGAATGGGGCACCGTGGCCATCGTCTGCAAAAGCACACTCGGATGGTTCACCTCGTCGTAAGGCTTGTACCAGGTCATGTACATATCAAGTACATAATTGTAGTAGGCCATGAACGATAGCCACTTGTAATTGCCCGAGAGATTGAAGCTGTGCTGCTTCTGAGGCTTGAGATGAGGGTCGCCCGACTTGTACTCGTACTTGCTTTCGTAGTCGATGCTGCTCTGAAGCATGGAGTAGATAGGACTGTACTTGTTCAGACGATAGGAGAAGGCAAGATTCAGATTATCCTTGCTGTAGCCGACGGATAGGAAGGGAATCCAATTCCTGTAGCTGGGACTCTGTTCTGCCTGCAGCACATCCTTCTCGTAATAATCGGTTTTCTGATATTCGTATCGCAAACCGGCTCCATAGTTCATGCGCCCGATGTTCAGATAATACTCCAGGAATCCGGCATAGATAGACTGACGGATGTGATTGAAGGCATCGGCAGAAAAGCCGCTCTGGGTGAAGTCGTTGCGGCGGTTGGTAAACATCTCTTCCGTTCCGAAGGAAAGCCTACCCTTCCACAATGGTCCCGACACCACCAGCTTGGCAGCATAGAGATTACTCCTCACCTTGCTTTCTGATTCCGCATCCAATTTGCCGTCGTTTATCGCCGTCTGGGTGCTCTGGCTCACCTTATTATAGAAGTCGCCATTGAAGTTGATATTCCACTTGCCGAAATCGCCATTATAATAGGCGTTCACGCTATGCGACCAATGAGGCTTGCTTTTCGAAAACAGATCTACGGCCATGCTTTCGGTCAGTTTGCCATCCTCCCACACATCGGTTGCTCCCCAGCTGTGGGTGTAGTTGTTGCCTATCATATTGGTTGTTTCATAGCGCATACCCAGCGATTGCTGCTCGGAAATCTCATAGTTGAAACCTGCGTTCATAAGAATCTCTCCACCGAGGGTATTCGTGGTTCTGCGGCTGTTGAAATCCCAGTCGCTGGTGGTATGAAGCTGGGTTTCGGAATGGGCGGTGGTGTGCGAGCGATCCAATCCCGCTCCCACTTCGCCGAAGATATCGAGTCCGCCCGTACGATAATTCAACTGCACATCTTCATAACCATGAGGCGAATAATGGCCCTGGGAATATTCTGAATAAAGGCTTCCGCTCAAGCCCTGTCCGCGCTTGCGAACGGCACGCAGACGGATTACGGCATTGGTCTTGGAACTATACTGCGCTCCGGGAACGGTAACGATTTCTGCCTTCAGAATATCCTTGGCGCTCAATCGCTTGAGTTCGTTCAGATTCTCCAGTTTCCTGCCGTTGAGATAAATCTCGGGCGCTCCACGACCGATGATTTCCCAACTGCCTGCTTCACCCGAAACGAAGGGCAACTGGCTGATCATATCTTCGGCAGAGCCCAGTTCGCCCAGGATGGTACCTGATACCAGGGTGGTGAAGGCGCCGTCCTTATACACCACATTGGGGCGGGTACTCTTGATGGTTACCGCCTTCAGCTGCTGGGTGTCGGGATGCAGACCGATGTGCATGGTAGGCTTGCAGGCCAGGGTCTGCGACTTATAGCCCACAAACGAAACCTTCAGCATCACATCCTTATCGGCATAAGGAAGCACGAAGCTTCCATCCTCTGCCGTTACGCATCCGGCCACATAAGCCTTACTGACGGAGGAAATCAACACCACGTTGGCAAAAGGCAGAGGCTTCTGGTGCTCATCCACTACGCGGCCCTTGATCTGTTCCACCCGGGTCGTCTTGCCCGTGTATTGAACGGCGAAATAGGTATTGTGCTCTACAAAGGAGAAAGGTTTCCCTTGCAGCACCATCTCCAGGGCTTCCTTCTGTCGCTTAGCCTGGATATTGGCAGTAACGCGATATGGGTCGGTAGCCTGATAGGCAAAGAGGATATTCTTCTCGCCCGCCTTTTCAATCTTCTTCAACACGGAAGTAAGCGTTTCGTTATGCACCTGAAAGGTCACACCTCTGCTTTGAGCAAATAGGGAAATGCTCAAGACAAGACACAGTATAAGGGAAGTCGTTCTTTTCATCATTTTTCTTGTTTTTATGATTCTACTTTGTTCATAATACAACATCCCCCTGGAATCGGGTACGCCTATTTTAAAAATTTTGTTGCAAAAGTACAAAAATAATCGGAGAGAAAGGAAAAACTTTCCCTTTAAAAAGGAAATAATTGCCGTTTTCTTTCCCTTTTAAAAGGAAATTTTGTATCGGTTTGCAACCGAAAGTCCCTTGAAAAAGTGGCAGAATAGAGCAAAAAGTCCCTTGAAAAACGTGCATGAAATCAAGAAAAGTCCCTTGAAAAACGTGCGTGGCATCAAGAGTAACACATCATAAATCATTAGAAAACAGATGTTTAAACGAAAAATTGAAAAATATCTCAAGGAATGGAAAAGTGATGAGCACAAAATGCCTCTCATCATTAAAGGATGTCGCCAATGCGGAAAGACATTCTCTGTACTCGATTTTGCCCATAAGAATTATGAGCATGTTGTGTATATTGACTTTTTCCAGCACCCAGAATACAAGTCGGTATTTGATGGTGGCCTGGACATCGATCTTCTCTGCATGACACTTTCTACCTTAATACCAGATGCCAATTTCGTATCGGGCAAAACCTGTATCATCTTTGATGAGATACAGGAATGCCCACGTGCTCGCACAGCCTTGAAATTCTTCAAGACTGATGGCAGATACGGTGTCATCGGTACGGGTTCCCTGCTGGGAGTCAGCGGCTATCATACCAATGCTTCTCCAGAGGCTCCAATTCCTGTAGGTTACGAGACTATCATAGACATGTATCCAATGGATTTTGAGGAATGGCTTTGGGCAAATGGCATTAAGAAAATGACCATCGACTACCTGCATCGCTGCCTGGAAGAAAAGACTCCAGTACAAGAAGCCATCCACGAAAGAATGCGCCAACTGCTGCTGCAATATTGCATTATTGGCGGAATGCCAAGAGCCGTGAGCGTATTTATGGATACTCATAATATGCAAAACGTGCTACGGATGCAGCAAGCCATCATCGAAGAATACAAAGTAGATATGCTGAAATATGCTCCACAAGCAGACAAGTCGAGAATCAGAGAATGCTTCGAGTCAATTCCACGTCAACTGAGTAAGGAAAACAAGAAATTCGCATACGCCACAGTACGCCCCAACGGCAGAGGACGTGACTATCAAGGCAGTTTGCAATGGATAGAAGATGCAGGAATTATCCGCCGTTGCTACAACCTGTCAGCACCAGAACTCCCACTTGATGGCAACGCCAACCCCGACCAGTTTAAGGTTTACATGGCAGATACGGGACTTTTCATCAGTATGCTTGAACCAGGAACGGCAGCTGACATTCTGCAAGGCAATCTCTATGGATACAAGGGAGCCATCTTTGAAAATCTGGTGGCCGACATTTTTGGCAAGATGAATCGCAAGCTCTATTATTTCCGCAAGGACTCGGGTTTGGAAATCGACTTTGTTACAAGATACGAAGGCAAATGCACACTGGTAGAAGTAAAGGCGAGCAACGGAAACATTAAAAGTGCTAAGACCATCCTTTCGAACCCCGAAAAGTATCACGTATCTCAAGCCATCAAACTGGGAGATGTAAATGTGGGAACAGCCCCACAGACTCTCATTCTTCCCCTCTACATGGCTTTTCTGCTGAAAAACAAAAGATAGAAGCAGGACATCAAGGAAAATATCATCATAAAAGAAACGAACAATGACAAAGAAACAAGGAACGATATTGATTGTTGATGACAACCGCAACATTCTTACTACGGTAAGGATGCTGCTGGAACCCATATTCGATGGCATCATCACCATCGCCAACCCTAACTCCATCCCAGCCAAGCTGAGAGAGGAGCATCCCGACGTGGTGCTGCTCGACATGAACTTCTCCAGCGGAATCAATTCGGGAAACGAGGGATTGTACTGGCTCAGGGAAATCAAGAGCCTCAGCCCGAAAACCGAGGTGGTGCTCTTTACCGCCTATGCCGACATCCAACTTGCCGTAACAGGCATCAAGGAAGGTGCCGCCGACTTCATCGTGAAGCCTTTTGAAAACGAGAAGATGATCCGTACGCTGGTAGAGGCTAGGGATAAGAACAAGGCTGTGGATAACGTTATTAACAGGAAAGGTGGAAAACCTGGTGGAAAAGATGCACAAAGCGCTATGTATTGGGGAGATAGCGAAGTTATGAACAATTTGAGAAGCATTGTGGAAAAAGTTGCCGCAACCGATGCAAACATCCTCATTACAGGCGAAAACGGAACGGGTAAAGAGGTGTTAGCCAACGAGATACATCGTTTATCCACAAGATGTGGAAAGAAAATGCTGCCTGTGGATATGGGAGCCATCACGGAAACCCTTTTCGAGAGCGAACTCTTCGGTCATGTGAAGGGTGCTTTTACCGATGCCAAGGTGGATAAACCGGGCAAGTTTGAGCTTGCCGACGGCAGCACCATCTTCCTGGATGAGATAGGAAACCTATCCTATGGTCTTCAGGCAAAACTCCTTACCGCCCTGCAACGCAGAAGCATCGTAAGAGTGGGCGGAAGTACGCAGATTCCCATCAACGTACGACTGGTTTGCGCCACCAACCGCAACCTGCAGCAGATGGTAAACGATGGCGAATTCAGAGAGGATCTGCTCTATCGCATCAACACCATCCATCTGGAATTGCCTGCCCTGAGACAGAGAAAATCAGACATCGTTCCATTGGCAGAAAGATTCCTCCGTCAATATGGCGATTTATATAATAAGGTGAATCTCCGTCTTTCGGAAGAAGCAGAGAAAAAACTTACCAGTTTGCCTTGGTACGGAAACATCCGTGAACTTCAGCACGCCATCGAGAAAGCCGTGATTCTATCTGATGGCGGAATGATTTCTGCCGAAGATATTGACGGCGGAAACCAGCAGAGAAGAGAGAAGCCCCTGGAAGAGGTTCAGACGCTCGATGAGATGGAGAGCCGAATGATAGAGAAAACCATCAGGGAATGTGAAGGAAATCTGTCGGTAGTAGCTGCAAGACTGGGCATTTCCCGCCAGACGCTTTATAATAAGATTAAGCGATATGGGTTATAAATTTAGGCACAGATTACACGGATTACACGGATTTTTAGTTATCAGATGAATATTCAGTTAGCAATCATCGTTTTATGGGTGATTTTGGTGGTTTTGGTGGCAGTCAACATCTGGCTCTACCGCCACTATCGCCGGAACATCAAGAAGGTAACCTTCCTTTTTGATGCGATAGATAATGGGGATTTCTCCTTCAACTTTCCTACGGAGAAGGGGTTTAAGGAGGATAAGATTCTGCACAAATCCCTCAACCGAATCAAGCTCTTCCTGCAACATACGAGAGAGGAGCAGATGGATCGGGAGAAATATTACGAGCAGATTCTGAATGCGGTGGATACGGGCATCCTGGTGGTGGATAGTCACGACAACATCCTGCAACATAACCAGGCTGCCCTCCGGTTGCTCGATACGGATGTGCTTACCCACATGAACCAGGTAAAAGGGAAACTGAAGGATGAACACCTGGCAAAGCATGAGACCCAAGCCATGCTGAAAGACAAGCACGTGCGCATCATCGCCCTGAGCGACGTGAGCCACGAGCTGAGCAATCAGGAGGTGGATTCTTGGATCAAACTGATTCGTGTGCTGACCCATGAAATCATGAATACCATCACGCCGGTTACTTCGTTGAGCGAGACTCTGCTTACCCGGGTTACAGAGGATAAAGACTTGAAGCAAGGCTTGGAAACCATCCACAAAACAGGAACCGAGCTGTTGGCTTTCGTCAACAACTATCGCCGTTTCACCCATGTTCCCCAGCCTCAGCCTGCTCTCTTCTATGTGGAGCCATTTCTGGAAAGAATGGCGTTGCTCTGCAACCACGAAGTAGAGATTTCGGTTTCTCCCAAGGATTTGCTGGTTTACGCCGATGAGAGCCTCCTCTCTCACGTAGTAACGAATCTTCTGAAGAATGCCGTAGAAGCTTTCAGGGAAAAGGAAAAATTATCATTTATCCGTCTCCAAGCCTACGCCAATGCCCAGGAATCCATCATCATCGACGTGAGCAACAACGCCGGTCTCATCCCCGAAGATGTAGCCTCCCACATTTTCATCCCGTTCTTCACCACGAAGCCGGAAGGAAGCGGAATCGGTCTCTCCCTCTCCCGCCAGATCATGCGAGTAAGCGGCGGCAGCCTCTCGCTCCATCAGGACAAGGCACAGGGAATCACCACCTTCCGCATCATCATCCCATAAAAAAGTATAATTTGGGGAAGGAAAGTTTGGCACTTTCGCTTTTTTACCATATCTTTGCCTTTATAAAAGATTAAGCTTATGTCAACAGACGATAAGACCATATTAAAGATAAAAGATATAGCTAAATCTGCTATTCCTTCAGGAAGCAAGGCTATATTGTATGGATCAAGAGCGAGAGGTGATGCTCGCAACGATTCAGACTGGGACATTCTTATCCTTTTAGACAAAGACAAACTGGAACAAACAGACTATGACAAAGTAAGTTACCCGTTTGTCTTGTTAGGTTGCGACCTCGGCACAGAAATCAATCCCATTCTTTACACAAAGAAAGAATGGGAATCGTATAACTTCACCCCTTTTTACGAGAATGTAAATCGAGACGGCATTAGTTTAATATAAAAGTTATGGATCAAGTAAACAAAGACACATTAATCAGTCTGCAAGTAGAAAAAGCCAAGCGCTTTTTAACTCAAGCAGATGAAATGGTTGAACTAAAGCATTGGGATTTAGCAGCCAATCGCTATTATTATGCCTGCTTCCATGCCGTACAAGCTCTATTCATAGCAAAAGGTGTTAATGCCCACACTCATGCCGGCATTAACACCCAATTCAGTTTACACTTCGTAAAGACTGGTATCGTAGATATCTCTTATGGCAGTTTCCTCGCCCGTATGTTCCAGTTAAGGCAAAAAGCCGATTACAACTGCGCCTACGAAATTTCCGAAAATGACATCCTGGAAATTATTGGCTTATCACACGATTTTATAAAAACCATATTAAACTTAGTCAAATAATTACTGATTACCCTCCTCCACAATCTGTCCATCAAACAGGCGGATGGTGCGATGGGCTATCTTGGCATCATGCTCATTATGCGTCACCATGACGATGGTGGTGCCCTCGTGGTTCAACTCAGTAAGCAGATGCATCACCTCGGCACCATTCTTGGAATCGAGGTTACCCGTAGGCTCATCGGCAAGGATGAGCTTCGGACCGAAGACCACGGCACGGGCAATGGCAACTCGCTGCTGCTGACCACCCGAAAGCTGGTGAGGGAAGTGCTTGGCACGATGGCTGATGGCCATTCGCTTCATAATCGCCTGCACCTTTGCCTTGCGCTCCGCCTTCGGAATGTTGAGGTAGGTAAGAGGAAGCTCGATGTTCTCCTCTACATTCAATTCATCTATCAGGTTGAAGCTCTGGAACACAAATCCGATTTCTCCCTTTCTCACATCCGTGCGCTCCTTTTCCTTCAGGTTTGCCACCTCGTGATTACCCAGGAAATATTTTCCCGAAGTAGGGTTGTCGAGCAAACCGAGGATATTGAGCAAGGTGGATTTGCCGCAACCGGATGGTCCCATAATGGCAACAAACTCGCCGTCTTCTACTGTGAAAGATACGTTATTTAAAGCAATCGTCTCCACATCTTCTGTGCGGAATGACTTGCAAAGATTCTCTATTTTAAGCATTTTCTTATCTTTTTACTTTTTTACCTTTTTACTTTTAATTTTATTCATCCTTGAGATATTTCACAGGATTACTGTTAGCCACCTTGTAGCAGTTGATGATGACGGAAAGCCCGATGATGACGAGCAAGATGATGGTAACGCCGATAAACAGCAAAGGCGTCATCGTAATCTTCTCGCTGAACGACATGAGCCATTGTCTGGCTATCAGCCAAGCCCCCAAGTCGCCCACGATGATGCAAGGCAAGGCAATCTTCATAATGTCCTTCAGGAAGATGCGAAGAATATCCTTCACCTTCGCTCCGTTCACCTTTCTGATTGCAATCTCCTTGCGGCGGCGGTTCACCTCATCACTCGTATAACCCACCAATCCGAAGAGGGCGATAATCATCGTTACGATGCCGGCAACCAAGATTCCGTTGCGGAAATTGAGCTGGGAAGCATACTGTGCCTTGAACTCGGATTCATAATCATAAACGGTCACTTCATTATTCGGATACAGCGACTGCACCTTGTTCTTTAAGTCAGAGAGACTCTTTTCCGTCAAGTCATTAAACTTGACGAGCATACACCGATTAGCCCGACCATAGAAATAGACAAAAGGAGTAGCGTTCGTATCAGCATTCGACGTGCTAATCGTTCCATACCTCACATTCTTGACCACGCCACAAATCGTCATCGTTTCATCCTCATCACAATGAGAAGATACCCAAACCCTCTTACCTACGGCTCCATCTTTCCAATGTCCAAGTTTTACGAGCTTGTTAGCCAAGTTCTCGTCAATGATAATTTGTCGAGAACTATCATTACGCTCTGTGAAGAAAGATCCTTCTACAAACTCAACGTCCATCATCTTGAAGTAATTGTCATCCACTCCACCTGCATCATGAATGATTTGGATAGTACGCTTGTCGCCAGGCAAAGAAAGATTATTACCATTAAAGCTATAACTTTGCAAAGGAACACTATAGCAAGATGCCACCATATTGACATCAGGCATTCGCTTAATTTCCGATAGACATTGCGCTCGTTGGTCTTTCTCTAGTCCTTCTACAAAAACGAATGCCACCTTATCATACTTGTAACCAGGATTCAAGTTTACCATCATATTATATTGATTATTGACCACAAAGAGCAAGCTGAACAATAGCCCCGAAATGATAAACTGAACACCCAGCAAGATGAGCTTCCATTTCTTACGGTTCTCACTATACCCCCTGAAAGCAATCGCTACAGGTATCTTGCAGTAAAGCCAACCAGGCATCCATCCACCCACTAAAAGCACTAAGAGACAAATTGCTACCAATATCCAGCAACCTCGATTGAGCACCAAGACACTAACTGGGGCTGAAAGGAAATTCTCAACCGTTCCCTTGCTGAGAAATACTAAAATAGCTGCAAGAACAATCGACAAGCCAACATGTACCAACGCCTCGGAGAAGACAATGGCATGGATGTTCTTGGGTTCCGCTCCATAACATTTACGCACAGCCATCTCACGAGAACGCGTTACGAGATTACCCACGATGATGAGCAGGTAATTCATCACGGAAGTGAAAAGCAATACAAAAGCGATGATACCCATGATCCATCCCATCTTCTTGATGTAAGGGCTTTGCGTGTACATTTCGCTGAGAACGGTAAAGTCGTAATCTAATGAAATACCCGCTTTCTTCCATTCTTTCAACGGGAAGTGGTCTTGCTTCATCTTGTTGATATATGGATGAAGTTCACTTGGCTTATGCCCTTTTGACAATCGGATAAAAGACTGATAACAATCATTTCCAGTCCATTGCTGCCTTCCATCATAACCAAACATATCCCCGATACTACCCAATGACACCAACACTTGAAGGGAATGCCAAGAGGATCCCCATGGGAAACTCTCAAATACACCTCCGATAGTAAAGGTATATCCAGGATAACTTGCCATCGTGAAATGCTTACCCACAACATTGCCGCCCATCTTCGCCGCTGTCTCTGAGTCTATCATGCAATAGAATGGACGAGAAAGGACTTCTTTTGCCTTGCCAATCGTTACCTTTTGGGGAAAGACATCAAAAAAACAGCTATCCGCCAATGCTATTTTACAAGAGATTGCATTTTGGTCTTCCATATTACATTGGAAATCTCCAATAAAAACAAGTCGTGTAGCAGCCTCCACAAATGGAGCATACTGTTTGATGCCCGGAGCTGTAGCTCCTGAGGTTTGGGCGAAATTGAAAGACTTATTGCCATCGTCTCCCGGCATCGTTCCCACTTCTGAAATCTGATACGTCCTCTCCCATCCTGGAAAGTACGTATCGTAAGTCTGCTCGAAATAAATCTCGGCAATAATTACCGAACTGATTGCCAATCCGAGCGCCAGACACAAGATCTTCACGAAATTGTGCTGGCCCCTTCGAGGCAGATTCTTGAATGCGTTAATAATATGATTCACCATAATTTAATGTATAATGTATAATGAATAATGTATAATTTACAATGAATAATGAAAAGCCCTCATACAAGGACACATGCCTCATTATTAATTGTTCATTATTAATCATTAATTGTTCATTATTCATTATTAATTATTAATTGTTCATTATCCTTATAGGCCTCATAGCCGCTAACGATAACCTGCTCGCCCGGCTCCAAGCCCTCAATCACCTCGTAATACTGAGGATTCTGGCGACCGATGGTTATCTTGCGGCGATAAGCCTTCTTGCCACTCTTGTCTAATACAAAGATCCATTGACCACCCGTTACACTATAAAACGTGCCTTTAGGGATAATTATTGCCTGCTTCGACTGACCGAGCTGCAAATCTACATAATAAGTCTGACCGGTTC
>OQVQ01000476.1_pt1 | contig 19097 bp, 12 predicted proteins | sample 1691491 | NCBI WGS metagenome assembly OQVQ01 (sample SAMN03418252, study PRJEB22391) | human gut metagenome | biome: human-gut; feature: organic feature; material: feces | host: Homo sapiens | place: Tanzania | collected 2013-01
GAGGTCGTTGGTAGGCAATGTGCCGGTGAAGCGAGCGGTATCACGTACCTCAAATGCTATATTTACATTATACCTTTTACCTATACTTGCGAAGACTTCTTCGAGCGGAGCGTTTCTGAATATCATCTGCTTCTGCTGCCATGATGTGGCGTCTTTAATGTTCTCCACACGATGTATATCCATTGCTCCCGTCTTCTTGTCGATGATGACCACCTCCTGTGGGCTCATGGTGTATGACTCTCCAGAGACGAGCGACGTCAACTTGACGCATCCATTCAGCAATGCTACTTCTGCCTTATTGTCTTTCTCTCTGTTGATAAGGTTAAACTCTGTGCCTAACACAATGATTTCCATTCCCAAAGCATGGATAGTGAAAGGATGCTCCTTGTCTTTTGTCACTGTATAGTGGCCTTCTCCGTCGAAATACACCTCTCGTTTACCATCGCTGAAATCCTGTGGAGCATACTTGAGTTTTGACATCGAATTCATTCCCACTACAGTTCCGTCAGGAAGGGTGATAGAGACCTGCTCATCCATCTTGGTGGTTATCTCTGTCATTGGGATGGAAGCATACTGCTGATTCTCACGATAGAGGAAGAGCATTGTGACCAAGCATATAGGCAGGAAGAATGAAGCTGCAATCTGCATATATCTTATCACTCGGCGAGTGGTCAGCTTTCGTGTCTTTATCCTTCCGAGCGCTTGATCATGGATTCGCTGAAGAGCATCATCGCTGACGTGTGCATCAGGAATGATGCCATGCATCCATTCGTCATACATAGCCTCTTCGAGTTGCTCGTCAGAACTTTGATTTACTCGCATCCTCAGTTCCAACAGTTCATTTTTCTTATTATCTATTATCTCTGTCATACATTTGCTTTTAATAGTAATACATAGAAATCACTCATTCTGTACCGTTAATTTATATTAAAAGCAAGACAAACAAATAATTTCCTTTTCTTTTGAGCAATGTTCTCAGTTGTTTCAATCCTATAGAGAGTTGGTTTTTGACAGTTTGCTCACTATAATTCAATTGCTCTGCGATGTCTTTATTAGCAAGTTGTTCAAACTTGGATAGTCGTATGATTTGCTGCTGCGCTTTAGGCAGCTGGTCGATACAATCATTCACCTGCTTCATAAATTCATCATATTCCATAGGGCTGTCGGCGGAATTGCTGTTGCCGTTATGGTCTATATAGTCCATATAGTCTTCATAGATAGGTGAGTTGACCACCTTTCTGTAGGCATTGATGAGCAGATGCTTAGTTTTGAGAAATAGGATTGGCTTTAGCGAGATCTCTGGCTTTATGGAGTCTCTGTTGTTCCAAACCCAGACGAATGTATCTTCCACTATTTCTTCGGCATTCTGTCTGGACTTGGTGTATTTCAGACAAAATGCATACAATCTACGGGCATAAAGCTCGTAGATAGCATTGAAAGCCTTTACCGAACCTTTTTGCAGGTCGATGATCAGTTCTGTTTCGGTTTTGTCTGACATACTCAATTTTGCCATATACTGAAGATAGAGGCATTATATATAAATAGCCCTATTATAGATTTCAGGTTTGAGACCAACACTGGAGGATGAAATCAACCAAATCGTCGGTTATGAATGCAAAAGTAACCCATTTTTCAGAATTATCCAAATTATCAAGCTACAAATCTACCTTACACCTGTATTTTCTTTCATTTTGAATTGTGGTTGGGGTGGTCGTGTGATTTGGTGGTTTAGTGGTTTGGTGGTTTGGCATCGCATTGAGAAACCTTGACAATAATATAATATATAAAGGTAATAATTGGCATAATCACACATATAGCCTGAGTTTTAACTACCAAATGGCGAATTTAACATTTTATCTCTTTGATTTGTTCTCTTTTTCTTAGCAAATATTTAAAAAGGAGACCTTTTTTGATAAATAGCACACTTTTTTGACATTTTCATCGATAAATATTTGGCTGTTTGATAAAAAATCTTTACTTTTGCCAACAGATGAAAAATATGTTACAATAACATTACATTATTTTCGACAGTTTGATAAGTCTCCCCAAAAGACTTTTCCGACCTGAATAGCAAACTTAAACAACCCCCACCCCTCTTTTGACAAGAGGTAATGACCAGAGCAATGAGTTACCACACTCACTCTGAAATAGAAGTTGGCAAAATAATCTAAGGATCATTTGACCACCTTAATAACTAAAACAAAGACGGTATTATTTCATTATTAACAAACCATTAAATACAGAGATCTATGGAAAAACGACTAGCAACGTTTATTGCCTGCCTTTTCCTAAGTTTGGGAATGGCTCTGGCACAAATTCAAGTTTCTGGTGTTGTTACTTCTGCAGAAGATGGACAGCCTATCGTAGGTGCATCCATCAAAATTGTAGGCACACACACTGGAACCGTTACTGACATTGAAGGAAACTTCTCTCTGAACGTTCAAGCAGGAGCTAAGTTAGAAATTTCTTACATTGGTATGATTGGCAAGACGGTAAAAGCCACCAAGAACATGAAGATCGTTCTTGAGCCAGATAATCATTCCCTTGAGGAGGTATTGGTTGTGGCTTTCGGTACTGCAAAGAAGAGTGCCTTTACCGGTTCTGCTGCCGTAGTAGGCTCTGAAGAGCTTTCCAAGAAGATTGCGACAAACGTGACTGACGCTCTCGTGGGTTCTGTCCCTGGTCTCCAGTTGCGTGGCGCATCCGGTCAGCCTGGTTCCGAAAATAGCGGAATCAACATCCGTGGTATTGCTTCCATGTATGCCAAAACTGATCCGCTGGTAATCGTGGACGGTGCTCCTTACCCTGGCAACCTTTCTTCTATCCCTACTGACGACATCGAGTCTGTTACGGTATTGAAGGATGCTGCTTCTGCTGCTCTTTACGGTGCTCGTGGCGCTGCCGGCGTTATCATGATTACTACAAAGAATGGTAAGAACAAGGAAGCTGAGGTTTCGATTGACATGAAGTGGGGTGTAAACTCTCGTGCAGTTCCTCAGTATGACATAATCAAGGACCCAGGTCAGTATTACGAGGCTTATTATGCTCAGGTGTACAACAACCTCATCAATGGGGGGGGCATGAATGCTGCAGATGCTAACCTGAAGGCTAATCAGGTGATGCTTTCACAGTTGGGTTATAATGTATTCACAGTGCCTCAGAATGAGCAACTTATCGGTACTAATGGAAAGTTGAATCCACACGCTACTCTCGGTCGTACTTACGAATGGAATGGTGAGAAGTATTACATGACAGCTGACGACTGGAACAAGGCTGCTTACAAGAATGCTCTCCGTCAGGACTACACCATCAGCATCAAGGGCTCTACAGACCGTTCTTCTTTCTATACCAGCTTGGGTTATCTGAGTGATGACGGCGTCATCGACAACAGTAGCTATGAGCGTGTCAGCGCACGTCTGAAGGCTGACTATCAGGCTAAGAAGTGGCTGAAGGTTGGTGTGAATGCTCAGTATGTTCACTCTGACACCAAGTCAAACCCTAACCTGAGTTCTGAAACAGACGCTACCAACTTGATGTACTTCGTATCATCTATCGCACCTATCTATCCTATCTACGTGCGTACTGTTGACGCGAATGGCAAACCAGTTATCAAGACTGACGCTAACGGACATGAAATGTACGACTATGGTAACCCTAAGTACTATGGTGTAAACCGTCCATTCATTTCTAATGGTAACCCATTGGGTGCCAACCGTTATAATAAGGTGGAGAGTGGTTTCAATCAGATCAACGGCTCTGTCTTTGCAGATATCAAGTTTGCAGAGTGGTTGAAGTTTAATGCTACAAGTACTATTATTTATGACATGACCGACTTCTCTGATTATCAGAATGCATACGAAGGTCCTAAGCAGGGCGTAAATGGTGAGTTGACAAAGAAGAACACTGCAGACCTCCGCACGAACAACACTCAGACCTTGACATTCATGAAGAGCTTCGGCAAACATAGTTTTGACGCTCTCCTCGGTCATGAGTATTATAAGTTGACTCGTAAGTATCTTCTCGGAGAGGCAGAGGGTGGTTTCTCTCCTTCTATCACCGAATTGAACGCTTTTGCAAACAAGAAGAATAATGGTTCTTACAAGTTGAACTACAACGTGGAAGGCTTCTTCGGACGCGCTCAGTACAACTATGATGACAAATACTTCGCTTCTGCATCCTATCGTCGCGATGCTTCTTCACGTTTCGCCAAGGAGAACCGTTGGGGTAACTTCTGGTCTATCGGTGGCGCATGGCTCATCAACAAGGAGGCTTGGTTTGAAGCACCATTCGTTGACGAACTGAAAGTGAAGGCTTCCCTCGGTCAGCAGGGTAATGACAATATTGGTGACTGGGCTTATACCGACCTCTATACATTGTCAAAGGCTTCAAACACATTGATGTCACCAACTTTCTGGCGTATGGGTAATAAGGATATTACCTGGGAGACCACTACAAACCTCAACCTCGGAGTCGAGTTCAGCTTGTTCAAGCATCGCCTCTCTGGTAGCTTCGACTTCTACACAAAGAAGGTAGCAGACTTGTTGTTCTGGCTGTCTATTCCAGAGTCACAGGGTTCACGTGGTTACTACACCAATATCGGTGATATGCGCAATACAGGTATTGAAATGGTACTTACCGGCGTATTGGTCAGCACAAAAGATATCGACTGGTCTGTTACAGTAAACATGTCTCATAATGCCACAAAGGTATTGAAGTTGCCTGCACTGAAGACTGAGCAGTATGGAGGTTTCAATGCTTCAAACGACTCCAAGACCTTCGGTTACTGGTATCGTGAAGGAGGTCCGATGTATAATGCATACCTTCCTTCTTACGCTGGCGTAAACGAGAATGGTGAGGCTCTCTACTGGGTGGATGAAAAGATAGATGGCAATGCTACTACTACAGGTGTTCAGCCTGCCAAGAGCAAGGACTACACTACAACATCTCTCAATAAGGCTTCTTATTACGAGCAAGGCTCATTGCTTCCAAAGGTATTCGGTGGTCTGTCAACAAACTTCCGCTTCAAGAGATTCGATCTTTCTGCTACATTCGACTATCAGCTCGGTGGCAAGGTATATGATATTCAGTATTCTTCTCTGATGTCTCCATGCTCTGCAGCAGGTGAGGCAGGACACGCTATCCATAAGGACTACATAAATTCCTGGAGTCCTGAAAACAAATCAAGCAACATCCCACGCTGGCAGTTCGGTGATAAGTTTACCTCAGGTAAATCAGATCGATTCCTGACAAGTGCGCGTTACTTCAACTTCCAGTCATTCACAGTAGGTTACACCTTGCCAAAGGGTATCATCCCAATGATTTCCAATATCCGCATCTATTGCGCAGGTGAAAACCTCTGTTTCTGGTCTGCACGCAAGGGTCTCGACCCTCGCTTCTCATACGAAGGAAGCGGTTATACTGGTACCTATTCGCCTACTCGTAACATCACTGGCGGAATACAGGTGACATTCTAAGATGGTATAACATATAAAAGATGGTATAACATAAAAGAAAGGATTCTCAATATGAAAAAATATATAGTTTCATTTGCTGTTGCCACATTGGTGCTTTCTTCTGTTACTGGATGTATAGAAGAGTATAGTCCTGAGGGCTACAACAATTATGTCACAATAGACCAAGCTGCTGAGGCGCCTGGTTCTTATGACAATTTCGTCAATAACATCACCACTTCACTGAGTGGACAGTTTACATATAATGGCAGTAAATATACACCGTGGGACTTCGGCATCAGCTCGTTCTTCCTGCAGCGTGACGTAATGGGACAGGACATTGCACTCGCTAACAGTGGTTCCCACTTCCAGGGATGGTACACATGTAGTATCGGATTAGGACCTCGCTATGCATTGTGTCAGGTGCCATGGACTTACTACTATGGTTGGATCAAAAACTGTAACACAGTCATCTTGATAGCTGGAGAAAAACCTGCAGACAAGCAGAAGGCTGGTGCTGGTATCGCATACGCAATGCGTGCTATGTTCTATATGGATCTGGCTCGTATGTATGCTCCTAAGACTTATGCTGAGGACAAGAATTCACCTACCGTGCCTAAGATTACGGAAAAAGCAGTTGAGGATATGTATAACAACCCACGTATGACCAACGAGGAAATCTTCGCTTTCATCCTCTCTGACCTTGACAAAGCTGAAGAATACATCGCTGGCTACAAGCGTGCAGACAAATACACTCCTGACCTCTCTGTAGTATATGGACTGAAGGCTCGTGCTTATCTCACTATGGCTGATTGGCCTAACGCTGAGAAATATGCTAAGCTTGCTCAGCAGGGCTATACAGAAATGACTGGCGAAGAATACACCAGCAAGACTCTTGGCTTCAATACTGCTAACGGAGCATGGATGTTTGCTACACGATTCAAGTCTGATGACCCTAACTTGAGACTTAATGACAGTGACTCTTCTTGGGGTTCTCATATGATAACAGAAATCGGTGGTTCAAAGGGTGATTGCGGATATGCTTCCAACTATGGTTATCCATTGTTGATAGACCGTCACCTCTATGAGACTATCCCTGCTACAGACTTCCGCAAGAATTGTTTCGTAGATTTCGAAATCGACAAGTTGGCTACTAACAGTGAGAAATTGGCAGCTATGGAGAAGTATTCCAATGAGCCAAGTTATGTATTGAAGACTGGATTGAGCACTGCTACATACGGTCACAAGGTAGGTGGACTTCCTGTAAAGTTCCGTCCTAAGAATGGTGCATGCGATCAACCATTGGCTGTTGCCGCTGCAGTGGATGTACCTTTGATGCGCGTAGAGGAGATGAAGCTCATCGAAATCGAGGCTGTAGGTAGGCAGAACGAGGCTAAGGGCATCGAGATGCTCACTGCATTCGCCAAGAAGCGTGACCCACAGTATCAGTATGGCACTCACAACGAGGCTTACGGCAATACCGAGACTTCTGCATTCGTGAATGAAGTATGGTGGCAGCGCCGCGTAGAATTCTGGGGCGAAGGCTTCGCTACATTCGACATCAAGCGTCTTAAGAAGGGCATTATCCGTAGTTATGCTAACACTAACCACTTTGACGGTTTCCAGTGGAACAGCACAGAGACTCCTAAATGGATGACACTGTGTATCATTGGTACCGAGGCTGACGTCAACAAGGCATTGGTAAACAACCCAATACCTGAAGCTCCTACAACAAACTCTCCACAGTTTGCTTGGTAAGACATCGGATTAACTGAATACAATTAAACAAACGCACTCGTTTCATTGCGAAACGAGTGCGTTGCTTTTTGTTGATGATTTACTCGACAATGAATGATGCATTGTTCCAATATGCGACAAGTACATTCTGTATAAGTCCAGACAAAGAAAAACACGATTATGTGGTTTTATCTTACATTTTTTGTGTACCTTTGCAGCGTTTTTCCAGAATATGATTAAATCAAGGCTATGAAAACTATCAGTAGAAACGCGATAATCGGTTATCCGGCAGGAATTATTACAGGTATAACATACGGATTGAATCCTCTTTTTGCAGTCCCTTTGATGAGAAACGGTGCTTCAATAGAGTCGATACTATTCTTCAGATATGGATTTGCAGTGGTGATTTTAGGACTCTTCCTCATGTTCACTAAGCATAGCTTCAAGATTACAGCAAAACAGGCAGGCGTATTGCTCGCCCTCGGATTACTATATACTTCAAGTAGTCTGCTGCTCTTCGGTTCGTACAACTATATCGCATCCGGACTTGCCACCACGCTTATCTTCCTCTATCCCGTCCTGGTGGCACTAATCATGGTGTTCCTTCGCGTCGTACCGTCATGGCCGGTATGGCTCTCCATCTTTGCCACATTCGGCGGAGTCATCATAATGACGCAGAACGGAGCATCGCAATCCATCAATCCTATAGGCGTTGTCATGTCGATAGCCTCCGCTTTCGCCTATGCACTCTTCATCGTCATAATCAATCGCAGCAAGGCCATCAGCGCCATATCAAACTCGCTTCTGACATTCTATGCCCTGTCTGTAGGAGCCATTGTCTTTATCATCAAGATCTTGATATCCAATGAAAACATCACTACGGGCATCGAAGACTATGCTGATTGGGCAAACCTTATCGGACTCGCCATCCTGCCAACCATCGTTTCCACTGCCACTCTGGCTGTAGCCACCAGAAACATCGGTGCCACGAAGGCCTCTGTGCTCGGTGTATTCGAGCCTATCACTGCCATCCTTGTCGGCACTATCGTCTTTGGCGAAGCTCTGACAGCCAACATCATCATAGGCATTACCATTGCCACTGCCGCCGTGACATTCATGATTGCGTTGACAAAGCGATAACAGGCATACGATTGATCGCATGATGAAATGCGGGAAACGAATGTTCCACCACTATATTGTCCACTGTTACGTACGAGCAGTATTAAGCAAGCAAACATATTGCTAAACAAAAGCAGAGCTTTTACGATGCCCTATCTTCACATCCTTGATAATCAAGCGCATTGCACTTTAATCGGTACGAGCAATACTTTGACCTTTAGCCGAATATCCTCGAAAAGTTCAATTCCTTGATAATCAGCTTGCGCATATTCCCTCGTACCACGCTTATTTTTTGTGCCATTTTGCGGTAGCACTGATGGGACAAAGGTAGGTATAATCAGTGAGATATGAGCAAAATTAGCAGAATTTTGATTGTGGAGCATTAAATTTGTCTTGTTTTGTTGAGAAATTGATATAAAACGCAATAACTTGGATAATTATTTCCATAATCTTTCTTGATTATCCAAGATTTTTTTTACCTTTGTAATCCAAGAAACTCATGAAAGGATATGGCAAAGAAAGACATCAACCGCATCAAGATAGTATTGGTTGAAAACAAAAGGACAGCCAAGTGGCTGGCAGACGAATTGGGTAAAGATCCCGCCACCGTGAGCAAGTGGTGTACCAACTATTCGCAACCAAGCCTTGAAACACTTGTACAAGTGGCAGAGGCTCTTGACGTGGATGTCCGCTCTCTCATTGTGCAGACGAAGAAAAGTCGGATAGAGGTAGAAGCGGAGAAACTTCTTAATATTCCGTCAAACCAATAAACCAAATGTAATTTAAACGATTATGACAACAAAGGAAATTGACGAAAAATCGTTAGGCAACGCGCTCCGTCTATATAAGTCGGGCGACATAAATAAAATTCCTGTTGGCACGACGGCAGGGCTTCAGCAGATACATCATTATCTGTTTGAGGACCTGTATCCCTTTGCTGGCGTTGTTCGTGACAAAAATATAGCAAAAGGGGGCTTTCGCTTTGCTAATAGCCTCTATCTTGAAGCCGCCCTTGCTGCTGTGGAGAAAATGCCTGAAGATTCCTTTGAGCATATCATTGAAAAATATGTTGAGATGAACGTATGTCATCCTTTCATGGAGGGCAACGGGCGTTCCACCCGCATCTGGCTCGACATGATGCTCAAACGCTCTCTCGGCAAAGTGGTCAATTGGCAGTATGTTGACAAAGACCAATATCTCTCGGCAATGGAACGCTCACCTATCAACGACCTCGAACTGCGCTACCTCCTCTCGCAGAATCTTACTCCTGACACGGAGAACCGTGAAGTTATATTCAAGGGGATTGAACAGAGCTATTATTACGAGGGGTATGAAAAGTAGTATAATTTGATGACAATGGAAAAAGAAACTAAAGAGATAAAAGTATCCAAAGCAAAGAAGATAACAAAGAAGAAAGCTACGAAGCAGCAGACGTTGGAGGACATTCTATTTGAGTGTCGTAACAAGTTGCGTGGTAATGCTAACATGACTACGAAACGTGATATGCTGCTTACGCTTGTCTTTCTCCGTTTTATCTGCTCACGCTTCAATGAACAGAAGGAGAAGATTAAAGCTGATGTACTGTCACAATTGGGCAAACAATTTGGTGACGAGTTGTCTGCTGAAGAGGATGATTTTATTGGCCTCATGCAGCAGAACAAATCATCGTATGAACAAGATGGTGTGTTTTTCCTACAAGATGAATACAATTGGGATAAACTAAATTCTTTACCAGCTTCCGACCGTGCCATCAGCTTGGACAATGGTATTACAAAGTTGATGGAGACAGAGAAAAATTTGAAGAATGCCTTGCCTTCCAACCTCTTTGTCAATGCTCGTTTGGAACCTGCTGTTTTGAAAGGCGTAATGGACGACGTGAATAAGATAGACCCTCGCAACTTCAAGGATGTTGACCTTATTGGACGTGTGTATGAGTATTTCTTACAGCAGTTTGCTGTCAATGCCACGAAGGAAGATGGTGAGTTTTATACACCCCAGAGCATTGTTGAGTTGATTGCTAATCTTATAGAGCCTTACGATGGCACCATCTATGACCCATGCTGCGGTAGTGGTGGTATGTTCGTGCAGAGCGTGCGTCTCATTGAGGCTCATGGCGGCAACAAGCGCAATGTAAGCGTATATGGGCAGGAAAGTGACCCTGACACTTACCGACTGGCAAAGATGAACTTAGCCGCTCGTGGCATCAGCTATCACTTGGGAGATAGCAATGCTTCTTCGTTCACTAACGACAAGCATCCCAATCTTCGTGCTGACTACATCATGGCAAATCCGCCATTCAACCTAAAGGATTGGCGAACAGACGAGAAACTTACCAAAGACATTCGTTGGAATGGTTATGGAATGCCTCCTGTGGGCAATGCTAACTATGCTTGGATTTTGCATATGCTCTATCATCTTGACCAAACGAAAGGCGTGGCAGGATTCTTGCTTAGCAATGGTGCATTGGAAGACGAGGACACACTGGCTATCCGTGAGCAACTTATCAAGAATGACAAGGTGGAGGCTATCTTTATCTTGCCACGTGAGATGTTCTATTCTACTGACACAAGTGTTACCCTTTGGATTTTGAATCAGAACAAGAAGGGTGGCTTGCGCAATGGTCGCCAGTTGCGCAATCGTGAGAATGAGGTGCTGTTTGTAGATTTGCGTACATGGAATCAGAACAATAGCACCATCAAGACTGATAAGTCAAAGAAAACATTCGTGGTATTCAATGAGGAACAGATTAAGGCGATTTGCGACATTTATCATGGCTGGCAGACTTATACGGAAATGGAGCCATACGATAAGCCAGAACTCTATCATGCAGCTTCGATTGATGAGATTGAGGCTAATGGGTGGAGCCTTGTTCCAAGTTGCTATATTAAGTTTGTTGATAGAATGCCAAAATATAGCAAAGATAGGACAATAGAAATGGCTACTAAAACATTGGCAGATATTATAAATATAGAAAAAGATAATATTCTGACTTTAAAGAATGCTCCAGATTTGAGTAAAGTCTTGGGGGATTGTTCTGGGTTTCCTGTAGTAGAATTGAAAGACTATATTGAGGAAACTGATATGCGGAACACTTTGGGCAAATACACTTTGAATAATTTACGAGGGTTAAGTATAGAGAAGGTGTTTATTCAGAGTAAAGCAAATATGATGGGAGTATCTTTGTTGCCGTACAAAATCGTAAAGCCCAACCAATTTTGTTTTGTCACAATTACTTCTCGTAATAGCGACAAGATAACATTGGCTTTAAATACAAGTGAAGAAGATTATATAGTGTCTTCATCGTATGTTACATTTGAGATTATTGACACAAAACTTCTTGACCCCCAGTTTTTATTACTGTGGTTTAAGCGACCTGAGTTTGATAGATATGCAAGATTTCATTCTTTAGGTAGTGCAAGAGAATCATTTGATTATCAAAATATGGAGGATGTGAAGATTCCTCTCCCCCCTATAGAAGTCCAGCGTTCCATAGTCAATATCTATCGTTGCGCAGAAGAAGCGAAGCGCATAGCGGAGGAAGCAGACAGGTTGAGTCGGGAGATATGTCCTGCCTTGATGCAGCATATCATCCATGAAGCAGAAAGCAACAAGTAATCATTTATAAAATGGCATTAAGTTATGTATATCAAAAATATAAGACTTCAGAATTATCGCAATTACGAGCATCTTAACCTTGATTTGGGCAAGCGGACAACCGTGCTGATTGGTAAGAATGGTATGGGTAAGACTAATATGATAACATCCCTTAAGCAGTCGTTAAGTTTTATCTTTACAAAGAGTTCCAAGGTAAGCCAAAGCAACTTTATTGCAAATACCATTCAAAAGGTTAAGAGCTTTGAAACCACTGATGCTATCAGAAAAATCAAGCAAGATGGAACACAGGCAAGCGAAGGCACATTTCCTGTTCAAATAGAAACCACAATAGAGGTAGGAGAAGATGCCCCTTTGGATGTGGTATTTCGTCGAGAAAGCTTGTCTTCAGGAATGAAGGAACTCTTTACTCCCGAGGCTATCCGCTTTTGGAATCACTATAACTCCCTTGAAGACTTACCTGTCCTTGCTTTCTATTCAGACTCTTTTCCTCACGAAAAGGCTACCATAGGAAAGAAGATTCAGGACTTGCTGAATTCAGAGTTCGGCATTTCTCAGCCTGTGGGCTATTACAATTGGGACGATCCTCGTGATTGTGGGTTGGTTTGGCAACAATACTTCGCTATGCAATGGAAAAATGACAAATTTGGCCATACCAGCAACCATGAGGCGGAATATCTTTGTGCTGTTGGCGAATGCCTGAAGACATTCACGGCACCATTGCAAGATGCTGTGGAGAATAAAGATTTTGAGCTGAAAGAGATTACTGTAATGTCACGAGGCAAAGAAGATATTCCTGTACTTCTGTTTGCCAATGGTATGGTGTCTGATTTTGAATCACTTCCTGCAGGCTACAGACGAGCGTTGGATATTGCTTTTGACTTGGCAAACAGAGCTTTTTTGCTAAACAACAACTGTAATCCATCAGGAATATGCTTTATCGATGAGGTAGATCTTCATTTGCATCCTTCTTTGGCGCAGGAAATACTGGACCGTCTGCTTCGTGCGTTCCCAAGAATGCAGTTCGTCGTATCTACTCATTCTCCTGTTGTGCTGTCAAACTTCAAACAGGATGAAGACAATGTTGTCTATCAACTGAGAAGAGCCGATGACAATTCGACCGAATACAATAAATTGGCAAATTCGTATGGCATAGATTACAACAGCTTGCTTGAAGACCAAATGGAATCTCCCGTAAGAAACTCAATGCTGGCAGAACTTGTCAACTCATATTGGTACTGGAAAGAAAATGGCGACAAAGACCGTATGAAGCGAGTGATTGCAATGATAGAAGACAAGGTCGGGAAGAACAGCAAACTGATAGAAGAACTCCAAAAGTAGGCAAATGGAATATATAGATAAGAACAAAAGCCGTCTTTGGGCACACAAACTCATTAGGGATTTTCTGAAACGTCGTTTCGATGAGGACGGGAAATTCCCAGATGACTTGTATGCTGCATTCAGGGCAGATCCTGAGTGTAAAAATGCTTTTGTAGAGAAGCTTCTAGAGGACAACAACCATAGGTGTTGCTATTGCATGAGGGATATAAAGGGCACCACATTGGAGCATGTTATCCTTAACTCCACAAAAACCAAGGACAAGTATGACGAATACTTCCAAATGGAGAGTGAACTTGAAAAAGATAACATGATGTTAGCCAAAGATTTCATGGAAAATCCCAAGGAAGTGCCGCCATTCCCACATACCATTGCTTATGAGAATCTTATACCATCATGTTTTGGGTATCTTCCAACAGGTTCATCAAAATGCTGCAATAATTACAGAGGTGAAAAGTTTGTGCATCCACTCGTGTTCCGAAAGAACATATCAGCCGAAGTAACTTACAGGGCTGATGGAAGCATCACTTGGTCAGAAGACCCAGAACTGGTTGTCCCTACTTTAACTAAGTTGGGACTTGACTGCATGGAGCTGAAAGCTATTAGAAGGATATGGTTCTACTTGGCGAGCAATAAGCTATCGTGTGAAGATACAAACAGAATGCCAACAATAGAGGTGCTTCTTAATGAGCTTGGTATTCCAACTAACATGAAAGAAAAAGAAATGCAGAATATGCTTCTGAACTTTAAGAAGCCTGAGTATTGGAAACTTCTGGAGAAATATAGCTATTTCAATGATGTGAACAAATTCAATTAGACGATTATGATAAACGTAAGGTTTCACGAAAGCGAGTATGAGGAAGTCTTTGTAGAGCAACTCTATGAAGAAGGTTGGACTTATACACCTGGTCAAGAGTTAGTGGGAAGAAAAATTACTGATGCTCTCTATGAACCCGACCTGCGCAATTACTTGAAGGCGCATTATGCAGACAAAAAACTGAGTGAGCAAGACTATGACCAAATCATAGCTAATCTTCGTAATACAAGTGAAGCCAACGATTATCTGACAGCAAGAGCTGTGCATAAGCTCGTTTGTCACCAAGGGTACGATTATCAGCCACTTGATGGCAGTGACGCTTTCAAGGTGCGTTATATAGATTTTGATGCTGCGGATGTAAGGAATGCGAATGTATTTCGTTGTGTCAACCAATTTGAAATGGTGGAAGGTAAGGAAAATCGCAGGCCTGACATAGTGTTGATGACAAACGGCATCCCTGTTTGTGTGATTGAACTAAAGAATCCTGCTGACCCTAATGCAACAATAAGTGATGCATGGGAGCAGATTTGTGTCCGTTATCGTAGAGATGTTCCTTCGATGCTCAAATATGCAGCTCTGACGGTTATCAGCGATGGATCGAATACTCGTATGGGTAGCCAGTTCACCCCAGAAGAGTATTATTACGCTTGGAAGAAAGTAGAAAATGAAGACCCTAATGGGCGTGTGGGCATAGATGAAATGCTTATGCTTGTTAAGGGTGCTTTGTCACCTGTGCGTATTTTGGAGATTCTACGTGATTATGTCTATTTTGCCGACGAAGCTTTGGCGCAGAAGGAGATAGAAATCGTTTGCCGCTATCCTCAGTTCTTTGCTACGCGTAAACTTCGTGAGAATATTTTCAGGGCGTTGCATTCTGCTGGAGGCAATGGAAAAGGTGGTACTTATTTTGGAGCGACAGGATGTGGCAAAACACATACGATGCTTTTTCTTGCCCGCCAGTTGATGTGTCGTTATGCATTAAGAATGAACAATCCAACGATAATTGTGATTGTAGACCGTAGCGACCTTGAAGACCAAAGCGGTGAGTTGTTCTGTAATGCCATGACTTATCTGGAGGACTCTAATATAAAAGTGTTTGATAGCCGTAGTGACTTGAGAGACGAACTGCGAACCAATCTTGGAGGAGGTCTGTATGTAACTACTATTCAGAAGTTTTCCGAGGGCGAAGGTATGCTCTCTAATAGAACAAATATTGTTTGCTTGAGTGACGAGGCTCATCGCACCCAAGTGAATATGGGCAGCAGTATGAGGATAAATGCCCAATCAAATGGGAATTATAAAAGTGTACTGAAATCAAATAACGAAAAGATTGGTGCTTTCTTTACAGAAACTTTTGCGCAACAACTGCATAGGGCGTTGCCATGCGCAACCTTTGTGGGCTTTACTGGAACTCCTGTAGAAGAAACTATTCAGGTGTTCGGAGCAGAGGTAGATCGCTACACCATGGAAGAGGCGAAGAATGATAAGATAACCGTTCCGATTACTTATAATGCTCGATTGGCTCGTGTGTATCTCAATTCAGAACAAGCCAAAAAAGTGGAGGAATATTATAAGAAATGTGAGGCGGAGGGTGCGTCGCCAGAGGGTGTTGACAAAAGTAAGGATGACATGAGCCAAATGAAGGTTATTCTTGCTAATGAGCAACGCTTGGAACGTATGGCAAAGGATATTGTTGCACATTACGAACATTTGCGTGACCTTGAACCAGACCTTGTGCAGAAAGCAATGGTTGTCAGCAGCGACCGCCATATCGCATTTAATCTTTATCAGAAGATTCTCGCTATACGTCCAGAATGGGGTGAGAAAAAGAAAGCGTTGGATGAAAGCCTTTATACAAAGGAAGAACTTGATAAGATGGAAGCAGTTCAGATGCTGAACATTATTTGCACTCGCGACAAAAACAAAGACAGCAAGGCAGAATGGGATGCTTTTGGTACGGAAGCCTACAGGAAAACACTTGAAGGGTGTTTCAAGGATGACAAGTCGAATTTTCAGATGGCTATAGTTGTGGATATGTGGATTACGGGCTTTGATGTGCCTTGTCTAAAGGTACTCTACAATGATAAGCCACTCTCAAAACACACCCTCATTCAGACAATCAGCCGTGTAAACCGTCGTTATAAGACAAAGGATTGCGGTTTGATTGTTGACTACTTGGGCATTCGTGAAAACATGAAGGCAGCCATCAAAAAATATAATGGTGACTCGATAGAAATTGGGGATGAAGATACATCATACAAAATATTCAAGAATGAACTTAGTATCTTGCGAGGGCTGATGCAGGGACTTGTCTTTGAGCTTTTCTTTAGTGGAAGTGCTGCGAAAAGATTAAAGTTCCTGCAAGATGCTGCGGAGTATATATTGGAACACTCGGCAAAGGGTACAAAGAAGAATCCTTCTATGAAAACCCTTTTCCTTGGTCATGTAAAAAGAATGCGTGCTGCTTATAATATCGTAAAGAACGCTTTGAAGGAAAATGGCACACCTATGATAGACGATATAGAAACGAAATGGGCTCAATGTCTCATGGGTATTGCAGGTTTCCTTGGCAAGATGACAGATGTCCAGCATAATGTACAGTCGATGAATCGACATGTAGAGCAGATGGTAAAGGAAGCCATTGGATGCAGCAGCGTTGAGATAGTACTGGAAAAAGATGGCGGTGAGGAAGATATTTATAGTGAAAAGTTTAAGGAAGAGTTGGAGCAAGTGACTTTGCCAAATACTCGTTTTGAATTGTTGGTTAAACTTCTACGGAAGAGCATCACGGAGTATGGCAAAACAAACCGCACGAGGGCAGAGGTTTACGACAAATTGTTGCAACAAGTCATTGACCAATACAATAATCGTGAATATGCTAATGAGGTAGCAACTTCTACTATTTCCGAAATAGGGAAAATCGTGGATGAACGTGTGAATTCTCTAAGTGACCGGTTGCTTGAAATCATGCGTGAAATGGAAGATGACAAAAAGAGTTTCGAGAAATTGGGAATCTCTTTTGAAGAGAAGGCTTTCTATGATGTTCTTGTAATGATGCGCGACAAGAAAGGATTTATTTATGATGATGATCGTTGTAAGGAACTTGCCAAGAAAATCAAAGTATTGGTTGATGGCTCAACGGTCTATGCTGATTTCTTGAATAATACAAACTTGAAGGGAAAACTTGATAATGATTTGAAGATTTTGCTTTTCAAAAATGGCTACCCACCACAGTGGAATAATGAGACTGTAGAAGGAGTAATGGCACAGGTGGTAAATTACAAGAGTAATCAGCAGCCTAAGCAAACTGTACTCTCTTCTGTTAAGCCATATTCGTATGAAGACTTTAAAGACCAGCCTATGATGGTTGCCGAGGATATTATTATTCCAGGAAGTCTTGAAGTACGTCTTTGCAACACAAAAAGAGAAGAATTGCTTACAGGTGACTTGGACTTAGTGCTGATGTATGCAATCTCACCTATTGCAAGGAAGAGAACTGAAACTTTTGGTAAAATAGCATTAGGAATAAAAGAAGATAATTTGTCGGCAGAAGCTATTATGGCGTTCAACAGTGTTCGCTATATTATGTTCCATTATTGGAAGAATAGTGAAGCTACACCTTTTGAGTTGACTGTGCCCACTCGGCTTGTGAGTAAACAGGATATCCCGGATGGTTTCTTGATTAGACAAGAAAAGGATGCCAAGCAGTACCTACTCATAGAGTACAATTCAGAAAAAACAGCAGAATTAGGAGAGTATGATATACTGAAAGCACAAAGGAGAGGCAGCAATAGGTATATTCCTTTTGTGTGTAAGTTAGAAAACATAAAGGTTGGCAATAATGACTGATAAGAACAAACAACAATACATAGATTTAGAAGCCTACGAGCGTGTGGCAGAGCCACATAAACGCGAAAGGGCTTCGGCATGGCGCACGGCTATCGGTTTGCAAGATGTTGATGGCCTGAAGGTGTCTGACTATCTGAAAGAGACGGCTGTCAGGCATATTGAGGGTGACATTACTATCGACGATGTTCGTGAACAGTTGAAATCGTATTATGTCAACAAAACTACTCATGACGAGGACGATGCTGAAAAGGAAGAGGCCGACCGTGTGGCTGCCAATATAGCCAAGCTACTGAGTGAGCAGTCTTTCTCGTTCACAGCAGTAGAGTTTTTGAATATCCATAGGCACTTGTTTGAGGGTGTATTCAAGCATGCCGGTGAGGTGCGGCCTTATGACATCAGCAAAAAGGAATGGGTGCTGCAAGGCGATAGCGTTGTGTATGGCCGTGCTGCCGACATTATGATGGCGTTGCGATATGACATTCAACAAGAAAAGGACTTTAGTTATAAGGGACTGTCAACGAATGAAATTATCAGTCACATTGTAGATTTCGTCACCTTGCTATGGCAGAACCATCCGTTTCGTGAGGGCAACACACGAACAACGGCCGTGTTTATCATCAAATATCTGCGCTCTATCGGATTCAAGGTGGACAACGATTTGTTTGCCGACAACTCTTGGTACTTCCGCAATGCCCTTGTTCGTGCGAACTATCGCAATCCGTCAAAGGGTATAGAGCCCAACAAGTCATTCCTCATCAGGTTCTTCCGTAATTTGTTGTTGTGCGAACATCATGAACTGAAGAACCGTTATATGCTGATTGGATATGCAGATGTTGGCGACACCCATACAAGTACCCATACAAGCACCCATACAAGCACCCATACAAGTTTTGAAGAAACCGTATCAACGTTATCTGAAAATATAAAACGGTTAGTTGTTGCGATTGGCACATATGAAAAGAGCGTAAAGGAAATGATGGAGGCGGTCGGTTTGAAGAATCGTCCCAATTTCCTTGAATATTCTCTTACGCCAGCCATTACTGAAGGCTTGGTAAAAATGAAATATCCAAACTCGCCACGTCATCCTCGCCAGAAATATCTTCTGACCGTGAAAGGACAGGCGGTGTATGATGAGTGTGTCAAATCAATGTGAAAAATCTGCCAGAGCTTGCTCC
>OQVQ01000477.1_pt1 | contig 19087 bp, 16 predicted proteins | sample 1691491 | NCBI WGS metagenome assembly OQVQ01 (sample SAMN03418252, study PRJEB22391) | human gut metagenome | biome: human-gut; feature: organic feature; material: feces | host: Homo sapiens | place: Tanzania | collected 2013-01
CAGGTTATACGTCAACTGCAAGGTGGCTGCATAATTCAATTTATCCTTGGTTGAAGAGCATCTGTATCTTGCTGATTTCCGCGTCATTGCAGGCTCCAGCCGCCATCTTGTTGGTGGCTGCATAATATCTACGTACTATCAGGAAACTGGACATACATCGGCTGCTATAGAACTGGAAGACGGTACCATCATCTGTGGTCACAGCAGCGAACTGCTTGGCTGTAGTGCTGCCTTACTGCTGAATGTCACCAAGCATTTGGGGGATATCGATCATAACCTAAAGCTCATTCCTCAGTCGATGATAGAACCTATACAGTATACCAAGGTAAATTATCTCGGTGGCCATAATCCACGACTTCATACCGACGAGGTTCTTGTGGCACTCTCTGTTCTTTCCGAGAACGATGAGAACTGTCGTGTGGCTTTACAGCAGTTGCCTAAGTTGCGTGGCTGTCAGGCTCACTGCACTGTGATGTTGAGTGATGTAGACCTGCGTATCTTTAAGAAACTCGGTGTCAATATCACTTGCGAGCCCGTACTGAAGAAATAGCACTTGACAAAGTAAAGATAAAAAAGCCTGAGAAATATGCTTGCATGATGCTTGACATTTTCTCAGGCTTTTTCGTTATAGAATAGTAAGCGCCTATTGAAGTCTATGTGGAATTTAATAGAAGTAGTTATCTCACATTATATAACGTGTTAATTCCATTTTTTGAGGAAACTTATTCCTTAGTTGTAGGCATTCCTAACTTTTTCCAGTTGAGTATTCCTCCTTCCATGTCAAATACTTTTAAGCCCTGCTTCTGCATTTTCATACAGGCGTTGTGGCTACGCTTGCCGCTTCGGCAGTATACATAATAGGTGTGGGTATTGTCGAGTTGGTTGATTCCAGCATCGAAGACCGATGTATTGAGGAAGTCGAGCTGCTGGGCTCCAGCCAAATGCTCTTCTTTGTATTCTTCGGGTGTGCGTACATCGAGAATAATGGCTGTTGTATCGGCTTTAGCCTGTTTGATAAAGGCTTGTGGAACCAATGTGTCAATACTGTCCGATTGTGCAGAGCAGCCTGTAGTTCCAAAACTGATGGCTGTCAATAATGATAATAATATTTTCTTCATTTCTTATTCTGTTTTATTTATATTCTGTTTTTGATGTATGTGGTCTGTGAGTGCAGTAGCACATCGTGATAATTATCTCAACGCCATCACCCTGCTGAGAATCAGTTTCTTGTATTCTTTCTTGATGTTTTCGGGTAGGAAAGAGGCGTCGATGAGGTCGAGCCATTTAACGATGGAACGACGGAACTTCTTAGCCATATTACTGATAACCTTTTCGCTAAGTCCAGAAGCTGTCATCACTTTGATAAAATCAGACTTCTGTAACTTCCTTTTCTTGCCATTGAGTGTTAATGCTAATTCTTCCGTGTCTTCAGGCATCACAATCTTGGTAGATAGTAAATCGTAGGCAGGAGTAAGAGCATAGCCCATTTTGCGATTATTGTATAGCGAGAAGTTCTTGAGGTGCATGTCGGCATTGCCTGTTATCCACGAAAAGATGACAACTTCCCAATAGTTGACAAGGTCGAGCTGTGAAAAGGATGAATGTTTTTTGATAAGTTTGGCTATCTGCTCGTAGGAACCTTTATACTTGTATTCGGTAAGTCGTTCAGACAGTTGACACATATCCTCCATCGGTACTTTCTGTCCCTCTTCCAGACGATCTATTCTTCGAGTAATGTAGCAAAGCTCGCCATCGGCAAAGCGTATCAATCCGTGTGGAACCACTGCTATCTTGGCAGCCTCGGCAAGGTGCATTGTGAGGTCTTCTATCTCTGGCAGACAACGATATCGCTCTGTCTGTGGCTTTAGGATGTATTTCCCCCATAGTCCGACAATGGTAAATCGCGAAGGTTCATTCTTGCCTCCAGGGTTGACATCGAGCGAGAGCTTGGCTTGTACCCCTGTGAGTGTAGTTTGACTTCTGACTACTTGTTTGGCCAAATCGCCTATTTCTTTTCTAACATAAGGTAGGAGAGGGGCTTCCTTAGTTCCGAAAAGCTTGCGTGCACAGGCTGGATGGTAGTCCACCTGACCTGCTTTTAGGGGCTTATAGCAATATAAACATTTCTCCATACACGATTGTCCTTTCTTTATTTATTTGTGGATGTTTACTTCATTGTGGTTTCGTTATCTTCAACAGGAATAATGCTTACTGCTCCTATACAATCTCTACAGCAAGCCAACAGGAGCGACATTCTGTCGCGCTGATTGATTTTCCAACTGCTTTCAGCTATATTTAACAGCCAACCTTCTGGTATCAGTCCGTCAAAGAAGGGGAACAAAACGGTATCGTGGTATGGGTGTTCGGAAAGTGGAAGGGTTAAACTAACAGCCTCTGCCGTACTTGATGCAAGATAATAGGCATCGTATGCAAAGGTGAATCCTGTTTCATCTTCAGTCAATAGTCCCACGTATTGGTCGTAGAGATATACTTTTCCTTGTTTCATATCTTTCGTTTTAGATGGGAGTTGTGGTTTTTCGTTTTCTTCGTCGTTACTATTAGAGGAATCTATTATCCTCAGAAATATTTATGTTTGTGAAGTTTATTCTTTTTTGATAGGAACAGGTCCTACTTCTTGTCCGAAAAGCAAGAGAACTTGGTTTACCTTGTCGAGGCGTAGTGTTTCTTTTCCTTGTTCCAGTTCGCGTACAAATCTGAGCCCTACGCCAGATTTGGCAGCCAGATCGACTTGTGTCAATCCGAACTGCTTGCGCATTTCCTTTACGTATGTTGATAATGTATCGCTCATATTCTTTGTTTCTTGGCAATTATGATTCTTATTTTATACCCTTTCGGGTAAGATGATGTTGGTAAATAGATTATATTATACCCTATCGGTGGCAAATATACAAAGAATAATTGAAAATACTCCCGAAAAGGTATAATATATAATAAGTTTTAACTAATTATACCTTTTCGGGAGTAATCTATGTGTTATCTTATCCTTTGAGATATCCAAAAAAATAGTATCGTGAGGATATAATTTGAGGTCTATTCCATGCCATGCTTGATTTCTTTTATTTTTCAGGCTCTTGATGTTTCATCAGCGTTCCTAATTCTCTGACTTTTTTCTCAAACTCATTTCTGTCATTGATTGCGCCATTGCGTAGTTTTGCCCTATAATTATATATGGTGTTGACTGCATAGTGTAGGAATTCTGCAATCTTTGTGCTGTCGTCTATACCAAGACGAATGAGTGCAAACACCCTCACCATGGCAGAGAGCTTGTTAGGGGTTGATAGATGAATTTGGTGCTCTTCTTTCAGCAGTCCATTCAAGTCTTCCACGAAGTTCGGGAAAAGGTGTAGAAATACCTTGTCGAAATTGGCGTATAGTTCTTCAAGTTCTTGCTCCTTGACCTCTGAACTCTTAGTCATAGAGTAGAGTTCGTTGTACTGTTTGTTTTTTACCATCTTATTGACATTGAGGCGCATTTTGTCCAGTTTATCGATGTAGTGTGAACAAGCCCCCAGGAACTGGCCTATATATTCTTCCTTAACCCCATTCGACTCATTGAGTTTGTCGTTGGATGCTTTTAGCATACCATTGGTGGAAGATAGTTTGTTGTTGAGTTCTTCCAGTTGTCTGTTGGTTTCCTTTAGTTCGTTTCTTGCTTTTGACAGATAAGATTTCTGTTTGTTGACATAGAATGCCAACAAAGCCAAAGTGATGACCAAAAGACTTACACATATGATGGCAAAGATGAGTCGATGGTTCGCTTTTTTGAGTTGCGCCTGATAATTGTGGTCTATAGTGCCAAGCACAGGTGAAATTTGCCAACTGCGTATGCGAGTACTGAATCTCTTGTTGGCATTCCACGAAAAGTTGATGTATTTGTATGAGCGTTCCACATCTTTTTCCTTGCTGAGTATATCTGCAAGAATCCAGAGTGAAGCTTGGTCGTTGATGGCACACTTTACATCGCAGATTGCTGATTGCAACAGCCAGTATTTTACCATGTTCTCGTCTTTTAATGAGCGGTATATTAAGTAGCGGTAATAGGCCACAATTCCATATTCGTGACTGTCCTTCTTACACTTACTTAATCGGATGTCGTTGATTTTTAGAGCTTCTTTCAGTTTATTCTGACTGGTTAGCAAGACCTCCTTTCTCATGAGGTAATCCTCGCTGTTAGGGGATAATATTGAAAATAATGTATCACGACAACAGTTTTGTTTGCTGTAGAATTCTTGACTTAGGTCTGTGTCAATGTTTATATTTGAAAAGCCCAGTTCGCCATAGACGTGATAAAAGGCTATGTAATAGTCTTTCTTGTTAGAGTTATTCAAAGTTTTTTTATCGATACTTTGTAGAACATGAAGTGCCTCCGTGAAAGCTCCTGATGTTGAATATTGTAAAGCAAGTAAGCTTCTCAACTTGGTAATGTCGCTCTTCATGTTGTTTCTTTTTGCCAAGTCGATGGCTTGGTGAATATAATAAATAGAAGAGTCGCTTTGGTATGCTTTGTATTCCTCGTATAGTTTGTAATAAGAGTTTAGGAGTTGTTGGGATGTATGTCCTTGTTTGCTCTGTGTCTTAATTTTAGCGATGCGACTTTCTTTTAAGTTGATATAGTGTTGTGATTGTTTGATAGCAAAATCAAGTTGCTCGTACAAGTTTTCCAGGTTTTTATTCTGAGCAAAGCATGAAGTTAGTGCAGAGAAGCACAATATATAAAACAAAGATAGTATTTTTTTCATCATGTGTTGTTTGTTGTTAGTTAAAAAATAGATTTGAATTAAGCCTGTTTTGCTGAGTAGGCGAACATTCCAAAGGCAAAGGTAAGTTTTTTAGCGGATAATCCCAAATTTTTAATATGTTTTTTCTTTTTTTTTATCTTTGCGAATAGGTTTCAGGTATATGTTTTAGCTTTGTAAATGGATTCTGTGCGAGAAATGTATTACGAAAAAGGCTGTCCCTATCACTTGGAACAGCCTTCAAACAAACCTAAATACCTATATTATTCAGTTCTAAACCTAAATCTACTTTTAATTTCTTTTAGATGGGTTTACAAGTCACGTTTTTTTATTTCTTTTCTACTTTGAGAACTGCCTTGTCTACACCGGCAGTCAAGTCAACTGTAAAAACGTATGTCTCGCCATCCTTCAGTTCTACTCCATCTTTCAGATAAACATTGCCGTTGTCGTGACCGTTACCGTCACCGATGCCGAATACCTCGCTCTCAGTTGAGATGAGATGGCTGTTATCCTTACCCTTGAACTCAATACCCCAGTTTGCCTGACCGAAGAACTTGAAGTTTACGTCAGTAGCTCTGAGCTGCTTACCAACGGTGAGTGTAACCTGATATACCTTATCCTTGATTGGAGTGAGGCAGACGTCAGAGTCAACACCTGTCCACCAGCCATGATTTACAGCATCCCAAGTTGGCTTGTTGACACCTTCATTACCGATGATCCAGAGTGCACCAGTACCATCGCCATTCAGTGACATAGGCCCACTTCCATTCATTGTCCAGATACGGAATGACTTATGGGTGAAGTCTGCCAAAATAGTATATCTGCCGGTAATAGCCTTGAAAGTATAGCTTCCATCCTCTTCTTTCTGGAACCAGTCGCTGTCATAATACCAGTCATCTGGTAGATTATTGCCGTTGATAGTAAGGTTACAGGTAGCACCTTGCTTGATATCACCCACCCAAGTCTTGCCTGCATCAGAATCGGCAAAATCGAGGACAGTAACCGGCAATACATCGGTAGGACCAGCCGTATAGTTCTTGGCATCGAAAGTGACAACTACATCGCTCATATTCCCAGAAGTGAAGTTGAAGTTGCCTGTTTCTCCCAAACTGATATCCTTACCTGTGCTGGAACCGAAGACAAACTTTCCATCCTTCGTTGCAAAATATCCCTTGAAGGTCTTCTTGCTGCTAGGAAGAACAGCCTGATAAACAAAGTCGCTTTTCTCTGTCATGTCATATTTAACACCATCAGCACTCACAAACTGCAGATTGTTGAAGTGAGGGCGCTTGATATCAAACGACAAGGTCTCTGTATTCGATTTGGTTGATACATTCTGCAGAGTAAGTTGAATATCCACCTTTCCATCAGGAACATTCTGTGCATAAGGCACTTTCAGTTTGACTGTATATTCACCAGCCTCCTTGGTACGGATGGTAGTTTCATCTACACTCTGCCCACTAAACAGGAGGTTTGCTTTCAAGGTAGAGAGAGCCACGCCTCCCTCATCCTTGCAGTTTACTTTCACCTCCACTTCATCGCCCATCCATACAGCTGTAGCAGGAGCCGTACAGCTCATCACAGGATTACCGGCAGGAGTAGGCGCACTGTAATCATCATCGCCGCAAGATGCCATCAGTGGCAGGGCGAGCAACGCCATGATATAATATCTGATATGTTTCATAATGATCGTATCTTTAATGAATCATTTACTATAGTTTATGGATTACTTATTCCACTTGCAAGAAATCACACCATTAGCAGGAACATTGCAGGTAAAATTATGAGTTCCATCACTGAGGTTGATTGACTTAGCCTCATCTCCCTCGTTGATAATGACAGCAGCATAACTACCATCAGGATTAACAAACTCAGCATGTGTAATCTTGCTGTCATTAACGGTTCGGGATGTATTACCAATGCGAACCGCACCAGGAGCAACGACACTAGACATGTGGTTGATGATGTAATAATGAGAATTGTAGCTCAACTGGTTGTAACCATTCTGATTGATATCAATAGCACCATAGCAGGTCTGGCATCCGCCATCCAGGTTAGGTCCCATCTTATTGTCAAGCATCAGATTCCATACAAGCACAGCCTTGCAATTCTGGTTTACCGTAGCGAGCGCCACATTCTTCATATCCGCCATCAGTCGTTTACTCAAGTCACGTCCGTTATTCCAGGTTCCGATACTGGTTTCCGAGAATATCAGTTCCTTGTCAGGACGCTGGTTGTGGATATCAGTCAACTCGCTGTTGTTGCCGCCATAATCATGATAAGCAGCACCTACAACCAGTTCTGAGCCCTCAAAGTTATCACCGATAGCATTGTAGAGTTTCACTGGATAATCCTCCTGATCAGCAATCTTATCATAGTTATAGTTGTGATCGAAGACATAAATCTTGGTCTGCAGATTATTCTTCTTAAACTGCGCTGCCAATTCCTTCACGAAAGGAGCCTCTTCCTGCCAAGGCATATAGAGAGATGCACAGTTAGCCTTGTTTAATGGCTCATTCTGAGGACTCACAGCATAGATATTGATGCCTTTCTCCTTCATCACATTGATAAACTTCACGAAGTACTTGGCATAAGCCTCGCGATAATCAGGATTGAGATGACCGTCAGTCCATGAATCCTTAGGGTTCTTGGTGTTGAGGTCTGTCACCTTCATCCATTTTGGACAAGTCCAGGGAGCTGCAATAATCTTCAGATTAGGATTGATGGCAAGAATCTCCTTCAGTACCGGAATCACATAATCGTTCTCATCGCTATAGAGCGCGAAGTTGCTGATAGGGTCAGATTCGCTGCCCTTCGTGTCGCAATAGGTATACTCGGTACTTGAAAAATCGTTGCATCCCAAAGAAATGCGGGCATAACTTACGCCATAACCCTCTGTGGTAGAGTAAATACGCTTCAAGAGAGTCAGACGCGCCTCTGGGGTCATCTGCATCAGATTATAGCAGGATGAATAAGTGATGGCATAACCGAAGCCATCAATCGTCTGATACTTCTTGTTCAAATCAAGTTCGATGGTGGTTGGTGCCATAGATACACCATTATACAACTTCACCTCACCCTGAGCCAATGAATAGACTCCATCGGCTGTGGTAATGAAAGTTTTGGCTGTTCCTTGTGCCGGTACTGGATTTGGTGCCTCACTAGGAGTATCAAAGTCTACAGGATCTGAGAATGAGTTACTGCTGCTGCAAGCTGTCACCGAGAAAGCAGTTGCGCAAATCAGCATCATCAGTTTATTGCTATAGTATTTCATATTCGTTTTTTCTATTATTTGTTAATAACGGTTTGAGTTGAAAGCTATCCAGGTTAGCTTAGTAACCTGGATTCTGCTCTAGATTGGTATTCTGGTCAAGAGCGGTCTGTGGGATTGGCAACAGGTATGAGTTGCTGTCAAACTGTCTTACCTGTCTGATGCGTCCGCTGTCACGGTTATCTATTCCGTTGAGATACTTCTCGACCTTGTTGTTGCGGCAGAGGTCGAACCAGCGTTCTCCCTCAAAGGCAAGTTCCAGACGGCGCTCATGGAGAACAGCCTCTATCATAGATTCCTTGCTGCCAGTCTTGTCGGATGTCAGTTCCTTCAGTTTGGCACGCTTGCGAATCTGGTTCACGAGTTTCGCACTCTCGGCAAGATTGCCCTTATAGGCTTCTGCCTCAGCCTTCATCAGGATAATATCAGCCAGGCGAACCCAATAAATATTATTGTATGAAGAGCGCAACTTATACATGAACGGATAGTTGGAAGCTGGATAATAGTTGCTCCAGGTACAGGCATAATATACGATAGCCTGATTCTTACGAACCTCATCACCCTCCTTGTCAAAGTCATTGATGATGTCTCGTGAAGGAGTAATCCACTTTGCCCAGGTAAAATAGTAATCCCAGTTGTCTAACTGACGACCGTACATCCAGGTCTCCCAGTTTCCGCTACCGGTTGTCCAATGCACCTCCAGAATACCTTCTTTGGTATTGCGTTTCATGCAGTCTTTTGCAGTCTCATCATAGCCCCAGAGGGTTTCATAACTGTCTTCCAGCTCTACACCGGTTGTATTCATCACCTTGTCGGCATAAGCAATTACCTTGTCATAATCCTGCACTTCCTTTTCGGCATAAACCTTGGCAAGCATAGCCTGAGCTACGGTCTTGGTCATCTTGGTGCGGTCGGAATTGTCATTATCCGGTGCATACTGCTCAGCATCCGTCAAGTCGGCAATAATCTGCTCATAACATTCCTTCGGTGTCTTGCGAGGAGGATAATAGGTAGGATATACCTCATTGATATTCTCAGATGTGATGGTCTTGGCGATGGTCGTGATGACTGGGAAAGAGCCCCACAGACGAGCCATTCGGAACATCATCAGGGCACGGAAGATTTCGCCCTGTGCCTTATAGGAATGATATTCTGCTTCTGATATCTGACCGTTCTCCTTCAATTGCTCTACACCGTTAATCAACACATTTGCCTGGGCAATGTCTTCCAGATAGCGGTTCCAGTCACGGCTCAATACCGAGTTGCTGGCATCGATAGAGTTGGTCTCATAAGGTACCACCTCTGCACCGGTAGTTCCGGCATAAGCATTGTCACTATGTGAATCGCCTATCAGAAGATAGTCAAGATGGGTATGCTCCTGGCGGTTGCGGAACAACTCATAGAGCGATTTGAGCTGTGCATCTGCAGCTGCCTTGTCCTTCAATACAGCTGTTGAGGTCTCTGTCTGACCGCCCTGTGTTATTTCTGATGGCTCTGATAATGGCTCGTAGTCGAGAGAGCAACTTGCCAAAGAGAACATTGCGATGCCACCGAGCGCCAATGTCTTGATTGTATGATATGTTTTCATTGTTGTCGATGTTTAGAATTCTACTTTTACACCTAATACTACACTCTTATTGAGTGGATAGGTACCCCAGTCGATACCCTGCACACTACCACTGTTGCCATACTGGTTAACCTCCGGATCCATACCGGAATAGTCGGTCAGGGTAAGCAGGTTGGTTGCTGATACGTATGGCTGCAGACGGGTCAGACCGAAGCGTGAAATCAGTTTGCGAGGCACATCGTAAGAGAGAGAAATATCCTTTACACGGAGATAACTGCCATCTTCTACGAAGTAGGTTGAGTTACGGATATCCCACTTAGCCTTTGGCACATCGGTAATCTGACCAGGAACTCTCCAGCGAGCCAGCACCTTGGTGCTTTGGTTCTTACCGTCATACATTCCTTCGGTTTCCATACGTGAAACGTTGTAGATATCGTTGCCATAGCTTCCCTGGATAAGAATACTGAGATTCAAACCCTTGTAAGAGAAGGTGTTGGTCAGACCGAAGGTGAAGTCTGGGTTTGGATCACCGATATAAGTACGGTCACTGGCTGATACCAGACCATCACCGGTCACGTCCTTGTACTTCATATCACCTGTCTCTGGGTCCACACCTTCTGCTACATATCCCCAGAAACTGCCCAATGGCTTACCTGGCGTATTGCGAACCACCTGTTCGTTGACGAAATCGGTAGTCTTGGCTTCATAATATACCTGGGTCAAAGCTAGGCTCTCCAACTTATTCTTGTTGAATGAGATGTTGAAATCTGTGTTCCACTTCAAGGCGCCTGTCAGATTCTGTGAAGAGATGGCAAACTCCCAGCCTTTATTAATCATCGAACCACCATTATAGGTCAGGTTTCTTGCAGCTGCACTACCTGCCGGCAAGGTGATGTTCATCAACATATCCTTTGTCTTCTTATAATAGTAATCGGCATAGAAGGTGAGGCGGTTGCCCAGTACGGTCAAGTCGAGACCTATGTTGGTCTGGGTTGTTGTTTCCCAAGTCAGTTCAGGATTGCTCAGGTTGCCCTGCGAGAAAGTAGGAGTAGCATTGGCATCATTGCCCTCGCCAAACCATTGCACACGATTGATATTGTATCTTGCCAGATAACTGTAATCGCCCAGACCGCTCTGGTTACCGGTCTGTCCCCAGCCTCCACGAATCTTCAAGTCGTCAATCCACTTGATATCTTTCATGAATTTCTCATTGCTTACGCGCCAGGCACCAGAAAATGATGGGAAGTAACCCCAACGGTGATGAGGTGCCAACTTGGAAGAACCATCGGCACGCATGTTGGCGGTTACCATATAGGTATCATTCCAGTTGTACTGCAAACGGGCGAATGTTGAGAGAATTGCCCAATCAGAAGCCGAAGAACCGGTTCCTGTCCAGGAAATCTTGTTGGCTGCATTTAATGTATGGAAAAGATCGTTGGCATAGTTGCTACCATTGATATAGTTCTGGCTCCACTTGCTCTGTGTCCAGGAACTACCAGCCATCGCATCCAGACTATGCTTTCCGAAAGCCTTCTTGTAGTTCAATACGTTGTCCCATACGATAACGCTGCTGATGTCTCTGCCATCATAGCCTGTACCGAATTCCTGACGGCCGATGGTAGTAGATATCGGGTCAAGGAAGTTGGTGGTTGTTCCTTGTGTACGGTCGAACGAGAGAGATGTGTTATAAGTCAGCTCAGGCATAAAGGTGACAGTAGCCTTTCCTGTTGCCAACAATCGGTTGTAGGCAGACTTATTATTCTGAGTACGGGCGATATTCTCTGCTGGCGAGGTAATGTTCACGCCATAGAAGTTGTTGTAGAACTGGCTAGGATTCTCCGGATTCCATACCGGTGCATAGGTTGGCGTATTGACGATAGCTGTTACTACGCCACCGCGGTTAGAACCGGTACCCGAAATGATACCTGTACCCTTGTTGGAATAATCTGAATATGTTACACTGGCATTGAGTCGCAACCACTTACGTATATCGTTCTCTACAGATGCACGGAAGTTGTAACGCTGATAGCTTGACTTCTTGATAACACCATTTTCGCCTGTATAGCCACCCGAGATAAAGTATCTCAGTTTGTCGGTACCATTGGTAATAGAAAGCTGGTAGTCCTGTACATTACCCGTACGGAACACCTCGTCTTTCCAGTCGGTCTGGTCTTTCAAACCTTCCGGCAGCTTCACCAGACCAATCTCATCCATCAGTTCCTTATACTGAGCTGCATTGAGAGATTCCTGGTTATCACGTACGGTATTAAATGCATAATGTGCATTCAGAGAAACCTTGGCTACGCCAGCCTTACCCTGCTTTGTACCGATAATGATGACACCATTGGCTGCACGTGATCCATAGATCGCAGCAGAAGAAGCATCCTTCAACACCTGGATATTATCAATATCATCGGCTGCCAGGAAGTCGATATTTGTCATTGGCACACCATCTACTACATAGAGCGGATCATTGCTGCCATTCAGAGAGGTAGTACCACGCACACGTATGGTAGGTGAAGCACCTGGCTGACCGTTGGCTTGCGAAATCTGCAAACCGGCTGCCTTTCCCTGCATACCTGCTGCGGCAGATACGATAGGACGGGTATCAAGGTCTTTGGCTGACACACTGGATACGGCAGTAGTTACATCCTTACGCTTGACAGAGCCATAACCGATAGCCACCACTTCGTTGAGCATGTTAGACTCCTCTTCGAGCATAATCTGTACACCGTTAGAAGCTTTCACTTCCTTATTCTTATAACCTATATAAGAAATTTTGAGTCTGGCACCTGGCTGTACTTCGATGGTGAAGTGACCATCCAGGTCGGTAGCAACACCATTTTTGGTACCATTCTCCAGAACCGAAGCTCCGATAACGGGTTCATTGGTATTGTCGATTACAGTACCCGTAATCTTCACCTTCTGTCCCCAAGCTGTCGCCGAGACCATTAGGACGAGTGCTGAGGCTGCTAGTCCTCGCAACATCGCATTACTTTTTGTTTTTCTCATAATTTATACTTTAGTTATTCTCATTTATGTTTAAAATTGTTGTCTGATAGTCGGGAACCCATCCATGATTGGTTTCCGATTGCAAAAGTATATAAAATGTCTGATATTTGTTGGTTGATTAAATAATTAAGTGGTAAAAATGACCACCTGTTTTTATAACTATATCTGATTATCAGGACTTTACATTTTTCATAGTTCTAAAAATAAGTGGTGGTTTTATAATGGTAAAAGATACAATTATTAAAGGGCATTCTAAACGCCCTGATTAATTTGTGTTAATATTATCACATTATTTCTTCAAAATTTGCTATTTACTTTATTTATGTATACATTTGCAGATAGATTATTTTTAAATACCAGAAAATTTAAACAACAATAACTTATGAAAAAGGTTTTATGGATGATATTCATGACTTTTATGGTCTTGAACGTGAATGCGCAGAAGCCCATTTCTTCTGACGAAGTGATAACAAGCAACATTCAATATAAGAATGGGAAAGATACTTATATCAAAGAACGTTGCAAACTCGACATCTATTATGACAAGAGTAAAAAAAACTTGCCTGCGGTTGTGTGGTATCACGGAGGCGGATTGACGAGTGGTCAAAAAGAGATTCCCGAACTGCTGAAGAAACAAGGCTTTGTTGTTGTGGGTGTAAACTACCGTTTACTTCCCAAGGTAAAAATAGACGAATGCCTGGATGATTGTGCTGCCTCATTGGCATGGGTATTCCAAAATATCAGTCAATATGGTGGAGATGCAAAGAAAATATTTGTTTCGGGGCATTCTGCTGGTGGCTATATTACAACTATGTTAGGATTAGACAAGACATGGCTTTCACGTTATGGAGTTGATGCCAACAACATTGCCGGTCTGATACCATTCAGCGGTCAGATGATTAGCCACTTTGCTTATCGCAAGATGAACGGCATCGATAATCTGCAACCAACCATCGACAAATATGCCCCACTCTATCATGTTCGCAAGGATGCAGCTCCATTGGTATTGATAACAGGCGATCGCAACATCGAACTATTTGGTCGTTATGAAGAAAATGCATATATGTGGCGCATGATGAATTTGGTAGGACGCCCAGACACCCAACTTTACGAATTGGGCGGATATGGTCATGGTGCAATGGCACAGCCAGCCTTCCACATTCTCATTCAGACTATCCATAAAATGCTAGGAGAAAAATACAATTTTTAATTCTCTGTCTATTTAAGCAATCCCGATTTATCTCTTCACTCTTCACCTTCTCGCCCGTAACCCCTCTGTTTACCGGGGTTTCGGGAGGTGAAGAGTTTTCTTTATCTCTTCACCCCCTCTTCACCCCTCTTCACCCATATAGAATTTGTAATACACTATACGCAATATGGGAAGAAAAAAAAGAGGAAAAAGCATGGCGGTTTGGGAAAATAATCGTAAATTTGCAATTGGAAAACAAAGATTAGGAATTATGATAGAGACTAACGATAGAATATTGCCGGTAGGCATCCAGTCTTTCGAGGAAATCAGAAAGGGTGGATATCTTTATGTTGACAAGACAGATATCATCTGGCAACTTGCCAACAGAGGGAAAAAGTATAATTACCTGAGCCGTCCACGCCGCTTTGGCAAATCCGTTCTTGTAGATACGCTCGAAGCCTACTTCATGGGCAAGAAGGAACTCTTTGAGGGGTTGAAGATTATGCAGATGGAGACGGAATGGGTGAAGCGACCTGTCATCAGACTGGATATGAGTCGTGCGGGCGCAGAGCCGGAAAGTCTGAAAGGTTATCTAGACTATACCTTTCAGGAATATGAATCTTTGTATGAGATAGAAACAAGAGGTAATTCTCCGTTAGCTACTCGCCTGATAGAAATTATAAAGACTGCATACAACAAAACAGGTTTGCAGGTTGCCATTCTCATCGATGAATACGACTCTCCATTGCAGCATTCCTGGAAAACTCCGTTATACGAAAAATGTACGGCAATATACAGAGACGTATTTGTCATTCTCAAATCTATGGACAAATTCGAAAACTTTATTTTTATCACAGGCTGCACCAAATTTTCGCAATTCTCCCTAACCTCAGGTCTCAACAATTTGAGTTTCATTGGTTTTGATTCAGAATATGCTGCTCTATGTGGTATCACAAAAGAAGAAGCTATCTGTTATTTCAAACCGGAAATCAACAAATTGGCAGCATGTAAAGGATGGACATTCGATGAAGCTGCTATGCAACTGTCTTCTTATTATGGTGGCTATCACTTCTGTAGCAGAAACAAGGTTGATGTATTCAATCCTTTCTGTCTTATCAATGCATTGGCAGATTCTGATTTGAAGAACTATTGGTTTTCATCCGGGACATCACCACTACTCTCTAAGTTTGAAGATGATATTAAAAAAAGGTTGAAAGATTTCGAGTATTGTCCGATAATTAGCGATACACTGGAGACTTCTGATGTGACTGATGGTGGAGCAGAACTTGTCCTCTATCAGACAGGCTATCTCACGATTAAGGATTATATGATGGGAATCTATATTCTAGGATTCCCTAATTCTGAGGTAAAAAAATCACTTTATGAGACGATATTGCCAGCACTTACTTCAGAAGCTGAGCAATAACGGTGGCGTGGATGCTGCCACAGAACAGATAAAAGCCAAGCAGTATGCCGAACCATTCAAAGCTGACAAGCGAAAAGTAATCGCCCTTGCCATAGAACTGGATGATAAGGGAAAAGGATTGGTAGATTGGAAGGAAGTATAAAAGAAGAAAGCGGAAAAGCCCCCGAAGCGTAATAGCTCCGGGGGCTTTTTGTTCAGCAGCAAACGCCAGCATATAACTTATCTATAGGGAATATCAAATCCCAATTTTTTCCCCAAACGATATTTCCAAACTCTATCTTGAACTTTTTGAATTTGTTTTCATTCAAGTAAGAGTTATATTGCGGATGTGGGTGATTTCTGATAAAAGCACCTACATCTATCGTCTTAATGGTGTCATCATTAAAGTGTAATTCAACTTTTAATGGCGCCACATATTTTGCAGAAACGATACTTAAGTTCATAATTTCTTCGTTATTTTAGTTGAACGTGTATTGGTTCATGCTCATTTGAATAGAACAGAAAGATAAATCCGAAGTATTCAAATATCTTTGGCATCGCAACCTCCTTTTTTAATCTATCTTGATTGCAAAGTTACGACTTTATTTTGAAAACGCAAAGAAAACGGGAGAAAAGTTTCGGGAAAAGTTTGGATTCCGAAACCACCACACAGCCATATCATCCACCCAACAGGTATCAAGACACGATGAAGGGTCTATACGCCCACCTATCATCGTGGCATATAGACCCTTGTCGTTTCCCGTGAAGTGCGGGTGAATATATGTTTACTGAGCACCTTATACTCCTGCCCAGTTTAGGAGTTCAATTATTACTCAAAGAATTTAATCTCCTTGAATTCGTAACCAACGAATTTCGAACGAGCATATTGTTCGGAACCTTTATAAGGTTGATTTATTGGTATCCAAAAGAAATTAAACTCAGTATCGTCAAATATGTCCATCAGACCTTGACTTGAAGATAATGTAAGAGAAATACCTTCAGTATAAACATTATCAAATATTCCATCTGTGTTTCTCTCATCCCCAGTCCAGACTTTTGTGAGTGTACCGAACAGAACATTTCTCAAATTGCTGCAAAAATTAAATGCTTTAATACCTATTTCCGACACCTTAGGCAAATTCACATTTTTAAGAAGCTTGCATTGATCAAATGCAAACATTTTTACAGTGCTTACTTTAGGGGCTTCTATATCCTTCAAACTACTTCCACCAAAGGCATTTTTGCCAATAGTAACAGCATCTGGCAAAGTAACCTTATTAAGCCAAGTCACATCTTTAAAAGTTCCATCAGGAATAGTCATCACATTCTTTAGAGTTAAATTGACACTTCCATCTGCAACCCCTTTTTCTTTAATGGCAGCTTTAATGGCATCAAAAATATCTGAAGACGCATTTGAGTTCAATGTCAACACTACATCATTGCCCATTTCCAATTGCGTAGCGACAGATTCTTTAATACCCTCTACCGTTATAGAGGAAGCTGCTCCACCCGATATTGCAGTTCCATCAGTCCATTCCGCTACCGTGACATTCTCTATCGTGACTCTATCCTTTCCTATCTTTAATTTATAGGTATAGCTATTGCCTTCTTCAAGATTTGGGATACCTTTGACATAATATGGTTTTGGGTCGTCGGCAGTGTTGGCCTCTTGTACCTTAATACATATAAAATTTTTGCTTGCATCTTCTGCATTTGGAGCAACCAAAGCCATCCAGGAACTCTTTGGATTGGAATCATCCATCTTGTATGGTTTTATTTCCGTGACATCTGCGCCTTGAGTCGCAGGTATCTCCAACTGAGAAAATATTGTCACCCCAGATACTAATGGACTGTCGAACTCATTCGTGAAAGTCGAATTTTCTATATCGATAATGACACGTGCCGTCTTGCGCAAGAAGTATAATTCTAATTCACGGTTGGCTGGAATAGAAGGCTCAGCTCTATCTGCTATCATGTAATCAGACAGAGCCATTCCCTCCTTGGAAATCTGGTTCTCTATGATATGTCCTTTTTCGAAACTGTTGTAAAGTTTATCCCCATAAGAATATGGGTAAAAAGCCTTGAACTCTGTTATCTCCGTTTCCCATTTCAGAGGCTCTCCATCCTTGACATCCCAAATGCCATTTTTCATTTCATACAACCGTGCGGCACCATCATTCATACTGATACCTATTTGGTCATAATCATTAAAATTGCTCTGTTTTTCTTCGTCTCCAGCAGGATTACTTCTGGTAAAAGTGCTTTCTCTGCCTATAGCTGCATTGACTTTCACCTCATTTCCTGCAAAATGTACTTGCTCCTCTTCTGTAGAGCAAGCTGTAAGCATTGCAACAAGTGCAAATGTTCCTATATAATTTGAAAATTTCATATTCTTCGTTTTAATTCTGTTGCTTATTCTGTTTCTAAAGTACCACCAGTTCCCTCTGTCCAAGGTTCTGACGATATGTAGCCAGATTTTACGACATCCTTACCTACTGTAAGGTTTAGCTGATGTTTTTTGCCCGATTCCAATGTCACACTTTCAGAAGCTGTCCACACATAAATTTTGCTATCCATTTCAAACTCCACTCTAAATCCTTGGGCAATAGTTTGGGGAATAAGAATGGCAGAGTAGTTTACTGTCGCATGGGCATCATTGTTGGCTGCAGCGTTGAAAATTCCAATTACAGGTGTAATTAAAACAGGTTCTCTGGCAGCATCCGCTGTCACGCTGATAACATTTTTTGTAAAATCCGCATAACCACGGTCGACGCTTCCTCCGATATTGATATTCTTTATCGGGTTGGATGTCAAAGGAGTTGTTTTGCTAAATTCATTGCCGAACTTTATATTTATATTCAGCAAGCTAAGGGCATGGGTAAACGTTATGTCAACTGCACCATTTTTCAAATCCGTCTCTGGCACAAACCCTTTTTTCTTGTAAACGAGAAAGTCCGACTCGTAAGTATCCGCTTCCTGTTGTACTTTTACATAAACAGGATAATTGGTGGCGTTACTCATTTTCTCGTATCTTGAAATCTTGGAGTATGGTGCATAAGCTATAATATCCACAGGTTGCGAGGCATTTTGCCAGAGCATCTGAGAAGCAGGAGTCCAAGTTGAAGCCTCTTTTGTCACCTTTACATTGTCATAGGAAAATTTGGTGCTTTGGGGATTGACGATACAAAACGCAAATTCATCAAGGGTATTTGTGCTGTGAAAAGCACGTGTATTTATGTCCTTTACGCTTGTTGTAACTCGCACCACATTATCCTGTGGATAGTTGCTTTGTGTCAAATCTTCGTCATTAGAGCAGCTGGTAAAAACTGCCGTTGCCAAAGCTGCCATTGTGAATAATTTAATTGCTTTCATTCTGTATATGTATTTAATCGTTGTACTATGTTAGTTGAGAGCCTCGCCACTGAATGTGCTGCCATTCTCCCAATCAGTAATTTTAACATCTCCAAGTTTTATCTCGTCACGTCCAACCTCCAAATTGACAGTAGTAATTTTACCACTTTCTAACTTGAAAGGTGTGCCGTTATCATAAACGAAATTCTTGCCACCGATGACAATGGTGAGTTGCTTGACATCTTCCTGTGGAATAATGACAGAAACATACTTGGTGTTTTCAGTAATCTCAGGAAGCGAGAAATCTTCCTTTGCAGTAGTGGAAGGAGTAACAACCTTTGTCAGATAATTGATGGTTGCCTCTTTTGCCGCATTGCCCACAACCACTTTCTCTACAGTTGGTATGCCACCCCACTGGTTCTTATAGGTGAGATTTACTACAAGTTTAGCCATTACATGGGTAAAGGTGAGAGGAACAGTTTGCTGTTCATCGACATTATAGGATAAGCCATCTTTGTTGACTGCCACCAAGAGG
>OQVQ01000478.1_pt1 | contig 19084 bp, 17 predicted proteins | sample 1691491 | NCBI WGS metagenome assembly OQVQ01 (sample SAMN03418252, study PRJEB22391) | human gut metagenome | biome: human-gut; feature: organic feature; material: feces | host: Homo sapiens | place: Tanzania | collected 2013-01
CTGTTCGAGCTTGTAGGCAGCATTGAAAAGGAGCACGAGGAGCGCTACAACGCACTGCTCGGGAATCTCGAGAAGGGCATCGTTTTCGAGCGCAGCGAAGAGGTCGTCTGGGTATGCCGCAACTGCGGTCACATCCATGTCGGCAAGTCTGCGCCCAAGGTCTGCCCCACCTGCGCGCATCCGCAGGCTTACTTCGAAATCAAAAAGACAAACTATTGATAAGCACGTCAGGCTCTGTCCGCCGTCCCGCGGGCGGAGCTTTTTATTCCCCGAATGCGGGCAAAAAAAGGAATAATACAGAAAATACACGATTTATTTGGTCATTTTTTACAAAAAATTTACATTGAATCCTATTCACGTTTGAATAAAGTAGTCAAAAACCGCTTGAAAAAATTTATAATCGAGTGTATAATTTATTTAATAATACATCATTAGAGGAAAGTGAGAATCTTAAATGCTTAACGAGAATATCCCGATGTACCTTTTCCATCAGGGTACAAATGCAAAAGCATATGAGTATCTCGGCTCACACCGCGACGAAGAGGATGAGAATTTTACCTTTTTCCGCGTATGGGCTCCGCACGCCGTCGCCGTTTTCGTCGCCTGCGATAAAAACGAATGGACGGGAGAGGGCTTTGAGCTCAAGCGCATAAACGAACAGGGACTCTGGGAGGGACACTTCGAGGGCTTTAAGGATTATGACGCCTACAAGTATCTCATCATCGCGCAGGAAGTCCAATATAACTCCTATGCCGTTTTCGTGGCATTTATTAACGAAATACATGAAGTCGTCCGGAGTGCCGTAGCGCGAGGTAGGCGCAAAGTATCCGGTGACCTGATAGCCCCAGGAGCCGTCGAAAGGATGCTCACACAGAGGCATAAACTCTATGTGGGTATAATTCATATCCTTCACATAGTTAACCAGCTGATCAGCCAATTCCCTATAGGTCAGGGACTTGCCCTCAGCATTCCGACGCCAGGAGCCAAGGTGAACCTCATAGGTCAGCATAGGCTGGCCATAAGACTGAGTCCGCTGCTTTTTCTCCTGCCACTCCTGATCCTGCCACTGATAACGATTCATATCAAAGACACGGGAAGCGGTAGCCGGTGGCACCTCGCAATAATACCCATATGGATCGGCCTTCATAATATGAGGGCCGCCATGCTGTGGCATAATAGCATATTTGTAAATATCTCCCTCCTTGAGGCCTGGGATAAAGATCTTCCAGATCTCCCCATCCTCAATGCGGGACATTTCATTTACCCTGGTATCCCAATTGTTAAATTCACCAACTACGCTGACAGATGTGGCATTAGGAGCCCATACGGTAAAGCGAACGCCTTGCTGGCCATTCTCCTCAGTTATATGTGCTCCCAACATCTCATAAGCCTTGCAGTTAGTTCCTTGATGGAATAGGAAGGTATCGTACTCTGTGAGTTGTGACAGATTCATTTGTCCATCCCCTCTCTAAAATGGATTAAATTACTCTATATCTACTGGTTCGATGTCCCAGATATCCTCTGCATACTGGGCGATGGTACGGTCAGAGGAGAAAATACCGGAATTTGCGATATTGATAGCGCAGGAACGGAGCCATGCGTTATGATCCTGATAACGACGAACGATTTCCTCATGAGCTTCAATATAAGCATTGAAGTCCTTCATGATAAAGAATTCATCATTGCTGTTTACCAGATAATCAAAGAGGCTCTGGAAGTTGCCATAGGTGCCATCAGTCATCTGATTCATAACCAGACGCACATTGGCATTGGTGTTGTACTCATCCCATGCACTGTAGCCGCCATGATCGTAAAGATCAATAACCTCCTCGGAACGCATACCGAAGATTACGCAGTTTTCATCCCCTACCTGCTCATGAATCTCTACATTAGCGCCGTCCATAGTTCCCAGAGTAATAGCACCGTTCATCATGAACTTCATATTACCAGTACCGGAAGCCTCCTTGGAAGCTGTGGAAATCTGCTCGTGGACATCGGCTGCAGGATATACCTTTTCACCCAGAGATACCCCGAAGTTCTCCAGGAAGACAACCTTAATCTTGCCATCAATGCTTGGATCTGTATTAATCTTGTTAGCTACAGCCAAAATCAGACGGATAGTCTCCTTGGCTACAAAATAACCAGGGGCAGCCTTGCCGCCAAAGAAATATACAACTGGTACAGGCATCTTGTACTCAGGATCGTTCTTCAAGCGATCATACTGATACATAATATGCATGATATTCATCAGCTGACGCTTGTAGGAATGGATACGCTTTACCTGTACATCAAAGATAGAATCAATCTTGATGCGTACCTTGTTGTGGGACCATACATACTGAGCAAGGGCACGCTTTCTAGCACGCTTTACCTTGTCCAGCTGCTTCAAGAAAGCTGGATCATTTACATACTGATTCAGCTGCTTCATCATGCGGGTGTCCCCTCTCCACTGACGAGTCAGCTTGTCATCAATAACATGAGCCAGGGCATTGTTAGCACTAATGAGCCAACGACGATGGGTAATACCATTGGTCTTGTTATTGAACTTATCTGGATAGTACTGATAGAAGTACTTCAAAGTGCTTTCCTTCAGAATATTGGTGTGGAGTCTTGCTACGCCGTTAACGCTAAAGGAGCCAACTACAGCCAGACGAGCCATATGAACCTGGCCATCCTGAATAATGGACAGCTCATGAATCAGATTCTCATCCCCTGGATACTTGGAACGTACCTCATAGAGGAAGCGACGGTTAATCTCGTCAATAATCATGTAGATACGTGGCAGCAGATCCTTGAACAGCTCTCTATCCCACTTCTCCAAAGCCTCTGGCAAAATGGTGTGGTTGGTGTAAGCTACAGTATGGCTGGTAATATCCCAAGCTACATCCCAATCCAGACCATAATCATCAATAAATACACGCATCAGCTCAGCTACTGCTACTGCTGGATGGGTATCGTTAATCTGGATGCATACCTTGTCTGCAAAGGTGGTAACATCATCATGGGTACGCATGAAATGGCGTACAATGCTCTGTACACCAGCAGATACAAAGAAGTACTCCTGAACCAGACGAAGGCGCTTGCCCTCAGCAGTGCTATCATTTGGATACAGGAACTCAGTAATCTTATGGCCTCTTCGAGCAGAAGGTTGTTAATGGCCAGCAGGTTGAGATTCCAGATAACTGGCTGCGCAATGGCTTTGCCTGGGAGTTCCGTAAGCCTAATAAGGCTGTAAAGGTTCGCTTTGGCGGCAAGGCTTATATGCATATTAACGATGATGGTTCCTCCACTGCTGTTCACGATGATTACACCGAGGTAACTGCAGTGCCTTATGATGTGCCTGTTATTGGCTACAAGAATCGCACTGTTAATACTCTGCGTCTTTGGAATGCTGAGGCAAATCAGGATTTCTCCGATTATGCAAGCTTGACCAATGATGGCCAAACGGCCCAAGCCGCCATTACCCAGACCTGCATCTGGCTCTTCCTCATAAAGGTCATGAATATCCAAATCCAAATCCTGCAGCATTGCCTTCAGGGCATTCTTCAGATCCAAATTAATCAGATTGGTATTCAAAAGACGGCCCAGCAGGAACTCGATGGAGAAATAATAAACCTGTTTCTCATCGTTTTCCTGATACTGCTTGTTAGTTTTAATCCAATTTTCAGAAGTATACTGCTTTACGACCTGTGCCAAGGTCTCATAAAGTTCATGTTCGCTGAGGTCAGAAAGCTCACGGCCATAATTTATCTGGGCTGTGGTAACAAAACGCTGCTTCAGCTCTTCTTTCATGGTATCAATGTCTCGCTCAATTACTGACATAATTTCAACTCCTATCCTCTAATGGAATAACTATAGTCCTGATGTGTGTGCATCTAACTCTATAGCAATCCCTACAACGGTGGAAAAATGTAATAAAAAACTATGAATAAAATATAATGACACCGCTTGTATTATATCATATTTTTTCGATTTGTCCATTTTCCTTAGCCGTTGATGTAAAAAACCGCTGCAAAAGCATGGTATTTTTGTCTACTATACTTCTGCAACGGCCCTATTTATGCAGGTTTTGCAGAAAAATAATTTTTTCTGTGCTTCCCTGCACACTATTTTGCCATAATTAGATTGTGGTATTCTTGGCAACAATTAGAGGATAATTATCCGCACCCTTCAGCCACTGATCCTTGCTAACGGTAACATTTTTGTCACAGATAACATTGCGAAGCATTGCATTGTCCTCAATAACGCATCTTTCCATGATGATGCAATCCTTAATCTTGACTCCTTCGCCAATCTTTACATCCCGGAAGATAATACTGTTCTCCACCTCGCCACGAATTTCGCAGCCATTAGCCACCAGACAATTTACCACTCTGGAGGTATCCTTGTACTGTACTGGTGCTGCATCCTTGGTTTTGGTGTGAATCAAATTATCACCCATAAATACCTCGCTCCAAATCTCTGGATTGAGGAAATCCTTGTTGGCATTGAAGTAAGCCATAGTGGAATTAATCCGGGATACATAGCCCTTGTGCTCATAGCCAAAGATGCTATATTCCTCCATGTGGCGGATGATGCCATCCAGCAGGAAGTCGGTACCGCCACGCTCAAAGCCATCGGACACAACCTTTACGAAAGTATCCTTGGACATGAGATATACACCCAGGAAATCATTGGTACCAGCGGTAACAGTCAAGGACTTGGCAATATCAGTTACCCGGCCATTGTCCGTTACCTTCATAACAGCAGCATTGCCAGAAATATCATCCTGAGCCTTGGAATAAACCATGGTTATATCCGCGCCAGTATTCTGATGGAAAAGCAATACAGAGCGGAAGTCCATATTGTACACACAGTCTGCCTGAGCAATGAGAATGTAGTCAGCAGCATTGTGCTGAATATAATCCAGATTGCTATACAGTCCCTGCAGATCTCCAGTAGCAGGCTTGCCATCATAAGGATCTGATGGCAGATAGGAAAGACCTCCACGATGGCGGGCCAAATCCCAATCCTTACCAGAACGCAAATGGTCAAAAATGGATCTGGCATTGGCAGACAAAAGCACGCCTACATTGCCAATACCGGAATTTACCATATTGGAAACAGCAAAATCAATAACCCGATAACGTCCTGCAATTGGCAGAGACGCAACAGGACGATGCTCACACAGCTCCTTCAGCATGGAGTTGGCACCATCCAGCTTTATAATACCCATCATATTACTCAAAACGATCACTCCGTTCTTATTGTTGTCATTAGTCTGACCAATAGTCAGCTCAGCTTACCTGTTCCCCTTCATCAGTGGCCTCTACTACCTCTCCCTCTGGGACTACGGCAATAGCTCCCGCCTCGCCGGTTACAACTGCACCGGCAGAAATAACACAGTTCTGGGCAACAATGGCATGATCAATAACAGCATTTTCTTCAATCTTGGTAAATGGCATGATGACGGAATTAGTTACCTTGGCACCCTTGCCAATCTTTACCCCTGAGAAGAGGACAGAGTGATCCACTTCGCCAAAAATCATGGAACCTTCATTCAGCATGGAATTGTGCACCCGTGCCTCATTGCCAATATAATGTGGTGGCAGAGATGGGTTGGAGGAATAAATAGTCCAGGAGCTATTGAAGGAGAATGGCGGCTCATCAGCTAAGAGGTCCATATTGGCCTGCCACAGGCTCTCAATAGTTCCTACATCCTTCCAATACCCCTCAAAGGCATAGGAATACAAACGGGCATTGTCATTCAGCATGGCAGGAATAATATTCTTGCCGAAGTCATGACTGGAATTTTCATCCGCAGCATCTGCCATCAGATAACGGCTCAGGAACTCACGGTTGAAAATATAAATACCCATAGAAGCCAGATTGCTCTTTGGCTTGGCTGGCTTCTCCTCAAATTCAATAATCCGGCCATCCACAGAATCAGTATTCATAATACCAAAGCGTGGTGCCTCATCCCAAGGCACTTCAAATACACCAATGGTGGCATCTGCCTTGTTGGCACGATGTACATCCAACATCTTGGAATAATCCATAGTATAGATATGATCCCCTGACAGAATCAGTACATACTCTGGATCCATCATGTCAATGAAATTCAGATTCTGATAAATAGCATCTGCTGTGCCCTTGTACCAATCTGCACCCTTGTCCCTGGCATATGGTGGCAGAATAAACACACCGCCGGTGGATTTATCCAAATCCCAGGCATTACCTGTCCCCAAATAGGTATGCAGCTCCAATGGACGGTACTGTGTTAATACACCTACCTTGTCAATGCCAGAGTTGGCACAGTTGGACAATGGAAAATCAATAATTCTGTATTTGCCGCCAAAAGGTACGGCTGGTTTTGCAATATTCTTAGTCAAGGCACCCAGACGACTTCCCTGGCCACCTGCAAGAATCATTGCCAAACACTTTGTTTTACTCATAAAATATCACCCCTGTATCCTTTTCAATAACCTTTTCCTGCCATGCTGTCCATCGCAGCAGCCCGATTATGCAACACATCTAATGTTCTCTATAACCAAGGCAGGATTGCAAAAATAACTGCTGATTATTTACTATTTATATTTCCATACCAAAAGCAAAAATCCTGCTTTTTACCTAAAAAAAACAGGATTTTTATAATATTTTCTCTTCGTTGAAATTATGTGAGAATTATTCTTTGACAAATGTTAGAAAAAGGCCATAAAAATGGAACCCACAAACAAGGATATACACAAGCCCCACAGCAAGGAAACCATAAACCGAAATCTTTGACCAGCTATTTTGGCCAGCACATTCTGCAACTCATAGCAAAAGAAAGCAAAAATCAAAAAGCACAGTGGCACATCCTCAGATTGCAGAGCAAAAATCAACATGGCCAGACACAGAACCAGAGAAGCCTTCTCCCCAGCGGTAAACAGCTGCAGCTTTTTTCCCTTCTTCTCCTCCCAGGGCTTTCCACCTCTAAATGTACTCACTTTCTGCCTCCTTATTTAATGTCCTGCAGCTTCCAATAGCCATCCCCAGCCAAAACCAGCTGCTTATCATGGCAATTCAGTAGGCTGGAGCGATGTCCCACGCTGACCACAGCCATCTGTGGCAGCATTTGATGAAGAATCTCATAGGCCTGAGCTTCTCTTGGTTCATCCAGAGCCGATGTGGATTCATCCAAAAAGACAATATCCGGCCGCAGGAGCAAAATGCGAATAAAGGCCAGCCGCTGCTGCTCACCCAGAGACAAAATCCGGCTCCAATCATCTACTGCATCCAGCTGGCCTGCCAGCTTCTGCAACCCAAAACGCTCCAGCAAGCCAGCTAAATTATCATCAATATTTTCCGGCACAGGCTGAGGATAATAAATCGCCCGCCGGAGACTGCCTAGAGGCAAATAAGGTCTTTGAGGCAGGAACATGGTACGCCAGCCTGTAGGCAGGGAAATTTCCCCTGCGCCATAGGGCCAGATGCCCGCTATGGCTCTAAGCAGGGTGGTCTTGCCTGCCCGGCTGTTCTTGAGGTTGTCCAGAATGATTTGCTGGGTGAGCAGCAGCGGCTGGCCTTTATTACCGCTAATCAACAGTCTCTTCCCTGCCGGCACAGCAATGGATAGCTTTTCTGCCAACTGCCGACCATCCGGCAGGGCTATATCCATCTGCCACAGCTGCAGGGCATTGCTGGTATTTCTGGTAAAATCAAAGGATGAGGTCAAAGCCTCTGCCTCCTCCATATGACCGGCAAAGCCTCCCAAACGGCGAATAACGGCTACATACTGAGCAATGCTATCGTAGCTTTCCACAAAATAACTTAGGGCATCCTGAACCCGGCCAAAGGCGCTGATGGTCTGCATAAAGCCACCCAGCTGCATAGTGCCATTAAAATACTGAGGAGCACACATCAGCACCGGGACAATAATGGCAATCTGAGCATAGCCATTCACATAGAAATTCAACAGCTTGGTACGCTTCATCAGCCCCCAGAAGTTGCCGATAACCAGGGCAAATCGCTCCCGAAAATTCTGCAGTTCCGGCTTTTCGCCTCCATAAAAGGCTACACTCTCACTATTTTCCCTAACCCGAACCATGCTGAAACGAAAATCCGCCTCAAATCTCTGCTGATCATAATTCAAACGAATCAGCTTCCGGCCCACCTTATGAGCCAGCCAGGTACCTACAACGGAATAAATCAAGGTAACAAAAACCATATACCCAGGCACAGAAAGCACAGTATCTCCCAAAGGAATATCCAGAGAACCAGATAGATTCCACAGAATAACTACAAAGGCTACCAAGGAAGTTGCCTGTTTAAGAACTCCCACAAATAAACCCAGGGTTAAATTCACAAAGGAATTAACATCATCGGCGATACGCTGATCTGGATTATCCATATCGTCCTGACCAGCTACCTGCAGACGATAATAAGTCTGATGCCCCAACCATCTGTCCAGATATTTATCTGTCATCCAGTTGCGCCATTTGATTTCCAAAATCTGTCTTACATAAATAGCATAGACCGCAAAAATAATGTGCAAAAAAGCAAAACCGGCAAATTGACCAATTAAGGGCCAAAAGGACTCAAAGGCCCGCTGCTGCAGGGCATTATAAAAATCATTATTCCAGCCATTCAACAGCACCAGCATATATACCTGTCCCAAGGTAAGGGCAATAACCCCTGCCAGCAAGCCTCTAGCCTTCCATTTTTCCTGAGAATGCCAATAGGAACTCATCAGGCGCCAAGCCATTTGATACAATTTTTTATCCTTCAAAATACTTCCAGCCTCCCATCACAAAGCCTCCTCTGGTAAACATTGTAAAATTTACCATCTGCCAAGACAGCAAAATATCTATAGTCTTATAGCCCAATAAATGATAGAATATACTACAACACATTAAAGTATTTTTTCTGGAAAAAAGGAGCATATTATGGCTATCGTATTTATAGCGGCCGTACTGATATGTCTTTTGCTATTATTAGTATTATACCGCAATCTCCCCAATAAAAAAGTTTTTTATGGATTTTGTCTGGTATTGGCCCTGACCATTGGCGCCATTGGTCAATCCCTGCTGTTTCAACCTAAGGCAGAACCGCCTAGCGAAATAGCCCTGCGCCGTATTGCCGCCCAGCAGCAAATATTTGACGATTGGTACACCAGCTACAAAAAACAGCTGGACAGCCTGGACTACAACTGGGCCCAAGGCCAGAAAATTGTCAACGACTATCACAATGACAATATCAGCCTTAATACAGCCTATACCCGTCTAAACCTTTTGGAGCATCAGGCTCAGGTTACTAACCAGGAGCTAAGCAAACTGGCTCCGCCTATCAGTCTGGATGATACCAACTATGATTTGGCCGCCAGCATATTGAACAAGACCATTGCCTACAGTGAAAAGCAGCTGGCAGCTATTACAGCCCTTAAGGCCAATGCCAATCCTGCCAACCTAAGTACAGACAACCACGAAGAGGAAAGCCGGATTTTGCGGGAAACCATGCTGCGCAATGGCCCTGATGCCTTGTTTACAGCAGCCGAAACCAATAGCCTGCGCCAAAATCTAACCATACCGGAGAATTAATTATGCATATCTACAAGACAACAGCCGAAAATGGCACAGCCAGCTACGAAATTCAGAAATCCCGCTTTATTGCCTATACCAGCCATGTGGAAACTGAGGCTGAAGCCAGGGATTTTGTAACAGCCATCAAGAAGAAGCATTTTGATGCCCGCCACAATTGCTCTGCCTGGGTGCTGGGAGAAGATAGCAGTCAGCAAAAATCCAATGATGATGGTGAACCTGGGGGCACTGCCGGCAATCCTATTCTGGAGGCCATCAAACAGCATGGCCTCACCAATGTGGTAGTAGTAGTCACCAGATACTTTGGAGGCATTAAGCTAGGGGCCGGGGGACTGATTCGGGCCTATAGCCACACAGCCTCCCTGGGGCTGGAGGCTACTCCTTGTCTGGAGGTAAAACCCTTTTGCCTTATGGAAGCAGAAATGGATTATAGCCTTCTAGGCACAGTGGAAAATTGGATTCGCAATGAAGAGCTGCGAACCGGAGAAACTGCCTATCTGGATAAGGTAACGGTAAGATTGCTGGTAGAGCCGGCAGATTGTGAGGCTATTAGCACAGAACTAACCAATCTAACAGCAGCTCAATGCAAGATTACCATTCATGAGCCAGAATATATGAGCTTACCTATATAAAAATTAGTTTTTATATTGAACAACACAAAAGACCGTGTTTGAACCATTGTGCTAGGTTCTTTACACGGTCTTTTTGCTTGCCTATTTATGATATTATAATCTTCATTTATACGCCATTGTTTTTATCTATATTTTCACCCAAATCAGGCATTATTTGGCCAGAAGATTTTTGCCAGGAAAGGTGCGGAGAAGATAATCGCTGATGGTTTCTCCAATTAGCTTTTTGCCCAAAACATCTGGATGCAAGCCATCGGTAGTAGCCTCATCCATAAGTAGACCATAGCAATCCGTCATGCCGCTGGCCACATCCACTGCATATTGCTGGGACATAATCCATTGATTCAGCAATACCTGCTGTTCCTTCCAATCCACTGCCGGCGTGGTAATATAGCTCCAGTTAGCAATAAAGTGAGGATTAATTGGCGTAGCAGTAGCATAGACAGGAATAATCCCATACATACGGCATTTATTGCCTATCTGCTGTAGATAGTAAATAATATCCTGGGCCATAGCACCAGCTCTAAAATCATTTACACCACCCATGATTACCAAAATCTTGGGATGGAAAGGCAGTACATCAGTCTCAAATCTGGCATCCATAGCCGCTACAGTATCACCGCTATAGCCTAGATTCTTGATTGGCACCTGAGAATAGGTTTCCCAATTATACATAACATAACCAGGGGGAGTAGAGACGGCTCCTCCACCGTGGGTAATGCTATCTCCTAGAGCTGCTACCTTAACCTGATTGCTGACCTGAAACCAGCTAGGCGCAGACCATTCACTAATATGAGTGCCAGACTCGTTGCGGCTCCGCACCTGCCAATAATACTTACCTGGCCAGGTATAGCCGGCATCCTCATAATAGACAGAACCTTCCGCGCTTAGCTCTCTAATAACTACAGGCTTGCCATTTTCTTCCCGATATACCCTGATATCATAGTATTTGCCGTCCTTGGCAGGAACCCAAGAAAACACTGGATACAGGGGCGCATAGGCCATAGATTCAAACTCTGTGGTAGGCTTGGGAGCTTTAGGATTCAACTCCTGATCCACCAGAGGCCGCAAATCACTGTACAGCTTGATATATTTGCCACTGGCATCCAAAGGACACACCTTCCAGTAGTAGTCCTTGGCTGTGCGCATAACAGAGGTATCCAGCTCATAACCGTTGGTAAAAATCCCTCTCTTGACGGATACCACATTCTCCGGCAGATTTTTGTTGGCCCGCATAATAGCCACCTGATAGCTGACAGCGCCAGGTACCGGCTCCCAAGAGAGACGGACGGTTTTAAGATAGTCCGGTATATGCTTCCTAACCTTTGTATCAGTCTTAGTAGCAGACTCCACTACATCCACAGTTTTGTCCTCACTGCCCTGCTGATGACTAGGCCGGGTAATATCACTAATTACTGTTCTCTGGCCATTGTGGGCTGTAACAGCGGGCATAGCTGATGCCACAGTGGCAGATAGGACTGTTGACAGACAAAGGCCTGCTGTCAAAGCCCAATATTTTGCTTTATGCAAGGAAATCACTCCTGTAATCTAAACTAAAAGAATTGTCTTTCGTGCCTTGGCAACAAAAAAGGGATGTGCCAGGCACACCCCTTCATCATAACATATTTAGGACTTATTTTCCATAGCCGCATCCTCATCATCCAATTTGATATTGGTAATGATACGGCCCAGACGTGTACCAGAAACAAAATTCCAGAACCATTTGGTACCTACAGTAATATCTGCATGGGCCCCCTCCAAGCGGAGCAAATGCAGGAACATCCAGATCAGCCATGCCACGAAGCCGCCAATCTGCACAAAGCCCCAATTTACAACAGCCTGACAACGGCCGATGGTAGCCATAGCGCCATGATCTACGTACTTGAAGTTGTGGAGCTGAGTCTCACCCTTGCACAGATGGATGATATTGTCAGCAGCCAGCCAAGCCTCCTGCATAGCAACAGGAGCTACAGTAGCCAATGGTCTGCCATCCTGCAAGAAATGAGCATTATCGCCAATAGCAAAAATCTCTGGATAGCCAGGAACCTGCAAGGTTGGGCCAACAATAACACGGCCAGCACGGTCACATTCTGCTCCAATGGTGGAAGCCAGCTTGTGAGCCTTGACACCAGCACCCCAGATAACAGTACGGCTAGGAATAAAGGTGCCATCCTTCAGGAACAAGCCATCCTCGTTGCAGTCTGCCACCTGAGTGTTCAGCATAACCTGTACGCCCTTTTTCTCCAGCACATTAATGGTGTGCTGACGAAGATGTGGAGGCATCATTGGCAGAACCTTATCAGTAGCCTCAATCAAGCGAATGCTAACCTCGTCAAAGTTCAGATTTGGATATTCCTTCTTCTGAACAGCAACCAGCTCTGCAATAGCACCAGCTTCCTCAACACCAGTAGGGCCGCCGCCTACGCAGATGAAGCTCAGCATCTTGCGACGCTCCTCCTCGTTATCAATCTGCTTGTTGGCACGCTCAAACATGTGAAGTACATGGTTACGAATATGCAAGGCCTCTGGAATGGTTTTCATACCATAGGCGTATTTCTCTACATTGGCCATGCCAAAGAAGTTGTTGGTAGCACCAGCAGCTACAATCAGATAATCATAGGATACATCCCCATGATTGGTAACAACAACCTTGCGCTTGCCATCAATCTCCAATGCCTTGGCCATGAACAGCTCTACATTATCATAATCGCGGAACATAGCACGGATTGGATAAGAAATATCATCTGTAGACAATACAGATGTGGAAACCTGATACAGCAAAGGCTGGAACAGATGATAGTTAGTTCTTTCAATAATAACAATATCAATATCCTGCTTGGCCAGTTTTTTGACAGCAGCAATACCGCCAAAACCTGCACCTACAACAACAACCTTGGGTTTGTTACCCATCTAAACCCCTCCTAAAAACAGCAATGCATTTTTAACAGCGCGTTTCTCAATTCTCCCATAAATTATAGTCATAAATACCAGTTTTGGCAATACCCACTGGTTATAAAATTATTTTATGATAGTATAATCTAAAGGTTTTCATGTATTTGCTTTTTTAGTAAAATTCATTTATTGAACAGGATATTAATTGGGTCTTCTACATATTATTAAATATTTTTAGAAGCAACAGCTGCTGCAATAGCGGCACCCAAACCGGAGCCATCCTTCAACAGCATTGGAGTAACTGCCCCTGCTTCCTCATCCAGAATCTCATAGAGAGCCTTCTGAACATTTTCCTTGATATGAGGCATATGCTCATAAACAGAGCCATCAATGGCAATATGCTGCTGAGCAATCTTGCCAGAGCCAGATACATGCCAGAGAATACCAGCAAAGCAGGCAGCCACAATACGAGCGGAACGAATGGCAATAGCCTCAGTCAGGTCACGAATATAGGCAGCCTCTCCTGGCTCTAGGGCACCAACCTTGGCACTGATAACCTTGGCTGCATCACTGGCTACAGCAGTGGTATCTGCCATAATGCCAGACATATCAATAGCAGTAAATTCTGGCTTCTCCTGCAGATTCAGCAAATGCTGCACGGTAAGGCTTAACAGCTCACCCATATAACGGCCGGAAACCATTTTCTCCAAGCGCTGACGGCCTGGCTTCTCGGAAGCCTCATCCAGCTTGTTATCCCACTGGCTAGGAGTCAGCTTGTTGAAGCTGCCGGATTCCATATTAATAATGGCGGCAGGCCGGCCTACATCAGCAGTACGCTCCATATAGCAGTTGTTGCTGCCAGTAGCATAAATACAGCCAATCTGAGTATCTGGATACTGATAGCCAGCAGTCAACAGCTCTGCTACAGTATCATTAATCACAGCAACTACCTTGATATTGCTCAATCCCTTGCGGTCAAAAGCAGCCTGCAGCAGGTCATTTACAACCTCACCCTCTACGCCAGGAATAGCAAATTCCTTGGTCCATACCAAGAGGCGGGCATTGTAAATATCAGTCTGCTGAGATGGGAAGGAGAATGTATGGCCCAGATAATAGGTCTTGTTTTCTGCTCCCTCCAGCAGCTCCCCAAACATATCTGCAATAAAGTCAAAAACCTTTTCGGCAGATGCAGAGCCGTTAATCAGATTATATTCCTCAGTAACCAATGGCTTGGCTACCATCTTCACAATTTCATACTGGCAATCACCCTTAAGGCTAACCAGCTCAGCACGCAAATTGGTACCACCAAAATCCAAAGCCAGGAATTCACCCTTCTCCTGACCAGTAGGCATACCAATATAGGAGCACAGCATTGGCATACTTGACTCACGGCCCTGCAGAGCCAGCTCCATATCAAAACGCAGAGCAGAAGCAACCTCTTTCAGCTGCTCCTTGTCCAAGGTCAATTCATCAATAATGCTTTTTAACTGGGCTTCGTTAATTCTCATGTTTTATCCCCTCTCCGTAAGTGAAAAATGTTTTTGTGGCAGAATTTCGATCAGGTAGCCATCCGGGTCCGCCAAAAAGTGTATACCATGCTGAGGCACCTCCAGCTTGATACAGCCTGCCAGCCTATGAGCTTCCAAGGCCTCCTGATAATCATCCACTGCAAAGGCTAGATGCACAGGATTTTCTCCCAGCTGATAGGCAGCAGCATGGTCTGGGTGATAGTTAAGCTCCAGCTCATGGGCTGAGGCTTTTTCATCTCCCAGATACACCAAGATAGTCTCACCAATATGGACACGGCCCTTTTCCTGCATATGGAGAATCTCTGTATAAAACTGCAAGGATTTATGGAGATTTCTTACCTTTAAACAGTTGTGGGCTAACCGGTATTCCATAGTAGGCCTCCTGATAATCAAATTTCTTCTATTTATTATGCAATATTTTTAGGCTTTTGCCAATAGCCAGAGCGGGTTTGGGAACAAAATTTCATGGAAAATATCAACCTTGAGGAGCCAAATGGCCAACTCTAGCCACCCTCCGCAGCAGCCCTACCATAAATGGTGCTGTTAAGAAGGTAAATACCATGCCTGGGAAGGCCGCGGCCACCAAAGCCCAGACGCCTTTGCCTAAAACAAAACTTAAAGTCAAACGCGCCACCAGAGTTCCCAAAGGGCCGGCAATAGCCATAACCAGATACTTATTGCGAGCCTGCCCTGCCAAAAGATAAATTATACCTACTACGATGCGAAACTGCATGGCAATAGCTACATTAAATAAATTATGCGTGCCTAAAGCAAGGCTTATCATACTAGAAAGTATACCTATAATAATATATCTTTTGAAGCCAAAAACAAAACAGATACCTACAGCCAAAGGAGCCGATATCTGAAATTCCAGACCTGGCAGCAGGCTAGGCAGTTTGATAGCTCCAGCTACAGTCAGCAGGGCTGTTAACAAACCAATCTGGGTAATCTCAGCAGGGGATATAAAATTCTTTTTCATAATTTTCTCCTTTTTCATCACAAAACATTTCCCGCACATAGATATATTAAATTCTGACAGATACATTGTCAACCTGTTTTGTTTTCATAGTTGACAATATCGAAAATTTTGTCTATCATGGTAAATGGATAGTTATGAATACAATGCCAAAGGAGCTTAGATTATGTCTATATATAGTTTGAAAATGCGAGCCAGCAAGCATACTGGATCAGTTCAGGAGCATGTTTCCGGAGCCGAAAAAATTCTGCCCCAGCAGGAGCTGCCACAGCAGGTGGAGGCTTTGCTTAGCCGAGCCCTTCATCACGCTAAGGGTAAGGCAGATTTCATTAACTTGAAAATTGAAGCTATTTCCTCAGAAAGTCTAAAGTATATTGAAGCTCTGCCTGTTTCCACCCATGAAGCAGCTAATCCGGCAGAGGGGCGGCAGTTTATGTGCCAGATTATGACGGAGTTAGGGCTAACCCCAGATAAATGCCAGAAAATACTGGAACTATTTCAGGCCACCTACGGTATGCGGGGCGCCATGCTGCTAGATGTAGATACTCTGGAGCGCCTGGAGCCAGACCAGCAGCGAGGCATTCGAGCTACCTATATGGACAGCATTGCCCCCAAGGGAGAAGCAAAGGCTATTTGCGATGGCAAAAATCATTTTCAGGAAGCCTTGGTTTTGGCCAGCAAGGTATTGTCTGCCCCGAATATTATTGGGGAGCTATGTATGTCCGATGATCCAGATTACATAACAGGCTATATTGCCACCCGGGACAAGGGCTATATACGCATTACCCAGTTAAAGGAAATGGGCTGTCCTGACGGAGGCAGAATTTTCCTTTACCGTGGCCCAAAATCCCAAGTAAATGACTGCATCAAATATTTGCAGGAGCAAAGGGTTTTGGTCAAAAATGTACCAGCTAATCCCTATGGCAATAATACTCCAAAGCCAAAATCTGCTCCTAACAAGCCTTGGCAGGTATTCAAGGATATTTTAGCCCAAAAGAAAAGTCAGCAGCTTTATCGCAATACCAAGGAAATATCCTCCGCTCAGGCTGCTCACATTATCTATCAAGGTCAAAACCAGCTAATGCTGGCTTCCAACGACTATCTTGGCCTTATTGACCATCCAGAAGTAAAAGAAGCCGCCAAGGAGGCTATCAATATATATGGTGTAGGCTCTGGCGGCTCCCGGCTCACTACAGGCACCCTGCCTCTGCACAATCAGCTGGAGACAGCACTGGCCAGCTTTAAACATACGGAAAAGGCACTAATTTTTAACACAGGCTATATGGCCAATGTAGGTATTATCTCAGCTCTAGGCATCAAGGACAGTATTATCTTTAGTGATGAGCTTAATCATGCCAGTATTATTGATGGCTGTCGTCTTAGCCATGCCAAAACCGTAGTATACAAGCACAACGATATGAAGGATTTGGCAGAAAAATTACAGGAGCACGCTGGCTGTCAGGGCTTGATTGTTACCGATGCTGTTTTTAGCATGGGAGGAGATATTGCCCCCCTGCCAGATATTATGGCCCTGGCGGAACAATATCATGTACTGACTATGGTAGACGAAGCCCACGCCACCGGCGTAATCGGGGCCACAGGCCGAGGAATTGTGGAGCATTTTGGCCTGAAGCGTCAGCCGGATATTCTCATGGGCACCCTTTCCAAGGCCTTGGCAGCTGAGGGAGGCTATGTTTGTGGCAGTCAGCTTCTCATTGACTACCTGCGTAATACGGCCAGAAGCTATATTTTCTCTACCAGCCTTTCCCCTGCCGTATTGGCTGCTGCTACCAAAGCACTGGAGCTGTTAGAAAATCAGCCTTCTATGGTACATCAGCTACAGGAAAACACCCGCATATTCTGTAAGACTCTACAGCAGGAAGGCATTGAAGCTCATAGCGATACTGCTATTGTGCCTATTGTGCTTCATGATGAGGAATTGGCCCTGCGTGTAGCAGAGGAATTAAATAGGCAAAATATCTTCATCTCCCCAATTCGTTATCCTACTGTACCCAAGGGACAGGCCATGCTGCGAGCCGCCCTAATGGCCACCCACACACCAGAAGAACTCCGTCAGGCCGCTCATACTATTGGTCAAACCATATCCAGACTTACAAATAATTAATATACTATAACATACAAAATCCCTGTTAGGAGAATAGCTACCATTTATATATATGATAGCATAACTCTTAACAGGGATTTTTTTGAATCACTGCTTATCAAAACGGATTTTTTCTAACCAAATGCGCAATAATTTTCCGTAATCCTTCATACGAGCTGACAATTCCACAGCAAATTCCTCATCATAGGTATGAGTTGTCAGATTTCGATCCCCTGACATACGCAGGGCCATTTCTGTTTGTTCTGCGGATAATATGCCAATTCGTTGACATTCACGGATAACTCGGCGTGGTGAAGCAGCATCTATGCCCTCAAAAACCCGTAAATAATCCTTGGCACATTTCCAGAGTATTTCGTAAGAAAATTCAAATCTCTGTATCATGGCATCTCGCTCTACCTCGGTCCATTCGTCCTTAGAAGCTAACTCCTCTAGCTTGGACACCGCCCGTTCTGCCAAAGCCAATCTTTCCTTTAGCTTTTCCACAAAATCCCCTCCTGATGAATACGCCTTATCAGGCTCTCTGCTGCCATCCCCATGTAAACCACATCAACAATATAGATAATATCTGAATTCTCCAAAGCCTCTCGAAATTCATTCACCTTGTACTCTAAAGCAGAATCTATCTTCACACCAGATTTACTCTCTATGGCAATATCCACATCCGAACTTCGTCTAGCCTCTCCTCGAACCCAAGAACCAAAAAGATATATCCTCACATCACTATCCTGCCAAAAATCCAGTGTGAAATTCTTCAGTTTAATAAGATATTCATTCATATATCCACCTTATGACACCGCTTCTCGTTACCTATTATGACTATTGAGAAATATCCTGCCAAAACATTCTTTTTTTACAAGATATACCCTAATCCTATCAAAAATGACATTTTTTTACAAGGTACACTAAAAGATTAGCAATCAAGTTTTATGCCCCTATGCAGATGATATCTTCATATCTATAGCTGGACTTTGCATCAATTACGTGGTAGTGCTAATATCGCTACATATACAAATCTATGAGAATAATAATTATACTATCATATACAAAATCTCTATCATATGTATTCCCAGTCGACTAACAAGATCCCCTCTATATAAGGATATTTTCCATACAAAATAAATTTCCGTCAATTTTCCGCTGCATATAATTTTTATATTTATACATGCTTTTATTTTTTTGATGATGTTAAACATTTTCCTTGCAATAAATTTAAAATTAGATTACAATAATATATATCCGGATGGATTAATACATATAGAGAGGGATTAAAATTGACATGAGACTAAAATTATTTGACAAACGTTATAATCGCAACAAGGATTTTTTGTATTGGCATGTAGATATTTGCACTGATGAACATTTTGTAGAGGATAAAC
>OQVQ01000481.1_pt1 | contig 19036 bp, 16 predicted proteins | sample 1691491 | NCBI WGS metagenome assembly OQVQ01 (sample SAMN03418252, study PRJEB22391) | human gut metagenome | biome: human-gut; feature: organic feature; material: feces | host: Homo sapiens | place: Tanzania | collected 2013-01
GAGACCGGACTCATCGCGTCCCTCCCGATAATGAGGGTCGAGGAGATGTACTTCACGGCCGCCGAAGCCGCGCTCAGGCTCGGAAACCAGGATGAGGCACGCGACCTGATGAACAAGGTGATGGCGAAGAGAAACCCTAAGTACAACGCCTACAACTACTCAGGCACCTACCTCGGGGCGACCACGACCACATGGACAGGTTCTCTGCTTGAGAACATCCTGATCCAGAGGCGAGTGGAACTTTGGGGTGAATATGGCCGCGTCTTCGATGTGCGCCGTACCGGCCAGGGCATCGACCGCCGTACCGAGGACGGATTCGCCGAGGAATGCATCTCAGCCATGAAGAGGAACGGCATCGACCTCACCAAGGCCGACACCTACGATTGGGTGCTGACCATCCCTAAGGACGAGCTCGACGCCAACCCTGACATCAACGAAGAAGATCAGAACCCTTGATAGCATTTAGACACAATGAAATATTCAAAAACAATATCATGCCTCGCGGCATCGCTGCTGCTTTTGGCGGCCGGCTGCGACAAGGAGCAGAACGGTACCATCTACAGCCCTGGTTCCGAGGACGCCAAGGAGATCCACTTCATCCAGTCATCCCTGACAAAGGAGTTTCCTCAGGGAACAGAGACCGGCACGATCGAGATTGAGCTGGCACGCCCGAGCGACAAGGGTGAACTGTCAGTGGGGCTTCAGAAGAAAGGAGAGAACGAGGACTCTTTCTCCGTTCCGGAGACCGTCACCATCCCTGACGGAAGCTATTCCGTGAAGATTCCCGTTGAAGTGAACCTTGGAAGGCTTCTCGCCGGTTCCTCTCTCAACGCCACGATTCTCATCTCCGACCGCCAGGAGGAGGCAGGGAACGGAGCGTATGTCACCCAGTTCTCGGACAAGATTACCCTGAGCGTCTCCTACGCCCTTGAGTGGGAAACCTACTACAGAACCGACGAGAGTGGCGCCAAGGTGCCACAGACCGCCACATACCACTACAACGCCTTCTACACCGGGCGAGGCTCAGGCCTGAAGGTAGAAAAAGCGGCGGGAGCCAACATATTCAAAGTCAATGATTGGGCGAGCGGGGTGTCATTCAAGTTCATCCTCAACGATGACAACTCCTGCACCGTCCCGGCTCAGTCGATAGGCTACTACAACTCCAATTACAATGAATATGTCAAAGTGGCCGACATGGCGGAGTACACCGGCAGCAAGGCCGCGTACAATTCCTACCCATGCACCTACGACGGCAAGGGCACGTTCTCGTTCTACCTGATCTACTACGTCTCTGCCGGCTATTTCGCCCAGGGCAACGAGACACTGACGTTCGACGGCAACGAGGACAAGACACCTGTCGTGGAGATCTCGTTCGACGGCATCGAGACCACGGAGACCGGCTTCAAGGCTCCGAGGATCTCTTTCTACAAGAATGAATATGCCAAGTTCTACAAGGCGACCGTGGTAAGCGGTGACATCACCGGTAATTCCTCCCGTCAAGAGGAGATCAAGAAGCTGCTCTCCGAGGACAAGACACCGGGAAGCGCTCCTGTCCTCACCTTGTACGATGACAGTTCAGAACTATGGAACGTCGGCTCCGGAAACTGCACGGCTGTGGCTCTCGCCTACGACTCCACGTCAACCGCCACTATCCTCTACATGCAGAGGTTCACTTGCGATCCTGACGGGAAGTACCTTCCTAAGGTCAACAAGTTCGAGTGGAGAAGTGACGAGTCCAACACTCTTTACTCCCCTTACACGACCCTGTTCTGGGATATGCAGGCGGACAACGCCGTGTCACTCAAGTACCTCTGCATGAGGACAGACTATCTCGACTACATGGTCAGGAACCTTGGCCAGAGCGCGGCTGAGATCGCATGGGAAAGAGGCAACGAGGTCAACGAGGAGTTCGTCCAGAAACTGAACTCCGACGAAGGTTTCGCGACTGTCTTCAACACCCTCAAACAAGGCACGACCTACACTCTGTGCGTCTGCGTTGTCAATGAGTTTGGAGACACATCCTTTGTTCAGAAGACTGCCTCCACAAAGGGCTACACTTCCGCGGATTTCGACCAGAGCAAGACGGTGGAGGATTTCATCGGAGCGTTCAAGGCCTCGGCCACGGTTGACGGGGCGTCCTCATCCGCTGAAGAGTCATTCCGTGTGGACATCTACAGTCTCGGCGGCAACGATGTCACGATCAGCGGCTTATCCAACACCAGTGACTTCACTCCTGACGTGAAAGCGTACTTCGACCCGGAAAGTCATTCGATCATCATCGAGCCGCAGAAACTGGGCCGCTACAAAGGCAACTATGTCACCCTCGGCTTCTCTGACGGCCTGTCCATCTACTGGGGAGCCAACAGCATAGCCCTCGGTTTCATAGACGGTGTGATACACATGACACCAAGCCCTTATGCCAGCGCGGCTGTCAACAGCTACCAATTCCTGCTGTTCAGCACCGAGAACGCCATCGGCTCATCCTACCTGAGGCAGAGCGTAGGCTCCAAAACCTACAACGCCCTCACTCTGGAACCGTTCGGAACAACCACAAAAGCCCAGATGAACACTCAGGATGCCTCTTTCCTCGGAGAGAAGGCGGTTCTGACAAGATAGAGTTTTCCAATGAATATGAAAGGCCGGACTCAACAAACGGGAATCCGGTCTTTTTCGTTTTGTCATATTCATTAATCAAATTCATTTCACTAAATTTGTCTTGGTTTGAAAAACTCCGGATCAATGACATCATCAACTTTAAGAATATTCAGACGCACGGCAGTGGCCATAACACTTCTGGCCGGCTGTGCTTTCAGCTTAACAGCACAGGTATATCCTCAGGAAGAACTTCATTTCAGGGCTCCAGCCGTCCCTCGGCTGATCATATTCGCGGGCGACACCATACGGTTCGACAGAAGCGACCTCTACGAAAGAATGGACAGGGAACTGATCTCGTTCACCTACATGCACTCCAACTCGATCCTGATGCTGAAGAAGTCAGACCGCTATTTCAGGATGGTTGAGCCGATCCTCCGGCAGAACGGCATCCCGGATGACCTGAAGTACCTCATGGCGATTGAGAGCAACCTAAACCCTAAGGCATATTCATCGGCTGGCGCGGCTGGTCTCTGGCAGTTCACAAAGACGACGGGTAAGGAATATGGCCTCATCATTGACGCCGAGGTGGACGAGCGTTACAACATCGAGAAAGAGACTGTGGCGGCTTGCAAGTACCTTCGCAGGGCGTACGAGAAGTACGGGGACTGGATGACTGTGGCGGCAAGCTACAACGCCGGGCAGGGAGGAATATCCCGCCGCCTCTCCGACCAGAGGCAGAAATCCGCCCTTGATCTTTGGATGGTCGAGGAGACCTCTCGTTATATGTTCAGGGTGCTTTCCGCCAAAATGTTTTTCGAGACTCCGGCCGCTTTCGGGTTCAATGTGAATGATTTCGAGAAATATCCTTGCTATTCTCCTAAGGAGGTTGTCACTATAAGCGGGGCGATAGCCAGTCTGGTGGATTTCGCCGAAGAGCACGGTGTGACCTATTACCAGCTGAAAGAGGCCAATCTCTGGCTTAGGGACAACAAACTGCTCAACAAGGCCGGCCACACCTACAAGATCATCATCCCGAGTGGAAAATAGTGTTTCCTCTCTCCGGATTACCATTCAGATGTGTTGTGGTCACTGAGCCTGTCGAAGTGACGAAGTGTAGAAAAGGCAAAGCGACTTTATGTGTAGGCGACATCGAAAAAAAGGCAAACGTCAAATTTTGCACGTTACCAAAATTTGACGTTTTATTTTTTCGCTGTCTATTGGTGCACTCTTATGGATTTGCAAGTCATAGAGTAAATAGTACCTGTTATCAGGCACAAGCCTAAAGTGCATAGTCCGGTTATAAATAACTTAACCATTCGAGCACAAAGGCGGCGAAAAATAAAAACCTGAATTTTGGTCCACCGTGCAAAATTCAGGTTTTTCTTTTTTCACCGCTCTCACAAGCAAAATCACAACCAATCCAAATACATAAGAGAAGCGAAATCATCAATGACGTAATCAGCACCGGAGCCTTGCAGTTCCTCGCGCGTGGAGTTGCCATAGGTGACACCGCAAGTCCTGGCGCCGGCCCCGCGGCCCATCAGGATGTCAAAAGGCATGTCGCCGACAACCAATGTCCGGGATGCGCTGAATCCCAGTTTTTTCAAAGTCAGAAGGACAGGTTCCGGATCCGGCTTGGCTTTCGTCACGTCATCCGCCCCAAGCACAAGCGAGATCTCCTTGTCAAAACCGAAAGTCATGACAAAATCCATGAGCGAATGATTAGAACGGGAAGAAGCGATTGTCAACACGAAGCCCCTTCTGCGAAGTTCCGCCAGAGTTTCCGGCACATTAGGAAAAACCTTAGGAGCGAGCAGTTTCTTGTTCTCCTCGAATATGTCCCTGTACGCCTCGGCGCACTCCTGAGCCTGCCACTCCGTCAACGACGGGAACATAGTCTTGAAGCTTTCACTCAAAGGAAGTCCGATTGTCGCCGCGCAGGCATATTCATCAGCCACTGGCAGGCAAAGTTTCTCCATCGTCATCTGAAGCGTCTTGACAATGGTATTTCTGGTATCGCAAAGGGTACCGTCAAAGTCCAGAATAATAAGTCCGTTGTTCATATCGCGGCAAAATTAACTCAAATTGTCGAGATTTCAAGACCTCGGCACAGAAATGGCAACAGTACCATCGCCGCGCCAAAAACGAAGCGGACAATTATTATACCAACATATTAATTTTCATGAATATGAAGTCAAAGGATTTCGGCTTGCTCTGCGCTGCCATCACACTGTTTACGTTCTGTGGTCCTGTTCAGGCCGCAGGTTCACGCATGGAATTGACAATCAAAAACTACAATGGATGTTTGGCCGCACCTGAAACCAGCCTTACGGAAACATCTGCGAGTGCAGAAGATCCGAACGCGGCCGGAGACAACATCATCGGTGATTACCTTGTCGATCATAAAGGCGAGAAAAGCAAGGTCAAGGTTTTCAAAAATGCCGACGGCTCCTACACCGCACAGGTCTTCTGGGTCCAGAACAGGACAGAGAAAGATGGATCTGTCCGCAAGGACGCCAAGAATCCGGACAAGTCGCTGAGGAATGTCGATTGTGACAAAATCGTGATATTCAAAGGTTTGAAATATGACGCTTCCGCCAAAGTCTGGAGTGGAGCCAACATCTATGACCCAGTGCGAGGCATCAACGCCTCCCTCAAAGCCTGGTTCTCGGACTCCAAGACCCTTTCGCTAAAGGGCTCCAAGATGGGCTTCTCCGAAACCGTGACCTGGACCAGACTGTAAGCTTTCTTCATAAGGACAACAATGGAACAGAATCCAACAACATTCGCCGAAAGGGTGACCGCTGAACTGGATGCGCTTCATTCAGAGGAGAAGCGCGTCGTGCTGCCACGGTTCTTCAAGTGTGGAGTCGGCGAATATGGTGAAGGCGACCGTTTTCTGGGTGTGGTCGTGCCGGATGTCAGGGCCGTGGCGAAAAAGAATCTGTTCGCATCGTTGTTCGACATAGAGGCCTTGCTAGGTTCTCCTTGGCACGAAGCCCGTCTATGTGCGCTTATAATCCTCGTGCAGCAGAGCCGGAAATCCGTCCCGAAAGAGGTTTTCGAGTTCTATCTTTCACACACCTCCGGAATCAACAACTGGGATCTGGTCGACCTGACCGCTCCATCCATTGTCGGTGGCTATCTTCTTGAGAACCCACAGGAGCGGGAGCGGTTATATTCATTGGCGGACAGCACTTTGCTGTGGGAGCAGAGAATCGCCATCGTCTCGACTCTGACTCTGATCCGGAACGGCGAGTTCGACGACACTTACTCTCTGGCTGTCAAGCTGATGTCCCATAAGCACGACCTGATGCACAAGGCCGTCGGCTGGATGCTCCGCGAAGCCGGCAAGCGCGACCGGCGCCGCCTCGAACTCTTTCTCGATGAATATGCCACCTCGATGCCCCGCACGATGCTCCGCTACTCCATCGAGAAGTTCCCCGAACCCCTCCGCCGCCACTACCTCACCATGAAGTGACCTCGTAACCTTTCACCTTGATGACCCCTGTATTTTGCCGCTGCCTATTAGCAATCCCGTCAATTCCCTAGCCTTCACCTTATGGGACGACGTATTTTTGAAGTTGACGGAAACAGTAGTCTACAGTTAAATGGCTTGCAGGCATATTCAGTGTTCCCGACACAACTTTCTGACACCTCTTCGGGAACGACACCATGTTGCTGAAACCCACGCAAGGCACATTAGCGTTCCCGCCAATTTCAAAGAGAAGGGTGATAAAAGGGCTCTTTAATTCGCTTCAATCACCAACTTCCTACCCACAGTCACTTTGCGACAGCCCTGAGGAGCATGAAAAAAGGTTACGGGAAATCTTTGGGCCGACATAATCTGATGACTTCCAGTCTGGCTACTACGTTTGATACAGCATTGTAGATAATGAGACTTATTTTCATGGAAAGCTTGAAGATATGTGATAATATTCATAAATTTGTTTCGATTGCCACAGTGACCTGCCGCAGGTCGTGAACCGGTGTTCCCGGCTAAAAAAGTAACCCAAACAACTAAAAAACTTCATTATGACCACACAAAGCATCAACGGCTGGATAGACAAGCCTCTGGAAGGGTTTTATGCCCACATCTACTCTAACGGACACTCAGTCAAGAACCTTTTTGAGACCGAGGAAGACCGCATCTTCGGCATGAACCTTCTCCCCATAGCAGCCCATGCCTGCGATGTAAGTTTACTGATGATACAGGTCATGGGGACACACTTTCACGAGATTGTCCGTGGCCGGCCGGAAGACTGCGAGAGAATGAGACGCTTCATAAAGCGCCAGCTTGAGACCTGGATGAAAAAGACAGGGCGCAAGGAATATATTCCCAAAGGAATAGACATCTCAATTGATGGGATCGAAACGGAAACGGAACTGAAAAACAAGATCATCTACGTCTACCGTAACAGTATCGCGGCAGGCTTCCCTCAAGCGCCATGGCGCTACCGCTGGGGACCCGGTGACATCCTATTCGTGGATCACAACGTGACCGAAAGCTATGGGACCTGTATCGGAAGCCTCAGTGTAAGGCAGCGCAAGGCTATGTTCAATACAAAAGTCCAGCTTCCATCCGATTGGAGATACGATGATTCCGGAATGATTATCCCGCATTCCTATCTTAACTGGGATGTAGTCGAAAGGTTGTTCATGTCAATCAGGGCTTTTCTCGCTTTCCTTCATCAAAAGAAAGACATTGAGGCTCAGATCGATCGGGAGTCCTCGAACAGTCTACTGCAGGACAGGTCCGACAAGGCGCTCAGGGATGAGGCACGTGAACTTTGCCGTTCTTTGTTCAGCAGGGATTCCGTCAGCAAAGCAAGCATGGACGAACGCATGGCCGTGGCCCAGAAACTATGGGGAAACCGCCGGACCTATTCTATTCCACAGCTGGCAAGGGTCACGTTGCTTGACAAAGAGTTACTGTCTCAGGTGTTCGGCCGCCAATCCCATGGCTGAAAGCTCCCCCCCCAGACTGTCTGAAAAGTCTCGGCGAGAGTAGAAAAGTCTGTACCCCTCAGGGGCGACAACGAATTTTCTATCCTCACTGGGGGTACTTTTACTTTTAAGACAGTCTCCCCCTTTGAGACTTCGGCAAGCTCAGCGCACCGTTGGCTCAGGGACTGCCTTGATCTTCAGCTAAAGGTAAGCCAAAAGCCCTGGCGCTTCGACCGCGGTTGCAGTCGTGGCGTCATTAGTCCTTATAGTACAGCTAAAGGTAAGCCAAAAGCCCCGGGCGCTTCGACAGGCTCAGCATCCTGGGCTTTGGTTTCAGTTGGTCGCGGAGCCTATCGAAGCGACGAGGGAGGCTCTGGGAGACCGTCGGGATATTCAAAGAAAGGTTATTTGATCACTCCGAGTTCCTTGCCGACCTTGATGAAGGCGGCGATGGCTTTGTCGAGGTGCTCGCGCTTGTGGGCGGCGGAGAGCTGGACACGGATGCGGGCCTGGCCTTTCGGGACAACCGGATAGTAGAACCCGGTCACGAATATTCCTTCCTCGGCCATCTTGGCGGCGAACTTCTGGGACAGAGGTGCGTCGTAGAGCATCACGGCACAGATGGCGCTCTGGGTCGGCTTGATGTCGAAGCCGGCGGCCAACATCCTGTCACGGAAGTAGTTCACATTCTCCTGCTGGCGGTCGTGAAGCTCGTTGCTCTCTTTCAGCATCCTGAACATCTCGATGCCGGCGGCGACGATCATCGGCGGCAGGGAGTTGGAGAAGAGATACGGACGTGAGCGCTGGCGGAGCATGTCAATGATCTCCTTGCGGCCTGTGGTGAATCCGCCGACGGTGCCACCGAAAGCCTTGCCGAGAGTGCCTGTGAATATGTCGATGCGACCGTAGCAGCCAAACTGCTCGGCGACTCCGTGGCCGGTCTTGCCGACTACTCCGGCGGAATGGCTCTCGTCAACCATCACGAGGGCATCGTATTTCTCGGCCAGTTCGCAGATCTTGTCCATAGGGGCGACGTTGCCGTCCATCGAGAAGACTCCGTCAGTGCAGATGATGCGGAACCTCTGGGCCTGGGCCTCCTGGAGGCAGCGCTCAAGGTCAGCCATGTCCGCATTGGCGTAGCGGTAGCGGACAGCCTTGCACAGACGCACGCCGTCGATGATCGAAGCGTGGTTCAAAGAGTCGGAAATGATGGCGTCGTCAGCGGTGAGGAGAGGCTCGAACACTCCACCGTTGGCATCAAAGCAGGATGCGTAGAGGATGGTGTCCTCTGTGTGGAAGAAGTCTGAGACGGCAGCCTCAAGTTCCTTGTGAAGATCCTGGGTTCCGCAGATGAAACGCACAGAGGACATTCCGAATCCCCTTTCGTCCATAGCCTTCTTTGCAGCTTCGATGAGTCTTGGAGAGTCAGCGAGTCCAAGATAGTTGTTGGCGCAGAAGTTAAGGGCCTTGCTGCCGTCCTGAAGGGTAATCTCGGCGGACTGGGCTGAGGCGATGTTTCTCTCGTTCTTGTAGAGTCCGGCTTCCTTGATGGAGGCAAGCTCTGCCTTTAGATGTTCCTGGAATTTTCCGTACATATCTGATAAGTTTTTAAAACGTTTCGATTTCGCACTGACAAATATATCAATTTTTGAGAAAAATGTTTAGATTTTGACATTATTAAGACCATATCTCGGAAAATAATGTAAATTTGCACTTGCTAATTTAGCAATAAACAAGCGATCCGCAATGAAAAATGTACTTGTGATAGGTTCGACCGGCCAGATCGGTTCGGAACTGACAATGAAAATCAGGAATATGTACCCGGAGGGCAATGTTGTTGCCGGCTACATCAAAGGTGCTGAGCCAAAGGGTGTTCTGCTTGAAAGCGGCCCTGCCGAGGAGGCTGACGTCTGCAATGGTGAACAGCTTCTGGGCATCGTGAAGAAGTACAACATCGACACAATCTACAATCTCGCCGCCCTGCTCTCGGCTGTCGCGGAAAGGAAGCCGCAGCTGGCATGGCACATCCAGATAGACGGACTCATGAATATTCTTGAGATCGCGAGGGAGAACAATGTCGCTGTGTTCACACCATCCTCGATCGGTTCGTTCGGCCCTGAGACTCCGCATCAGAACACTCCTCAGGACACGCTCCAGAGGCCTCGTTCGATGTACGGCGTGACCAAGGTGGCCACCGAGTTGCTGAGTGACTATTATCACACCAAATACGGTGTGGACACCCGTTCGGTAAGGTTCCCTGGACTTATCTCCAATGTGACACTTCCTGGAGGCGGCACGACTGACTATGCCGTTGAGATCTACTATGCGGCAGTAAAAGGCGAAGAGTTTGTCTGCCCTATCGCGGCCGGGACATTCATGGACATGATGTACATGCCTGACGCGCTGAAGGCCGCCGTGGACATCATGAACGCGGATCCTTCCAAGCTGAAACACCGCAACTCGTTCAACATCGCCTCCATGAGCTTTGATCCGGAGATTATCTACCACAAGATTCAGGAGCATATTCCTGGATTCAAGATGCGCTATGAGGTGGATCCGGTACGTCAGGCGATCGCTGACTCTTGGCCGGACAAGATGGATGATTCCTGCGCCCGCGAGGAGTGGGGATGGACACCGTCCTATGATCTGGAGACCATGACCGTGGACATGATCGACGCTCTCAAGAAGAAACTTCTCTAAAAAAGGATTCTATTATAAAGGATCAAGGACTGGCCTTCAGGTCAGTCCTTATTTTTTACCGGCTTTCCGTCCGGCTTTTCTGGCTTTCTGTTTTTCGTAACGAGCCTTGTAGCGTTCAAGCATCCTCTCTTCCTTGGCACGACGTTTCTCCATCGCCTTCAATGTCTTGAGGGTCTTCTGACGCTTCTTCTTCAACGCTTTCTCCTCCTTGGCCTTAGCCTTGGCGGCATCACGGGCGTCAAGTTCAGCCCATCTGGCCTCCTTGGCCGCCTGACGATCTTTTCGCGCCTTCTCTCTCTCGGCCTTTTTGCGTTCTTGCTCAGCCTTCTTTATGGCCGAAGGATCATTGGCCAATGAATCGGCCTTGCTGACCGACAACGAATCTGAAACCACAAGGCTGTCCTTCACGGCAAGACTGTCCTGCCGCGCCAAAGAATCACGGCTGGCAACAGGATCGAGTCAAGGAGGAGAAAGCGTTTCAGCCTTGCGCTCGGCCTCAAGCCTTCTGCGCTCAGCGTTACGGACCCGTTTCAAGGAATCCTGTCTGGCCAGCATCTTATAGACGCTGTTCATGTGGCCCGGGAAGTAGATGTCCGTCTGCGCGAATTCGGCTCTCGGCACATTCTCATAGACTTTCCTCTGGGACTCTCGCGGCTTATATGGCGTGATGTCCTCCGGCCCCTTGGGACGTTTGTCCGGCTGCCAGTCGAATCCCTTCAGAATCTTCTCGTCCTTTTTCATCTGGACGACCGGGTAGGCATCTGTCTTCACGGCATCGAAGTAGTTCAAGTCCTGAATATTACCGTCCTTCAATGTCGCGGTCAACATCTTTGACTCGAACTTGTTGACGGTGGCCAGACTTCCGTTCTCCTCGATGTAGAAGACTCCGGACGCGCCACCCATCGAGTCGAACCGCCTCAACGGTACTGTCAAAGTATGCCATCATCTCTGTTCCACGGATCTGGTCATAGGACAAGGTGTCCTCCTGCACTATTATAAAGGCATTGGACATCAAGCTGGCGCGGTCAATGGACTGGTTCTTGACAATGACGGTTATACTGTCGGCACTGTACTGCCGCTTGATCTCATTCCAGACAATCGGGTTTTCATACAACCTTATCAAAGAGTCAAGATCCGTGTAGGCAAGAGAGTCGCATGCGACCTGCATGTCGTTACGGAACACCTTGACGTTACGTATGCCATAGATGAAACTGATCTTCGTGGAATCCTTGGGGGCCAAAGACAAAGAGTCAGTGGGAACATGCAGGGAATCACCCGGCACGGTAAGGGAATCCGTAGGGACGGTAAGGGAATCAGTAGGGACGGTCAGGGAATCCGGTGATTGCGGATCGGGAAACTGTCAGGTGACGCGATGATCGGCGATCCTGTGACGAAAGGCCGTCGGCCTTGGCCGCCTCGTAGGCCTTGCGACGGTACTCCGTGACAGGATCCACGTTTATCTCTTTCAGACGGCTTGCCGAATTGGAAATCTCCGATGAATCCACATCACATTTCGGTATGGAGCGCAGAATCAATGTGTCCGCACCGATGTAAGCTGTATCTCTCTTTTCCCCTTGCTCGCTGATCGCTATCACAGCCGGCTCACGGGTCAACTTTATGAATGACAAGGAATCTATATACTGCACATAACCGGCCACCGCGGCCACATTGCGAGTCGTGTCAAGCAGTTCCACATGGCCGAACATCTCCACATTGTTCGGAACCCGGTAATATACCAAGGTGTCAGCCCATGCCTCCTGGTTCTCGGTAAGAATATGCACGTTCCTGAAGAACGTGAACTTTTCCAAAGTCCGCTCGTAAAAACCGGCCTGAGAAGAAAGCATGTTGTTGTCCCTCCATGCGTTGGTGCCGGTTCCGAAAGTGGCTACGTTCGTGCCTGTGTTGTAGTCCAGATCATCAGTCTTCACGAATATCGAGTCAGTGTACATGTTGACGTTGTTCGTGAAACTGAACGTCTTGAGCTTGGAATAGTAATGGCCGTCATCGCTCTCGATGATCTGGCCGTCCTTGTCGCGCAAGGCACCGCCGTTCCTGAACACGGCCACACTGTCCTTGGTGTTATAGTCCAGGTCAGTGGTACGCAGGGTGTTCCCGTCCTTGTCCCTAAGCTGGACCAGCGCGCCTCTGAACTGAGCGAGGTTCTGGTCGATGAGATAGTCGAGGCTCTCGCTGCTGAGCACTGTGTTGTTCTGAATGATCTGGACGTTGCCGAAAGCGTTTATCACATTCTGGTTGACATTCCACAAGGCGGTGTCGCAGATCAGAAGAGTTGAATTGTGCTCGAATCTGGCATGTCCCAAAGCCTTCCTGTAGCTCTGGCCATATTCCTCGACCTGCTGAAGCTCATCACATCCCAGCAGGCGCACAAGACTGTCCTTCTGCTCGGTGTTCTGGGCGGAAAGGCCGAACGAAACCAGCAGAAGGATCAATGAATATGCCAGACGTCTCGCAAGCATCAGTCTTCAGAGAACTTTGAAGCCCAACCCGGACGACGGAACTCGCAGTCCTTGAACATCGGGTCGATGACAATGTGGGTCTCCTTGATCTTGCCGGCGAGGAAGTCATCGATGGCCTTCATCTGCTTGTCTTGACGGACTTGCTCCTGAAGCTGGCTGAAATCCTCCTCAAACGACGCGGTGTGGGCCGGAATGATCTTGTCAACACGGATGATCTTGTAGATAGTCTTTCCAACGACATAGTCTTTGACCTGATCCTGACGGCCATCATTGTCAGTGGACTCCACAGGCTCGGAGATCTCGCCCTCCTTCAAGTCCTTGATGGCCAGATAGTCCTCCGGCTTGAGCTGGTCGATCTCGAAGTAGGCGGAGCCGGTGTTCGGATCGGACATCTGACCGCCGTTGGTCTTGGTGGCAGGATCCTGAGAGTAAAAATTGGCCGCCATCCTGAAAGACACGGCGTTGTTGTTGATCTCGGTGCGGAGACTGTCCAGCGTCTTGAAGGCTTTCTCCCTGTCCTCATCCGTGTACTTAGGCTTCATCAGAATGTGGCGGGCGTTGAACATGTCGCCCTTCTTCTCAATGACTTCGATGATGTGGAATCCGTCCGGAGTCTCGACAATCTGCGAGATCACACCCGGCTTAAGAGACATAGCCGCATCTGAAAATACTGGCCAGAAGATTGATTTTGAAGCCATTCCAAGCTCACCACCTTTACGAGCACTACCGGGATCCTCTGAATATATACGCGCGAGCGTCGAGAATTTCTCCCCGTTGATGATCCTCTCGCGGAGATCCAGCAGTTTCTCACGCACGGCCAGGTTGGCCGCCTCCCGGTCCGGGTAACGGCAGATCTGGCTGAGTTGGTACTTGATAGGGACAATCGGAAGATTCTTGGCGTCAACCGTGTCAAGATATTCCTTGACATCATAAGGTGTCATCTCCGGGATCTTCTTCATGATCTCCTGCTGCGCCTGCTGAGTAAGGCTCATATCCTCGTACTGCTTGCGCCATTCCTGACGAAGACGGTAGAGAGGTTTCCCGAAATATTCCTCAACCTTGTCTTCGCCACCCAAATAGGTCAGCATCCTGTCCGCCTGCTGGGAGAGGCTGCTTTCAACCATGTCCTGATTGACCGTGAGAGAGTCGATCCTCGCCTGCATCAGGAACAGTTTGGACTCAAGAATAGCCTCCAACACCTCACAACGGACATTCCGGTCCGAAGACATACCCTGGGCGTTGCGGTCTTTTACGGCATTCTCGATGTCCGAGATCATGACCGCCTCGTTGCCGACGACGGCGATGGTCTTGTCAACGTACTTGTATTTCTGAGCGAAAGCCATCGCGCAGGTCGCTGCGAGGGCGAAGATGGTGATTGCTGTTTTCCTTATCATTTCGAATATATTACAAAATTCTCCTTAACCTTGGCGTCTTCTATCAAGTCCCGTTCCAAACCGGCAAGGAGTTCATGCTTTCTTCCACTGATGATGATGTCCCTTATCCTGTCGTCACAGTATTCCACCGGAGCGACCTCCCCTGCCTTCCGGTAGTCCACGATGAACGCCACGGAGACCCTGTCCTCTCCGTCAGGCATCTGGATGAACTGGCCGCTTCGCTGGGAAAGCATCTGGACATAGTCCACGCCGAAATCGGCCGCGAGCTTCACCGCATCGATCCATCCGCTGGAGTAATCGTGGTAACGCTGGGTCGAGTTGAACGCGATGCTGTCCGCGGCGATCACGTCCTCCACCTTGTCTGAGGACATCAACTTCTTGATCTTTGCCAGATTAGGAGAATCTTTAGAAATATTCAAGAACCTGGCTTTCATGATCGGACGCTCCAGTTTGAAAGACTCCTGATGGGAGTCGTAGTACTCCTCTATCTGCTTCCGAGAGACTGTCGTGTCCAGTCTTTCATTGATGTAGCGTTGCTCGTAGCGATAGCGCAGAAGTGACTGACGGTAGGCCTCAAGTTCCTTTGACACATCCTTTTCCCCCTTGGAGAGGCGCTGCTGCGCGATGTCCACGAACGCCTTGTCCCTGGCCCATGAATTTATGTAGATACCGGCCAGTTTCACACTGTCCTCAGGGGACGTGCCCTTGGGGATCATGTCGTCCAGTTCGGATCGGTAAAGTTTGTGGTCTCCCAACCTGGCGACAACCTCCCCGTCATGTATGAGGGAAGAGATGGCCTTGCAGGAAGGAAGAACGGCGAAGAGCGCCGCCATCAGGAATATGCGGAACTTTCCGGACATTGCTTTCTAACGGGAGTAGTTAGGGGCCTCCTTGGTGATGGTCACATCGTGAGGGTGGCTCTCAAGGAACCCTGCGTTGGTGATGCGGACAAACCGGGCGTCGCGAAGTCCCTCCACATTGTGAGCTCCGCAGTAGCCCATTCCGGCCCTCAAGCCGCCGACCAACTGATAGACGACCTCGGAGACTGTCCCCTTGTAAGGCACCTGAGCCACGATTCCTTCCGGAACGAGTTTCTTGATGTCGGATTCCATGTCCTGGAAGTATCTGTCCTTCGAGCCCTGTTCCATGGCTTCGAGCGAACCCATACCACGATAGGACTTGAAGCGGCGGCCGTTCATGATGATGGTCTCGCCCGGTGACTCTTCGGTTCCGGCGAGCAGTGAGCCGGCCATGATGGTGCTGGCACCTGCCGCAAGAGCCTTGACAATGTCTCCCGAATATCTTATACCTCCGTCGGCGATGACAGGAACTCCCGTTCCCTTAAGCGCGTACGAGGCCTCCATCACAGCGGTGAGCTGAGGGACTCCGATTCCCGCAATGATTCTGGTCGTGCAGATTGAACCCGGCCCGATGCCGACTTTCACGGCCTTCACTCCGGCCTCGGCAAGAGCCTTGGCGCCTGCGGCTGTGGCGACGTTTCCGGCGACAATCTGGAAATCCTTGTAGGCGCCACAAGCCTTCTTGACCATCTGGAGGACACCCTCGGAATGACCGTGAGCCGTGTCAAGCACCACAGCGTCTGCTCCGGCGTCGATCAACATGCCTATCCTCTCAACGGTGTCAGACTTGATCCCAGCGGCGGCAGCGACCAGAAGACGGCCCTTGCTGTCCTTGGACGCGATAGGGTTGTCCTTGATCTTCATGAGATCCTTGTAGGTGATAAGGCCCACAAGCTTGCCGTCATTGTCAACCACAGGAAGTTTCTCAACCTTGCTGTGCTGTAATATTTTCGTGGCGTCGGCCAGGGTTATGCCCTTAGGAGCCGTCACGAGGTTCTCCTTCGTCATCACCTGGGCGATCGGCAGTTGCATGTCCTCCTGGAATCTCAGGTCACGGTTAGTGACAATTCCGATGAGGAAGCCATTGGAGTCCACAACAGGGATTCCTCCGATGTGATGTTTCTTCATCATCGCCAAGGCATTGCCCACAGTGGCGTCAGGGCTGATCGTCACAGGATCGTAGATCATGCCGTTCTCGGCTCTCTTCACACGGCGCACCTGCTCGCACTGTTTCTCGATGGTCATGTTCTTATGGATCACACCGATGCCTCCGGCCCTTGCCATAGCGATGGCAAGATCGGCCTCCGTCACAGTGTCCATAGCGGCGGACACGATCGGAGTGTGGAGCTTGATGTCGGTCGTGAAATTTGTGGTGACGTCAACGTCACGAGGAAGTACATCGGAATGTGCCGGAACCAGCAAAACGTCATCGAAGGTGAGGCCTTCGGGAATCTCTCGGTTTACAAACTTCGCCATTGTAATCAAATAAATTTGACAAATATAAGAATTTTCACGAATAGTTGTCGTGGCGGAATGGGTTTCGACTCCACAAAAAACGATGTTTTTTCAATATGTCCGTGAATATAGGAACATGAAAAAAAATAAGTTGGTGATCTTTTAAGGATTACATAACCGTCCCTGCCATGTGTCACGAGCCTCCAGACGCTTGTCAAGCATGCGGAGAATCTCAAAATTGCGCACCAATCCCCATGGGGTTTCGTTCACGAAACGTGGAGGGACCTCACCGGCGACACGCTCTATGTAAAGGTCGGGACGCAGACGTTCGAGGATGTCGGTGACGAGGTCAAGATATTCATCAAGCCCTGGACGGTAGAAGGCTGAGGGGTCGGCTGCATATTCCTTTTCCATCGAGGTGCCTTTGACGATCTGGAGCTGATGGAACTTGACGGAGCGCAATGGGAGGGATGAGATGAGATCACTCTGTTCGATGAGCATGTCACGGGTCTCGCCGGGAAGGCCGAGGATGAAGTGGGCTCCGGTGCCGAGGCCTCTGGAGGCTGTCATCTCCACGGCTTTGCGGGCGCAGGCGAAATCGTGGCCACGATTGATGTGGCGGAGGGTAGTGTCGCGACAGGACTCTATGCCGTACTCTACCACGACTATCGGGGCGGTGAGGGTGGTTTCGGACGCTTCGGCAGACTCAGCGACCACAAGTTCAGTGGCCGAAAGTGTCCGGTCGCTGAGCCTGTCGAAGCGACAAAAGAGAACACAGGAGCACTCATCACTGATTATCAATATATTGCATCAACAAAACGAGAGTATTCAGACCGCTTGGAATTTGATGTTTTTAGAAGTTTAGCGTAACTTTGCAACCAGAAAAACAACACAAAGATGAAAAAGATAATCAAGACCGTCATCTGCATCGCGGCGCTGATCAGCGCGGTTTCCTGCATGAACAACACGAAAACCCTCCTGCCTAATGTCTCGGGCAAGGCTGGTGAAGTCATCATCGTGGTAGGCAAGGACAACTGGGAAGGGAATCTGGGCAACGAGATCGGCGGGGTATTGGCAAGAGACTGCGAGTACCTGCCGCAAAGGGAACCATTATATTCATTGGTCAATCTTTCGCCGGGAGCGTTCTCGGACATGTTCAAACTCCACAGGAACATAGTGATCTTCAACATTGACTCGACTGTCGTCAAGCAAGGCGTCGTCTATAGGACTGATGTCTGGGCACATCCGCAGTGTGTGATCCAGGTCAACGCCTCATGCGCGGATTCCGCGATTGTTGTCCTTGAAAAAAACGGTGAGAACATCACCGGGGCCATCGAGCAGGCCGAGAGGAACAGGGTCATCGCCAACACTCTGCTCTACGAGGAGTCCAAACTGGGGGACGTTGTCGCCAAAATGATAGGAGGAAGGGTTCACTTCCCCGTAGGCTACAATCTGAAAAAGGTCACGGACGACTTCATCTGGATAGCGGACGAAAAGCAGTACAGCATCCAGGGTGTGTTCATCTATAAATACCCGGCAACGGACGAGGACCCGTTCTCGGAGGAGAACATCATTGCCAGACGCAACGTTTTTCTCAAGGAATATGTCCCTGCGACAGCCGAGAATTCCTACATGACCACAAGTGTGTTCGTCAAACCGGGAATAAAGTTCCTCAAGTACCACAATCTGGATTTCGTGGAGACCAGAGGTCTTTGGGAGGTCTATAACGACTACATGGGCGGCCCGTTCGTCTCACATTCGTTCTACAGCAAGGACGGAAAGGACATCATCGTGCTGGATGCATGGGTCTATGCTCCGAAATATGACAAACGACAGTATCTTAGGCAGACAGAGTCTCTTTTGTACTCGTTTGAGTGGGATGAGGACGGAAATGATGGCAAATAGGGCAAATATCGTCCGAATTATTTTGTAAGGTCGAAAATTATCCATATATTTGCATCCCAATTTGGCAGACAGCCTTATGGGTATACCAGTCTTGGTGGGTTCGTATAACGGTTAGTACTCGGGATTTTCATTCCCGCAATAGGAGTTCGATTCTCCTACCCACTACAAATATTAAAAAATAAGAACGATGGCAAATCACGCAGCAAGAGGCCAAGAAGAAGTTGGGGTGGATGATCTGCATGCCGTAATAGATCAGGGTGGGCACTACGCCGCTAACCATCCAGGCTCCTGAGAGCGCACCGATTAATAGAAGGATGATAAGCGCTGTCGCGACCCCTAAGATGTTATTGCAGATAGCCTCCTCGATGGCTTTCCACTTCACCTTGCAGAAGAGCATCGCCAAGCAAGAGGCAACGGCGGTGGTCGTCAGCAAGACAACTTGGCTGCCGCCCATCAAGGCATCGCTGCCAAAGGCGCTGATGGTTAGAAACAGCAGGCATACCATCACTAAGATGGGAACCAACGAAAGCAACGGTGATGGCAATGGCTTGCCCGAAATATTCTCCATGTAGATATGTCGTATTTGTTTTTAGGTTGCGAAATTACGAATTAAATCTCTATTGCGCAGCCTTTTCGGTTTGATTTTCGGTTGGAACAGCGATTTGACGGATTTTTTAGCCTGTAGCCGCCACGAGGATACTCA
>OQVQ01000486.1_pt1 | contig 18988 bp, 14 predicted proteins | sample 1691491 | NCBI WGS metagenome assembly OQVQ01 (sample SAMN03418252, study PRJEB22391) | human gut metagenome | biome: human-gut; feature: organic feature; material: feces | host: Homo sapiens | place: Tanzania | collected 2013-01
ACGGTCAGATGATGAGAATATACGGTCAAAGTTTAAAGGAAATAAGAACTATCTGTGTGAGAGTTTATGAAGGGCCTAAAGGCATTTAGGATTTCAGGAAATTGGATTTGAAAAGTTAAACATTACTGCTCTAAATGAAATTCAAAGCAGTAAGTTAATTAAAGATCAGCGTAAACTGCGCTGTTTGAATCAAACTCCGGAGCTATTTCAGCTTCAATTCTTGTTTTATTGAACTCTTGAACGAATTCTAGGAACTTGTCTTCTTTTACAGGTTTAGAGTAATGATAGCCCTGTAAGAACTCAACACCATTTGTTGCCAAAACTTCAGCCTGTTCAGCTGTTTCTACACCTTCGGCTACAACAGAAATACCTAAGGTATGGAACATCTTAATACAAGCTATCATGATGGTTCTTGCCTGCTCATTATTAGGCTCAAATGCAGGCCAAATTAAAGACTTATCCATCTTCACAAGATCATACTTAACAGCAGCCACCTGAGACAGATTAGAATAACCAGTACCGAAGTCATCCATAGAAAACTTATAGCCAAATGACTTTAACTTCTCCATATTGTCTAAAGCAACCTTACCGCTGCGTACTAAAGCTGTTTCTGTCACCTCAAGATTGATCATCTTAGGATCAAGACCATAGCTCTTTACGGTCTGATGTAATCTAAAAGGGATGGTAGGATCTGCTATCTGAATACCTGAGAGGTTGACCTCGATATACTTGATACCAAGTTTTTCAACTTCATTATCTTTAATAAACTGACATACCTTTGAGAAGACCTGATCACCAATCTTACTGATTAGACCACGTCTTTCTGCTACAGGAATGAAAACCTCTGGTGAGATAAAACCAAATGACTTGGTATCTTTTAATCTTACTAAAGCTTCAGCTGACTCACAGCGATTAGTCTTGGTATTGATAATAGGCTGATATACAACATAGAAACCATCTTCATCTACTGCTCTTTGAATCAGTCTTTCAACAGAAAGAATATAGTTTCTCTTATCAGCAATTTCTTTATCAACGATTAAAACTGAGTGGTCATTCTGCGCTTCATAATGAGACTGACAGAATGAAATAAGCGAGAATAAAGACTCAGCATTATCAGCACTGGTAGGGCACTCTACTGCACTTACAATATAAGTAGGCTGAATTGAACTATCCTCAATTAAGAGAGCCTTATCTGATACTTTATATCGAGCACTCCAGTCGGTTAACTCTTCTTTTGAGAAGAGGATGAAACCAAAGCTGAATTCTGAAATTCTAAAGATATTACGGTTACTAAAATCAGGAATTGATTTTACTGATTTAGCAATACAATCTAAACAGGTTGATAAGCTGTAGGTTGAACGTAGTGAAGTGGTGTTCTGCATTGAAAAACAGATCACATAGAAGTTCTTATTCTCACCAAAGAGCTCATCGATTACCATCTCAAAAGCATTGCGAGATAATAAAGAGTGAATATCCTTATCCTCATTCTCTTTTGAGTTCTCAAAGGAGATGTATACAAACATCACGATAAGAGCAATAGCTAAACTTATTAATGATGCTGTTGGTACCAAATACTGATAAATAGCAATGAACAGCCATGCAGCAAAGCAGAAAATAAAGTCATATTTAACTACTAAGTGTCTGTTTTTTACAGCATAAGCTAAAGCAGCAATTGCCATTACGCAGTAGGTAGCCGACATGATATAAACAATGTTTACTAAGGTGCCGTATGAGTATGAACCCTTTACAGAAACACTGTAGTTAATATCACCAAACAGGATACCTAAAATTGCAATTATCAGAGGAATGGCTCTTAATAGAAGTTCTAGTGTTGAATAGTTTTTGACCTTTCTTCCGCGTAAATCAATATAGATAAATACATAAAAGGCCATCAAAGACAAAGAAGCAAAAAAGAATTGATGAATAATTCTATTTATCAGAATTGAAAAATATTGAGGATGAAATGAGGCATATATACAACCAATGTCGCATACAATGCAGAAAATAGATAAGCCTAAGAAACCTTCAAATAATTCGGTTGAAAGTAACTTTACTCTTCTATATTGAAAAAATTCTATTGTAACTACTAGTACTACGCATAAGGCAACTAGTTGTGTGCCATAATCCATAGTTTTCTCCGATAATCTATTGTTCTAACTCATTCTACAATATGGAAAATCTTTTAACACTAGCAGTACAAAATTAAATCGAGGCTATCACAAAAATTTTGATAATTAAGCGAATTTTGTATAAAAAATCCTCAGTGGAACATGTTATTGCATGAATTTTCTCCACTGAGGATCTTTATATCTAAATGCTTGAAAGCGCTGTTAATAAACCTAACAGCAAAAAAGCTTTCAGTTAATTTTAAAGATTATCTAGCATTCTTATCTTCAAAGTATTTTTCTTCATTACCCCATGAAGCAACACCACTTTGATCTTTCATTAAAGAAGCTGTAAATACAGGCTCTTTGATGCCCTGTTTCTTCTGAGAAATGTAGTTATCAAATGCATAGAATGCGTACTTACCTAGGCGAACAATAGCATAAAGGTTGGTTAATGCTAATAGAGCCATACATAAGTCAGCTAAATCCCATACTACTGACAGTGAAGCATATGAACCGAAGAATACCATTGCAACAACTAAGATTCTGAAGACAGTCATTACATAGGTGTTCTTAGTTAAGTACATGATGTTAACTTCACCATAGTAGTAGTTACCAATGATTGAGCTGAAGGCAAATAAGGTAATGGTAAATGACATGAAGTATCTGCACCACTCACCTAACTGAGATGATAGAGATTCCTGAACTAGAGCAATACCAGTTACATCACCGCCGATTTCATATTTACCTGATAGTAAAACAATCACTGCTGAAGCTGAGCAGATAAATAAGGTATCAACGAATACACCGAAAGCCTGGATTAAGCCCTGCTTTACAGGATGAGATGTGGTAGCACAAGCAGCTGCATTTGGAACAGAACCTTCACCAGCTTCGTTAGAGAACAGACCACGCTTAATACCAGTCATGATCACTGCAGCAAAACCGCCAGCTACAGCTGACTGAGGAGCAAAAGCGTCATGGAAGATTAAGTAGAACATCTCAGGTACTGCTGATAAGTTCTTGAAGAAGATAACTAAAGCTACAATCAGGTATAAAGTTGCCATGATTGGAACTAAGAACTCAGTTACTTTTGCAATACGGTGAGCACCACCAAAGATCACCATTGAGGTTAAGATACATAGAACTAAACCGGTGATGATGGTGTCAAAGCCCATACTGTCATTTAATGCCATAGCAATGGTATTTGACTGTACTGAGTTATAGCTTAGAGCAAAAGTAATGGTAATTAAAACAGCAAATAAAGCTGCAACAGCAGGCTGTTTTAAAGCATTGCGGATGTAGTAAGCAGGACCACCGTGGTAACCACCCTCACGGAATGGAACCTTGTAGATCTGAGCTAAGGTACTCTCAACGAAGCCTGTAGCTGAACCGATTAAAGCGATGACCCACATCCAGAAGATTGCACCTGGACCACCTAAGGTTACTGCAATTGCAATACCTGCAATGTTACCTACACCTACACGTGAAGCTGTACTGATACAGAATGCCTGGAAAGAGCTGATCTCCTTACCCTTGGTTTTATGACCAACGATACCGTGTCTTAAAACACGAACCATTTCACCAACGTAGAAGATCTGAACGAACTTGGTTTTGATAGTGAAATATATGCCTAAACCAATCAAAACAATGATTAAGACATAAGACCACAGAACGCCATTAACAGCATTAATGGCAGAATCTAAAGTGTCTAGCATTTGAGTTATATCCAGTTAAGTAAAAAATTCAGTGACTATCTATTTTCAGTGACATTTTATGTTGTTGCGCTTTTTAAGACGCAGGAACTTAATTTTTCATTAAATTTCTAGTCAAAGATTGTAAAAATCAAGTTATTGTCCCACAAAAAGCCTTTTTTACAAAGAGAGATATGAACTGCGCCGTTTTTGTTCATGCATTTTGTACACTTCAATTTACAAAATGCATGTGGTAACAGATTTTGGTGAGTGGTTAAATGAGGTTATGTTGAAAATAGGAGTTACTCTCTTAGCTATGCTGTACGTAACACCTTTTTCCTAAGATTTATATAGCTCAGAGTCATTAAGACTACACTTACAGCCCACGACACAGGATAAACTAAAAGCACAGCTTCAAAATTATTGAGTACAGGTAGCGCAAATAGGATCCATAAAATTCTGAAGATACAGAATGAGAACAGCAGTACCATCATTGGAACTAAACTCTTACCCGCACCCCTTATTACTCCTGCAAAGACCTGAGTAAAGCCTAACATGCCATAGAATGGGCAGAAATACAGCATTGCAAGATATGCATAGTGGATAGCTTCTCTATCTGAGGTAAACAAGCTTAGAATCGGATTGTGGAAGACAAGCATGATAATGCCGATACCTGCTGTATAGGTAACTCCTATGATAAGACCACAAATGACACCATTTTTAACGCGCTCAATACAGCCAGCGCCATAGTTTTGTCCTACAAAGGTTGCCATTGCAAGAGAAATACTCAACAAAGGCAAAATATCAAAACCGTCTATCTTAAGATAGATACCATAACCTGCGATGGTCTCGTAGCCAAAGACATTAACGCTTGACTGAATTAGCACATTTGAAAAACAGATCACGGTGTTCTGCATTCCAGCAGGAATGCCCATACGAAGAATTCTCACTAACATCTGCCTATGGAAACGGATTGCTTTTAAATAGACTCTGCATTCATTTTTTGTAGTCATGACGTAGTGTAATGAGAAGATACAGGCTAAAAGCTGACTGATGTTAGTGGCTATAGCAGCTCCTGCTACTCCCATATCAAAGACAACAATAAACAGTAAATCTAAAACTACATTGATAACTGAAGCATAAGCTAAATAGAGTAAAGATCTTTTGGAATTACCAGAGGCATTTAAAATGCCTGCAATCATGTTGTAGAAGATGGTGAAAATAAGACCAAAGGAGTAGATAAATAAGTATGTAACAGAGTCATCTAAAATATCTTTTGGAGTATTCATTGACTCTACCATAGGCCTTGTTAACAGCGCGCACAGCACGGTTAAAACCACACCTAAGACTAAAGAAAAAGCTAAAGAGGTATGCACTGATCTGAAGACATTGCGTCTGTTTTTAGCACCTAAACATTGAGCAATAACTACACCTGCGCCAACTGCTATACCCTGACAGCCTGAAATAATTACTGTCACAATCATGGAGGTTGAAGATACTGCTGCTAATGCCTGTGATCCTACGTAGTTACCTACGATAATTGAATCAACAGTTGAATACATCTGTTGCAGGAAATTGCCTAAGATCAGAGGAATAGAAAAGAAAAGCAAGATCTTAAAGATATTGCCTTCTGTCATGAGCGTAATTTTACTTTTTTGCTTGTCAGTCATAGTCTTAAATATTCTTTTTGCTCATTGTATGCCAATTTGCAAAATAGTCACTAGTAAGACACTAATGATCAAGGATTAGACTTGAGACAACATGTATTGAGTGAGGTTAGTTTGAAATGTTTTCAGTATTATCTTGAGAGAGATGTTCTAATATTTCATTAGAAGATTGCTTAAATTTCTCCTCATCATCGACTATAGCACTTAATGAGGCTGTTAACTTTTCAATATTGACATTTCGATATCAGAAACTAAAGTTCTAGGAAATCTGTAACACTCATTATCTTTGGATTTGTTACATTTGCTTCAAGAAAATCTTTATCTCCTGTTAACAGAATCTCTATATTTTCCTTAAGAGCTGCTCGTAAAATAGGTCTATCCTTAGGATCTCTAATTTTTTCCTCTTCTGATAATTTGTCTATTGGTGTTTTTACTTCTTTTATAGTTTGAAGAGCATGAAAAAGAAATGCATCAAGATAAACCATCTTATCTGGAAATTTTTGACAAAACTTACGACGTAATTCTTCAATAATATAATCACATACATAAGGCTGAAATGGAGGTTGCACAACTTTTAAGTAAGCTTTGGCAACCTTACCTTTTGGAAATAAGGCTGATGATATCAGGATATTTGTATCTATCATTACTTTAATCATGTGAATCCTTACGTCTTGAATTAGTGATCCACTCAGCGACATCTTCTTCTGACAGAAGCCCAACATTCTTTCCTGAATTTTTCATCTGTTTTTGAAGTTGCATCATCGCATATACAGCGGAATTTACGATTTTAACTTCATTTCCAGTTACAACAAAAGAAACACGATCTCCAGATTCAATTCCAAGAATTTCACGTATTTTCTTGGGAATTGTTACCTGTCCTTTTGCCATAACTTTTGCATCATTAACGTATAAAGTATCTGACATATATCCTCCAAAAGTAGGGATTTCCTATTTTCATACTTAATTATAGAACACTTGAAACAAGTTACAAGGTACTTGCATTGAGATGCCATTCTCAAGATTCTCTAAAAATATGGTATTTCGTATATTTATGAAATAATTGGATTGTCACTCTTTTAATACATTTGTCTAAGATATTTTTCGACAAAACTCTGCACACTAACTGCCTTAATGAAGTAATACGTATTTTCTCACAAACAAATCTGTAACTATTCTAGAGATACAAATTGTATAAATTCTTGAAAAGTTGACATTTACCTTCTCCGTGAAATAATAACGGCACAAAATACAACCTAAAAGCTAAGAAATTACCATGCAGAGAGATTTAACCAACGGCTGTGTTTTAAAGAACATTACATTGTTCTCTCTTCCCTACTTTTTATCCTATTTCTTACAAACTCTTTATGGTTTAGCTGATCTTTTCATCATAGGTCAGTTCGATGGTGTAGACAGCATTACATCCGTATCCATTGGTTCACAGATCATGCATATGATAACTGTCATGATTGTAGGTTTATCTATGGGCGCTACTGTATGTATTGCTCAGGCTGTAGGAGCTAAAGATAAAGAGAAGTTAAGATACTGCATTGGTAATACTGTCACCGTATTTTTTATTGTATCTTTGCTCCTTACAGGATTGTTGCTGTTCTTTACTGACTTTATTGTAGCTGTAGTAAAAACTCCAGCTGAAGCTGTAGCAGGCACCAAAGAGTACCTTATCATCTGCTTTATCGGTATTCCTTTAATCACTGCTTATAACATTGTAAGTTCTATTCTAAGAGGCATGGGTGATTCAAAATCCCCTATGTACTTTATTGCTATAGCTTGTGTTGCCAATATCATTTTAGACTATGTATTTATCGGTTATTTTAAGTTAGGAGCAGTAGGTGCAGCCTTAGGTACTACTTTATCTCAGGGCATTAGTGTTATCTGTGCCCTCACCTATATCAATAGAAATAACTCAAGCGACTCATTCTCTTTTGCCTATTTAAAATTAAAAGGCAACATTGCCAAAAGATTATTACGCATTGGTATTCCTATCTGCGCTCAGGACGGATTTATTCAGGTAGCCTTCATGGTGATAACCGTCATTGCCAATATGCGTGGTTTAACAGATGCTGCAGCTGTTGGTATTGTTGAAAAGCTCATAAGCTTTATCTTCCTGGTACCATCTTCTATGCTCTCTACAGTATCAGCTATGGGTGCTCAGAATATTGGTGCAGGTAAAATTGACAGAGCTAAACAGACCTTACGCTATGCTATCTTCATTACCTTTATCTTTGGTGTGATTGTAGGAATTCTCTTCCAGTTTATCGCTGAAAACGCCCTTGAACTGTTCACTGAAAATCATTCTGTAATCGTCTCAGGAGGTAAGTACTTACAGGGTTATATTTGGGACTGTATGTTCGCAGGTATTGCCTTTAGCTTCAGTGGTTTCTTCTGTGCTTTAGGAAAATCAGAAATTTCTTTCTTGCATAACTTAATTTCGATTGTAACTTTAAGAGCTCCCGGTGCTTATGTAGCATCAATCATGTACCCTACAACCCTGCTGCCAATGGGGCTTGCTACAGCTAGTGGCTCCTTGCTCTCTGCAATTATCTGTACCATTGCTTATAAGGTTATAGCAAAGAAACTCTAATCTTAAGCGCATATTGATTTAGTAAAATATTTTACTATTACAGGTAATCGTATGCGCACTCTGTTTTGGACTAAATGATGAGAATTGAGGATGAAGTCACTGCTGTTTTAGGAGATAAGAACAAAGCCATCATAGATGGACTTGAAATGTACAACATGCTGTTTGAGAAGAGACTTAACAAGAAGGATCAATAATCTTATGTTTCAGGGTTACGATTTAAAACACTTCTTTAAATTCATCATTCCATCAATTCTTGCCTTTACCATTTTAGGCGTTTACTCCGTTGTTGATGGATTCTTCGTGGGCAATGCTCTAGGTGATGCTGGTGTTTCTGCTATTAACATTGTCTTCCCTGCTGTAGCATTAACCTTTGCTCTAGGCTCAGGTATTGGTTTAGGTGGTGCTGTAATTTGGTCTATTGAATCAGGACGAGGCAATTTAGAAAAAGCCTATAAGAGTTTAAAAGTTGCCTTAATCTTACTGGCTCTCATCTCTTTAATTATCACCATCGTGCCTTTTGTATTGATGGTCGAAATTCTTGATGTATTAGGAGCTAGAGGTGATGTTGCATCTTATGGCAAGATTTACTTATGGTACATGTTTGGTGCTACCATTATTCAGTTATCAGGCTCAGTCTTTGTACCCTATGAGAGAAACAATGGTGGTGTAACCTATGCAACTTACTTCATGGTCATTGGTTTTATCATGAACATTGTTCTAGACTATGTACTCATCATGATCTTTCCTTTTGGAATTCATGGTGCTGCCATCGCAACTTTATTAAGCCAGGCAGTTACTATAGTTGGATGCATCTATTACGTTAAAAAACATCAGATGCTAAAGCTTTCAAAGCCTGTAAATGTACAGAAAACCTCACTTAAGATCATGAAAATTGGTATTGCGCCGTTTGGTATCAATATGTCACCTATGGTCTCTATCTTTTTTATGAACGCTATTCACTTTATTATGGCGGAGCTTTAGCGGTATCAACCATTTCTTGTATTGAATTCATACTCTTCTTTGTATACTGCGTTCTTCAAGGCGTAGGCGCAGGTGCTCTGCCTTTGATGAGTAGATTCTATTGAGAAAGGAGATTTACTGACTACGCAATTACAAGACGCCTGTCCTTGTTCACAGCGCTGTTTTTATCAACTGTAAGTATCGTCATCATTTTTGTTGCAAGAGATAATTTAGGCAATTTATTTGGTACTTCTGATGAGGCAGCACTTGAGATTGCAATTGCAACTCCAGTGTTCTTAGTAGGTATGTTCTTTTATGCTTACAGCAGGATCTGCTCAAGTGCCTTTTATTCAACTGAGCGTAAAATCCTATCTTACGTCTGCATTTATGCCGAACCTATCATGCTAATCGTTTTACTTTTGATTATTCCAAGATTCTACTCACTTACAGGTGTATGGTGGTGTATGGTGTTACCGCAAATTCTTACAGCATGTATCAGCTTTTATCTAAGTAAAAAGACCCATGTAAAAAGAGATAGGAGCAAAGAAGAATAAAACAGTAGAGCTTAAAGGAAAGTTTTAATAAGAACTGATAATTACTACAAGGCCAAGCAATATAGCCTGACCTTGTGATTAAATTACTTTAATTGAGAAATCTTTTACTTTAATAGATTGTCATCTGTAAAGTAATCAATACGCATTGCGTGCTTTACTTCACTTAAAGTCTGAGCTGCAGTTTCACGTGCTTTAGCTGTACCCTGCTTTAAGATCTCATAAACATCAGGAAGTCTCTTTTCCCAATCATTGCGTCTTTCACGAATTGGGCGAAGTTCTGTCTGGATAACATTGTTTAAGAACTTCTTAACTACCATGTCACCTAAACCGCCACGCTGATAATGAGCTTTTAACTCATCTAGGTTCTTGTAGTCAGGTAAGTACTCGGCAAAATACTCATCCTTGCAGAATGCATCAAGATAAGTAAATACAGGGTTACCTTCAACATGACCAGGATCTTCTCGACGCAGGTGAGTAGGATCTGTGAACATAGACATAACTTTCTTTTTGGTGTCTTCTTCAGTGTCTGATAAGTAGATGCAGTTACCTAATGACTTACTCATCTTAGCTTTACCATCGATACCAGGTAATCTTAAGCATGACTTATTTGAAGGTAAAACAATCTTAGGTTCGACTAAAGTCTCACCGTAAACTTCGTTGAACTTTCTTACAATTTCACAGCACTGTTCAATCATTGGCATCTGATCTTCACCTGCAGGAACTGTAGTTGCCTTAAAGGCGGTGATATCTGATGCCTGGCTTACTGGATAGCAGAAAAAGCCTAATGGCAGACTTGTTTCAAAATTCTTTTGCTTAATTTCAGCTTTTACAGTTGGGTTACGCTGAACACGAGATACGGTTACTAAGTTCATGTAGTAAACAGTAAGCTCAGCTAACTCAGGGATCATTGACTGAATAAAGATATTTGATTTGGCAGGATCGATACCGCAGCTTAAATAATCTAAGGCTACCTGCATTACATTCTGGCGAACTTTTTCAGGATTATCAGCATTGTCAGTTAAAGCCTGAGCATCTGCGACCATGATATAAACTTCATCGTACTCGCCTGAATTTTGCAGACTAACTCGCTCTTTTAGTGAACCTACATAATGACCTACATGTAGGCGGCCAGTTGGTCTGTCTCCTGTCAAAATAATCTTTTTCACAATATTCTCCGTTTTTTATTCTTTTTGCGCTTTTTATGATGAACAAGCTAAATACAATAAATCTCAATTGTAATTTTGCAAAAAGTGAATTCTATACACTATTTTACTAATACCAAAACAGCAGGTAAACACTTATTCAAAAAAGCCCTTTATTATGCAATATCTTTACTGAAATTAAGAGTTTTTAAGCTCGATTGAGGTAATAAGTGTGAACTCTGATACACAAAGAGACTAAATGAAAGAGAAAAGACAAAGCTTCATCTTATCCGTTGTTTTAAATAAGACGTAACATTAAAAGATAAAGGTAAATTGACTTTTACTTATTGCTTCTGATTTTCTACATCAGGATGCCATTTAGCAAAGGCTTTTATTTTTTCAGAAGTATTAGTGTAATAACGCTCGTCCTTGTTGAATAATGCAGTGACTGTTCCTTGTCACCACATTATTCATACCATTTACGAAATATACATATTTATATTCTTTGACTTGCTAGAACTTAGCTTGTTTATTTTCAACGAAACTATTTTCCAACAAATCGATATTTTCCTTTTCCATACCCAGAAACCGGTTCGATAATTTTTAGCTCAAGCATTTTTTTTTTAATAAGGATGAACTTCCTGTATTTTTTAGACCAAGCACTTTTATTACATCAGCTCGACCAAATACTTTTTCAAAAGCAAAAATTGCTTTTAATTTTTTAATATGCTCAATCGTCCTTATGGATAAGGTTGCTTTTACGTCAGAATTTGCAATATCAATGTTCGTTTTTTCGGAGCCAATGTTCGCTTTTTCATATAAATTTAACGGACATCTTACATGCAACTCTCTATTACGAAGAGGATTGTTTTCATTCAGCAATAGATTCCTTAAGAATAACTCCAAATACTCTGTCGTCTCGTGAATTCCATTTTTTAAATCGTTGTAGTTAGCTCTAACTAAAGCATTACGGAAATACCAAGCATTTTCGGCAAAAGTGCTATTAGTTACGTCAAATCCAAGAGTATGTAAATATTTAATTAAGAAAACAGCTATGGTTCTAGTGTTTCCTTCTCCAAAGACATGTATCTGCCACAATCTAGAAATAAAAACAGCTAAATGGTGAATAATTTCATCCATTGAAAGATTTTTGTATGAAAACTTTTTCTCACAAGAAAAATCGTAATCAAGAGTTGCAAGCAACTCTGTTGCACTACCGTAAATAACGGTGGCACCATCTAGAACCCACTCTTTTTTTGTAATGTTGTAATCACGGATTCGACCTGCGTGTGAGTAGAGCCCTGTAAACAACTTTCTATGGATAGAAAGGTACTCCTGATAAGTAAAACTAAAGGCTTTCTCAGAAATCAAAGTCGCTATTCTTGCAGAAACCTTATCAGCTTCCTCAGTTCTGTCTGAAGTACTATGTGACGTTTTTTCATTGTAGTACTGCTGCAAAAGCGAATTTGCTTCTTCAAACGAAATCTCACCTTCAATATTACGAAGAGCGATACTCAGCAAATATTCTGAGGTTTTAAGACCGTCAACTGCCTGCAAGCCAATAGCTGTATGCCATGCATAGACTTTATATTTCTTCTCAGGTTCAGATCCTATAATGTATTCTTCAAAAGGATCTCTATTCAATCTGTTTCTCCGTAATTTTCTTATTCAGATATAGTCTTCACAGGCATTAAAGGATCGTTCAAAAGTATTGCTACCACAAAACAAATAGTGAAAAGCTGTCATGAACATCTTAATAAAAACGTCTTTTCCCATCTATAGATGGTTAATTTACTTTGATAGTAACACCACAGTCTCAATATGAGATGAGTAAGGAAACATATCAAAGCCTTGCACTTCATCAATTACAAAGCCACTGTCTTTTAAGCTCTTTAAATCGCGCTCAAGCGCCTTTAATGAGCAAAAGATGTAGGCTAGTTTTATAGGTGAGTTTAATTCTGATAGTGCCTTACAAGCATCATCCCCAATACCAACTCTTGAAGGATCACAGATAATTGAGGATATATCTTTTACTTTTACTAAAGAGTTAATAACTTCTCTGATGTCACCTACGATAAACTCAGTATTCTCAATGTGGTTATGCTTTGCGTTCTCAATAGCATCAGCTATTGATTCAGGCACAATTTCCACACCAATGACCTTTTTAAAGTTCTTAGATAAGGGTAAAGTCATGGTGCCTACGCCACAGCATAGATCTAAAGCTGTTTTGTCTTTATCCTCACCACAAAAAGATACAGCCTTTTCGTACATTTTTTGCGCTACAGGGTAATTTACCTGTAAAAAGGTATAAGGTCCTGCTTTGTAGTCAAATCCACAAAGATCTAGAGAAATCTCAGCTTTACCTGAAATTAAGATCATCTCATCTGACAGGATCTTATTAGAATTAGCTTCATTTACATTAAGATAAAGTGAGTCCACTTTATCTTTAAATTCTGTCTTTAACCTTTCTATAAAGATATTACTTGGCTTTTTAGATACTACTAAAACTGCCATCTTCTCTTTTATAGTGTCACGTAATAATAAAGAGCGTAACAGGCCTTGTTGAGTAGTCTCATCATAAACTGTTAGGTTCTCTTTAGTGAAAAACTCACACAACTCATTAGCAAGACTTGAGAACCACTTCGGTTCTAAGGAGCAGTTTGAGACAGCAATAACTTCATGAGAATGGACTTTGTAAAAACCATTTACAATCCTATCATCCTGTTTTGCAAAGTAACGAATGCTCTTATAGCGGGATGGTTTTGTAAGATCAGCTTTTTCAATAGGTTTTAGGTTACAGTTATCAATACCAGCCTTTTTTAAAGCTTGAGCAATCATTTGCTGTTTACGCTTTAAAGTACCATCATAACTTATAGGACCAAAAGACATCACTGACTGTAGTGACTCATCTTTATAGTCAACTCTGTCAGGTGATTTTTTAATGATCTCAATGACCTTGCCAGGTCGTCTTTTAGAGCCATTTGCAAATGGTACATCAATCTTTACAAGAACAGTCTCACCATCAATTACACCATCTAAATAGATCTCATAGTTCTCATAATGAGCAATACCCTGACCTTTGTCATTTAACTTTTCAACATAAAGTTCTACAGGATCTTTATATTCTGTAAAGATTATCTGTTTTATCTTTTTAGGCATGGGTAAGTACTATCCTCAAGATCTTGTTTTTGTAAAAGCTAATTTATTCATGATATTACTCATGATTTTTTACTCATGCGTTTTTAACATGAGCTTTTACTAAGGACTTTGATGATTATTTTTAGCGTTGTCTCTGTATTTTTACTAAGTTTACACTAAGATTGAATGCATAAGATTAACATATACAAAGTTTTAAACAAAAAGGATCATCCTATGAGTAAGAATTTAATTCTAATTGGATATACTTGTCTTGGAATGTTGTGTGCAACTACTTTAAATGCCTGCACCAATCCAGTTTCAGAAGCTGGTACGGTTAACACTTATTATGAAGGTACCATTACCGGTATTGAAGCAATTGATATTGCCAATAAAAAGAACGATAACACCTCAAATACTATTTTAGGTGCCGTAGGCGGAGCTCTTTTAGGAAATCTTATAAGCAAAAACAGCACCGGCACTGCCGTAGGCGCGGGATTAGGAGCCTTAGCAGCAGGTTCCGCATCAAAATACATGGACAGACATGACGGTGTAAGATTAACCATTGATTCAGACAATGGTCCTTTGATTGTCGATATGCCATTCTCATGCAAATATGCTGTAGGCAAAAAGGTACGTTTAATCTCAGGTAGCTCACAAGGATCTGTAATGGTTAAACAGAACGGACGTTATGTAACAGCAACTGAAGACAGCTATACTAAGTGCCCTGCTGTTTACAATGCAATTAAAAACAATTAGTCTTTTTTGGAAGGATTAAGTGGTGGCCCATTCCTGACTTGAACAGGAGACCAAACGATTATGAGTCGTCTGCTCTAACCAACTGAGCTAATGGGCCATTGTTCGAGGGGTTATTTTACAGGTTACCCTCTCTCCCGTCAAGATTTTAAATCTTTACTCAAAATCTCCTTCTGGATCTGAGTGTACTCAGATAAAGCATCCATCTTACCTTGGCTCATCTCCACACTAAGGATTTTGGCTCTGTCTTTTAGAGGCTTTGTTATAACTTCACTTAAGATATCTGCAAAATACTCTATTCTGTCCACATAAGGGATCTCCCTAATCTCACCACCTGATTCAAAGGTAAGATTCAGTGGAGCACTGATTAACAGCCTTACAATCTTTTCATAAGCTGTCTGACGAGTCTGTTCAATGAATTTAGCTGGAGTTATATCAGGAGTTTTTGCAATGATCTTCAATAAACCTTCTAACTCATCTGCACCCTTTACGCCTAATCGTTTGCACAAAGCTACAAACTCATCTAGTGCAAACTCTCTTTGTACATTAGAGACCACAGTAGGCTGCTGAATAATAAAGGCCATGAGTTTTCTCATAGGAGTTTTAAAGAAGTCCCTTGAGACCTCATTTTTAGCAATCTGTTCCTGTTCTTTTTTCTCTTGAGCTACATAAGCTCGAGGCTGTTCAACATGAGTTTGCTTTAGCATGTCATAAAGCTGATTTTCAGAAATGCCTGATGGCTTTGAGAGCAACTTTAAAGCAACCGACTGTAATGAAACTAAAGGAATAGCTTTAATCAGCTTTATGGTGTCTGAGATAAAGTTTGACAAAGAATTAGGATCTTTTAAATCATAGCTTTGAGACTTATGTACTATCAAAAACTCTGGATAGCTCATAGCTTCATCTAAGAATTTTACAAAAGCACCTAAGCCTTGCTCTCTTACTAAAGAATCAGGATCATGCTCTGGAGGCAAGAATGCAAAACGAATTTCTTTACCATCCTGCAAAATTGGAGTTACTGTTTCTAAGGCATGCCAAGCAGCATGACGACCTGCGCTATCTCCGTCATAACAGCACACAACTTTGTCAGTGTAACGGAACATCTCTTTAATCTGCTCAGGTGTAGTTGCTGTACCTAATGAAGCTACAGCATAGGTACAACCAGCCTGTCGCACTGAGATCACATCCATATATCCTTCAACAACCACAATACGTGGTGGACGGTTGTTATTTGCTTTTAAGACCTCATATAGACCAAATAACTCATTACGCTTACGGTAAATAGGAGTTTCTTTGGTGTTCATGTACTTAGGCTTGTCATCGCCCATGGTTCTGCCACCAAAACTGATGATCCTGCCTCGTCTGTCAAAGATAGGGATCATGACACGGTTACGGTACATAGAGTGCACACCGTAGTCGTTGCGCACTAACATACCTAAATCAATTAACTTCTGCTCTGTTTTAGGATCCTGACATAACCTTTCTTGCAAAAAATGAGGATTTTTAGGAGCAAAACCTAAGCGACACTTTAAGATAGTATCTCGTGTCAAACCACGATTTTTTGAAAAATACTCAAGACCAGGAGCGCCTTCAGGTGAGTTTAATACCTGAGTATATAAGGTCGCACATCTGTCCATGAGGTCGTAATACTCTTTTTGCAGATCAACTTCTTCTTTGGAACGGGTATTAGTTGTGTCATATTCAACGGTTAAACCTGCATTTTGAGCAATTTCTTCAACTGCCTCAGGAAAACTCAGGTTCTTTAATTTCATGATGAAATCAATGACGTTGCCATGCTCTTTACAGCCAAAACAGTAAAACATCTGCTTTGCTGGTGTGACACTAAATGAGGGAGTCTTCTCATGATGAAATGGACAGCAGCAGGTATAGTTTGCGCCTGACTTTTTTAAAGTTACATACTGACCTATGACCTTTTCAATAGGAACATTTGGCAGTAACTTTTCGGTAATAAAACTTTTCTTGATAAACGGCATGGCAAACTCTTTAAGGTATCTCTTAATACTGTCTTACATCTCTGATTTTTAGCAGAATTTTACTTAACATAAAGTTAACGATTACTGTGTATTATATGAACATTCAGGCTGTCTTGATAGCGACTAATATAACCGACAATTAATACAAAAATGGTAGAATAGTGTCAAAAAATACGAATTTTAAGAACTTTTTTTAATATTTCACAAATTTAAGCTGTTTTAAAGCTACGATAATTGCACTTTTACGGAAAACAAATGTCTACATACATCTTTGGTGATCTTCACGGCTGTTATGATGAATTTACAGCTCTTTTGAAAAATATCAACTACAACGAAAACGAAGATGAACTAATCTTTACTGGTGATTTAATTGGAAGAGGTCCAAAGCCTGTTGATACTTTAAATTTAATCACTGCGTTAAAGGCAAAACACCCAGGACGAATTCACTCTGTTTTAGGCAATCATGACTTAAACTTTTTAGCTGTTTTCTATGGCTATCACAAAGCCAAAGCTAAAGATAATTTAGATGTGCTCCTAAACGATCCAAAGCTTAATGACTATATTGAGTTTTTTAAAAGCACCCCCCTTTTATATGTTGATCCTGAGAAAAAAATAGCTGTAGCTCATGCTGGTATTTATCCTAAATGGACAATTGATGAAGCGCAAAAACACACCAATGTCATTTCAAAAGTATTAAAAGATCCTCTGCATACAAAAGTCTTATTAGCAAATATGTATGCAGATCATCCTGATCATTTTGAAGAGCAAATGCTGTCATCAGATCTTAACTACTGGAGATTTATCGTAAGCACCTTTACAAGAATGAGATTATGCTCAAAAGAACTTGTACTCGATTACGGTCATTCTGACTGTTCTGTAAGTGATGCTCAAAAGGACAATATCTATCCTTGGTTTAACTTTGGTTCTCCTTTTGAATACAAAAGGGAGAACTTTACGCTGTTCTTTGGTCACTGGGCTGCTTTAAATGCTCAATGTGACAGAGAACATGTTGTAGCTTTAGATACTGGCTGTGTATGGGGCGACAGACTTTCCTGCTACGCACTCGAAAAACAAGAAAAAATTTCAGTTTTATCACTTCAAAAGAAAAGAGAATCTAAATAGTTAGATTTTTCTACTAACATTTTACTTAGTTAACATCTCATCTTCTAAAGCAGTATTTTGTTTTAATACTGCTTTTTTTATTTATTTTCAAGAAATTAAATAAAATTTTTGAAATTTTATTTCATTATCATCTTTATCACTTCTAAAGACTTATCATTTTGTTGATCATTTTTGTGCATAATTTTAATTTTTTACACAAATTTGAATTTTAATAACTTTGTTTTAATAATAATCTAACATTTTACTTTTACTATAACAAGCTAGGATCAGTCTAGTAAATAATTCACCTTTTACATACATTTAAACATATAAGTTAGTTAAATCATAACAATCGTACAAGCTTGAAGAAGTGCACTTAAGGTGTACAGATATACGTAAATAACTATGGTGTTCATTATGGAAAAGACAGAAAAAATCATCCGCACAGCTATATTCTCGTCTGTAGGATATCTCTGTGCTGGAATTGCAGTTTCTCTTTTTGCAGGTATTAACCTCTGGTCTCAATTTTTAGAAACCGATGAAACTGTGTTTTCACTTGCAGTGGTTCTAACTTTCATACTCTCTGCAATTGCAGGTATTGTGCTAATTCGTTATCTGGTACCAAAGATTGGCGCTAAGACTGTTTATGAACAGGATATCTTAGTTGCCATGATTGGAATGCTCTTTATTGCACTTGCAATTAACATTGCCATGCTCTTTGTAGGCGTCATAGTCTGCACTGGTGCTTTAGCAGTGTTCTTCTATGAGAACTTTACAAGACAGTTAAACTTTGTAAAAGAGCTCAATCACTCAAAGCTTAATCAGCGTAAACAAAGCAATTATAAAGTCTTTTACCTTTCAGGCTGGGCACTAGGACCTATCATTGCAGTACTTGCTATCTCTATTTTTTCAAACCTAATTGGAGTTCTTACTTTAAGAATTCTCTTTGCCCACTTTATCGTGCTCTCTTTTTGGTTATGGATACAGCGTTTAGGTGTTCATGAAGCATTTGAAGATGCACCTACTGCTCTTTTAGCTCATCTGCAAGAAGATGCATCAACTAATGTGGAAACAACTGCTGATATTACTAATAAAGAGACTTCAACTGACAAAGCTTACATACAAGATGGCAATAAGAGTCATGATGCTACTGCAAAGGACAATAAAGATACTTCTGTGGACAGTAATGAAAAGGTAAAGGTCTCTTCTTGTAATCCTTCAGATAAGACAGCCCAAACAGAGTCTAATGTGACAGACAAATCTCAGAATAACTAAAGGATAACA
>OQVQ01000492.1_pt1 | contig 18931 bp, 15 predicted proteins | sample 1691491 | NCBI WGS metagenome assembly OQVQ01 (sample SAMN03418252, study PRJEB22391) | human gut metagenome | biome: human-gut; feature: organic feature; material: feces | host: Homo sapiens | place: Tanzania | collected 2013-01
TCAAAGGCAAGGCACTCTCCGACTTCATCGCCCGCAGCGAGAAAGTCATCGCCGACGCCTGCCGCAAATAATGGTGAATGAATATGTTCGCTCCTGATATCAGGCGATAATGCCGCAGGGGTGAGGACAAGAGAAATCCCATTCCAGAATTTTTCACGTTACAAAAATTCTGGAGTGGGATTTCTCTTGTCTTGTTATGTCTCTGCCGGACACAGACCCAGCCGAGGAACATGGTCACTGAGCTTGCCGAAGAGTGACCTGTGTGTGTTGGGGTTGTGCAGTTCTTGTGGTGGTTAATGCGTTGATTAAGAGTGGATTAATAGTCTCTCCTCTCATGTGGTGCAGATAGGAGGACACATGCTCTATTTGCTGATAATCAAAGATATATCCTCCACGACAATCGAGTGCTGTACTTTGTTGCCTGTCTCTTGCATATAACTCATACGATGAATAAGGTTGCTAGAAAGGTTGATATGTCGGATTTTAGTTGTATATTCGTCACGTTTGGTCACTTAACAAGCGTTAGAAATTTTTAAAGGTTTACTTAAGCGGAATTCAGAATTGGTCTGAGGTTCTTCTATGATTGCTGCTGATATGACTCTTCGCGTTTTATACAACTATATTCTGGTGCTTCTGGGGATCCGCAGACTGATGCCCAGGGACATTGTCAATCGTGTCGTGATCAGAGAATGTGGAGAGCCAATGGTTGGCTTGCCTGAGGAAGACATCATTGTGGCTCCGGACGTGGTGCCTTACGGAAGGGCGCAGGTCATAGAGAAACTTGCTGTTGTGTCTCGGAAACTTGAGACGCTTGGCCTCAGACTCCAGATTTTTGAGCTATACCGTCCGGCCGAGAAACAGGCCGCAAGACGCAAGGATTGCCGTGCGTGGATAGTGGCTAAACACCCCGAATATTCCGATCAACAAGTAGAATCAACTCTGAACAAGATGATCGCCGGCATCGGAGGCGGCCATCAAAGCGGAGGCGCGGTCGATTTGACACTGTGTGATCGGGAAGGCCGCCCTATTGACATGGGAACCGGCTATTTGGAACATAATGACTCGACAGCGACTGACAGCAAACATATTACCTCAGAGCAGCAAAGGAACCGGCGCATCCTCCTGAACGCGATGAAACAAGCCGGATTCGTGAACTATCCTGCCGAATGGTGGCATTTCGCCTACGGCGACCGGATGTGGGCCGCCTACAAGCACAAGCGTCACGCCATTTATGGTAACGTGACATTCACGAACCCTCATCAGGCCTATTGAGGTATTGTCACTCGGAACGTCTTTCGAAATTTATCCTCAATTTCTATTTGGTTTTAACGATTTATTTCCTAAATTTGAATTCCTGTGAAATAAACTGGGCCAATAACTGTTTGCGCTCAAATGATACCATTTGCGGCAGGCGGACAGGCGTCGGCGCGACCTATCATGAAGAGATAAATTATGAGTGATAGAATATTCCTTTTAGGCGGCCATGACCTTGAGATGCAGGCTATTCGGGAACTGCTTGATAAGTTGAGGATCCGCTATGCCGATAAAAAACTTGGTTGGGGCAACGCTCTTCTGAGTGAATACCGTGACATTCTTGATGAATATGCGGGCAAGCCAGATTGCACCATCTACGGAATCGAGTTGAAAGAGGACGTGCCGCCACCCTCCAATTATGTCAGGATTGACCATCACAATGACTTCATCGACAGACCTTCGTCCATTGAGCAGGTTCTGTCTGTTTTGAATATCACCCCGGACCGTCACCAGCTGCTGGTCGGCGCCAACGACGCAAGGTACATCCCCGGAATGCTGGCGCTTGGAGCGACACGTCAGGAGGTGGATGAGATCCGCAAGGCCGACCGCAAGGCCCAAGGAGTCACGGATGAGGATGAACGTGCGGCTGAATATGCCATCGGCCACAATCTGCGTGGAGACTCTTCCGGCATATTCATAGTGAAGACATCCTCCTCGAAGTTCTCCCCGATCTGCGACCGTCTCTACCCCTACCACCGCCTTGTGATATATTCAGACACGGAACTGATGTTCTACGGCGCGGATGTCGCCAGACTCCGCTCTCTTTTCGCAGAAGACATCCTCTCTCAAAAGGTCTTCTACGGTGGCGGCGATTCCGGCTACCTCGGCACCGTCTCCGGCTCCTACACCGCCCCCGAGCTCGAATCGATGGTCGCTCGGATTAAGAAAATATTCACTGATAGTTGAGATAATATTCTGAAAAACATAATCCAAGAAGTTATGCCTGAAAACATTTTTGAGAAACCCACATCGGCGCAGACCTATAGCTATCATATCTTCTTCTTCCCATTTAAGTGGGAACTGAACGGGAAGGAGAATGCCCCTTTGTCAGAGAAGGTTGATCTGAACTCGATTCCGGTCAATCCGCATTCTTGTTGGAAGCGTGTGCCGGAGCCTCCGAATAGTGATGAAGCTGCGTCTCTTTACACTGAAAAGAATTATTATTACCCTTTTGTTCACAGGGTTATGTATGATTCCGGTTCAGACACTGACATAATAAGACATTACGAGAGGATTGAGCCGCAGCTTTCAAGAGAAGTGCGTTATCTTATAAAGATTGCAGGAAGAAATGAGCCATACGATCTTGAGGTCGAATCGATGAACCTTAATCTCTATGCCACAGGAATAGGCTTCTTGTCATTCTACCTCCGTAACACGGACAAGAAGCAATCTTCTTTGGATGATGTCTTGAGAATCAACCAGTACGGTCGGCGTATCATGCCCCCGTTCTATGCTGACATTCAAGGACGCAGTCAGATAGGTGAATGGCTCAGGATAGAAGGTCTAAGCTCGGAATATGGCTATGAAGAGACCTTTGGGAGCTATACTCCTAAAGACTACTGGAAGCCGGCGTGCTTTATCACCAGGTTGATTTCTGAATTGTCGTCAGACATACGCCCTGAACCGGTGATCGATGATCGTATGTTTGTGATGTCTTGGTACAAGAATGATGAGCTGTCAAAAGATTTCGCAAGTAATCAGGATGCTTACTGTAACCCCAACTCAGGTTTCTCTTCTTCTTGGTACAAGTACTTGTTTGTGGACGTGGGAGATGAAACCTGTCAGGATGGCGAGATGAAAACAGCCTTGTTAAAGCGACACACTTACTTGCGTTGGCGTAAATACTACTCGCTGTATGGAGTCAGCAGATATTCATTTGTGTTGTTGACAAACTCAACGGCACCGCCGTATCTGACTGATTATTTTGAGACCATCTACGCCAGGATGGTGGAACTCGTCATCGTCCAGAGGGCGTCGATGCTGAGATTCTCCAAAGAGGTCTCTGACTTGTGTTCAATGAAGAATCTGAAGGTCGAGGAGTTGTCCGGAAGGGCAGGCTCGTTGTACAAAGAATATATCCGATTCATCAATCAAGTGAACTTCCGTGAAGTGTCCGCTCAGGATCAGGGGATTGAGCTTTACACTATGCTTCGGTCCTGTCTGCAATTGGAGGAAAACATCAGAGACCTCGATGACGAGATTGGGGAATTGCATCAGTACGTCCAGTTGGCGGAAGAGCGTGAGCGAAACGAGAAGGCGACCTTGCTGAATTACATGGCGGCTATTCTTCTCCCTGTTTCGATCGTGACAGGATTCTGGGGCATGAATAAGATGAGTGATGTGTTGGATGATAATAATGGTTTGATATGGCAAGTAGTCATCGCCTTGATAGGTGTGGCCTTCGCTGTTGGCCTTGTAAAATATAAAAAGAAAAAATGATGAACAGTAAATTATTTGGATGCTTTCTGACGGTTGTCGTTGGCATCGTGGTGTTCGTTTACCTTGATGCGAAGGAACATCCTGGTCTTATGGTATGGGCGTTTGCCGCCTTGATCCTGTTTTTGCTTTTGGTGATGCTTTATATCGTTGTGACCATCTGTACAAGACAACGCGTTAAAAAACTTGAAGATGACAATAAGGCTTTGACGGACAAAAACCTCTGTTTGGAGGAACTATGCAAGGAATCTTCGAGGACAAAGAGATGTTTTGATAATTTCAAAGCCGAAGTAGAGCTCTTTGACAAAATTTGGAAAGGCTCGAACGAAAAGCAGGAAGACATGGATTCCTCGAAGTTGTCCGAATACTTTGCCCATTGGGTAGAGGACTTCAAGACCTTCGACGAACTGTACAAGGCGAATTGCGATGTGCAAGTGATTAAAGGTAAACAGAATGATGAATAATGAGAATTTTGTCCTTTTACGGTCACTGGACGCATTGACATTCGTTCGCATCTCAGTGGAGTTTAGCCCGAGCCGTGACCTTTCACAGAAGTCATGGATAGGAGCGGCGATACGGAATCGTTTCCTCTATGCGGCTGAACAGATTAGAATGCCGGAAGGTGATTCTTTGCGTGAGAGATTGGACACATTGTCTTTGGCAGAAGATCATTTCCTATATAAACAGCTAAGAGGAGGCTTTCCGAAAGGCTATCTGTTCGATGTGTCTTCTTTGTCTCATCCATGTAACGAATTTACTCTACATGCTTCAGAGGCATACAAATTCCACATATTACTGATAGGACGTTTGATTCAGTATCAGTCTTATGTGATATCGGCTGCGCAAAATATGCTGAGAGAAGGACTTGGTGCGCCTATGGTTTCATTGAATTTGATTAGTCTTAATGTCAGTCGTCAGCTTAGGCTCCATGATTTCGCCAAAAGATGTTTTGACGACGATGTCATCGTTCGATTTAGTTTAAAGACACCTGTCGCTTTGACGAAGCCGGTAGAGGATGTTAAAACAGGATACCAGTCCCGCCTTAATGGATTTCCCTCTTTTTATCAGTGGGTAAGCGCCGCTGCATATAGACTATCCACGTTGACTATTCTTTATGCAGAGGAAGGAATGCCTGAAATCAAAAGTCGGGAGGAATGGGAGGTCTGCATAGAACAGTTTATAGCTCCGGCTGTTAGACCATGGCTATTAAGTGCTGATTTAAAGTATATTTCGCTGCGTAGCACGCCTAAAGAGGATTCTGATAGTGTTTATGTGATGTCTGGCTATGTTGGAGCTATAACCTATGGCCATGTGTCACCATATTATGTACCATTGGTGTGCATGATGTCTCAGTTGGCTATCGGCAACGATGTGAATTATGGTTTTGGACGCTATCAGTGTACGCCATATAACTCAAAACAATAAGATTTTAACCGAGATTTAAGATGTATAAGAAAGTATTTAATTTAGAGCAGATTACTCCGATGTGGCATTTTCAGGGTGATGACCCGAATTGTTGCCTTCGGGCCACTGAAGTCAAGCCAAAACTTGACAAGTTTATCATCAAATCGTTGGGAGAAGATAATATCCCGGCTGATTGGTGGATTGATAAAGAACATAATTCGGCATTGAACTATAAGATGCGGATTAGTTGTGATTCGGCGAGAACAAGAACATTACCAGATGTGGATGGGAAAGGGAAGAATATATATCCTATATTCTTCGCCAATATGGGAGACAATCAAGGCCAACACAAAACTTTGGTTATGTTTTCAGGTGTTGCTATGACAATCACATCAATGATTTCTGGTCTATTAAAATATATAAGTGCGGAATCCTTCATGGATGGTTTCTTAGCGGCTCATAGTTTTGGGGCAAGACAAGATAAGGGTTTTGGATGCTTCTGCAGGATTGGTGGTAATAATTCCCCTGTATATTTGAGACCGGATAACGCTTCATACTATTTTGATGTCCCTGTGTCCTTTCATGGCTTGAGTACAAATTATGTAGAACTATTTAAGTACATTCATTATTTCCACAAAGTAATACGTAGCGGTGTTAACGAATCAGGTTGTTATGTGAAGTCCATGATGTATTTTTATGCAGTATCAAAAAGAGTAGTTTGGGATAAACCGGTTATTCGTAGACGATTTCAGGAGAATAATGATGTTTATAAGTTTATTTGTGGACAACCGGTCAATGTGAGGAACGTTCCAGAAGCTATACAGCATAAAGATCGTTCTAGTTATCAAAGAGAATTGATGTCGGAATATTCTATGAATTATAATTTCGATGATGATACATTATTTTGGTTGTGTCGAGATATTCTTGGGCTAGCATCTTCTCAGGAATGGAGAGCATATGGTGACACAATAACAATCCAGAGGTCGATTGATTCTGAAGTCGCTGATGATGGAGTTATGTATGCAGAGGCAAGATTAAGGTCTCCTATTGACTATCATCCGGTTCCTAATGGAAATACCATCAGGGTGTATTTGATTGTAAACGAATTACCTATTGAACTTTACAATGAACGTTTTGCGATAAAAAATAAAAGAGGTCAAATTCAAGATGGATTCTTCCTTTTAGATATATCTAATGATTATGGTGATCATGTTTCTGTTCGGAACTATATGTCTTATGTTTATCGCAATAAAAAACAAATTTTAGATCAAATTGGTGATAGAAATAATGGTAAATATAGATATATCAGAAACGCTTTTGAAGAGAACTCTGGTATGCGGAGATTGTAAACATCTATACAATGTTAAGAACTAAAAAATATTTCGGAATAACATTCGGTCCGATTGACCGGGTGCTGTCTTATGCTAAAAGCACGAGATCAATTTGGGCGTCAAGTTACTTCTTCTCGGATTTGGCAAAGCGGATTGTTCGGCCGCTTTATGATGCTGGATGCATGTTCATGAAGCCATTTGTGGATGAAAAAATGTTTGAGCCAAGTTGTGTGGGTAAATTTCCTGATCAGTATGTGTTTGAAGGAACTGACAGGATAAGCTCCATTGAGACGGTGAGGGAGATATGCGACAATGTGCTATGTGATGTAGGGAATAGGATGGTAAGGTGTCTGGGCTTGAATCTGAATAAAGATCAAATGTTCGACTACCTTAGGCGCAAGATAAAGATTTACATCGTGGAATACGAGTCAGAAGGAGATGATTCCGTTGCCGTCGTTAAAGCAATTCAGAACATGCTGTCTTGTGCGGAATGTCGGGATATCTATCCTGACATTGAGAGGAATAATTATCTGTCAAATCTGTTTGAAAAGAAAATTTTTGACCTGAAAAATTTCTTTGGGCTAATGGATTTGAAGGGTTTTGATTCTTTGCCAGAAGTGGCCTCGAATCATTATGTGGTTTTTGTAAAAGCGGATGGAGACAATTTTGGAAAAAATCTGGCCTTAAATAAAGATTTGTCGGATCGTTTTCAGACATTTGGCGAGAAGTTGAGAGAAAGTGTGGAGGATTATGGAGGGCAGGTCATATATCAGGGTGGCGATGATATATCTTTTTATGCTCCATTATATAATGGAAATGAAGACATATTTTGTTTGTTAAGCGGTTTGGATAATGAATTAGTGAAATGCTTGAATGGGGTCAATATTACAGACAATGTCCCCTCTTTGAGTTATGGCGTGGCTATTTCTTACGAAAAACACCCTATGGCGGAGACTCGGCAAAGAGCCGAAGTTTTGGAAAATGCAAAAGACAAACAAGGAAAGAATTGTATTGTGTGGGAGTTGCGTAAGCATAGTGGTCAGACTAGTGGTGGCGTTATCAAAAAAGGACCCGGAAACGAGCGATTGTTTGTTGCCATCATTGATTTGATTGCGCGTTCATTCTCGGAAACTCAAATGTTCCTACATAGCGTGACTTTTTGGTTGAAACGGTATGAACAACCTCTGCAATATATATTGTCTCAAGATAATAGGGAGACCTTGCTGGAAAATTTTGTGAAGAATAATTTTAACGAAAGCATTCATGATCAACATAAAACATACTTTGATAGCATCAAACAGATGCTATGTATGGAATCTGAGAATAATGCACCAAATGATTCTATAGATTATATGCATGACTTATTGAGATATGTTGAACATTTAGTGTCCGTAGTAAATAATGGGTGAGTTTAAATATATTGTCCGGCTTCGTCCGGTCGGCAGTTACTTCTTTGGTGGAGAAGTGACTTTTGGCGATGGCGCAAATCAGAATTATTTGGTGTGCAGTCGTATTCTTCCTCAGGCATCAGCTTTGTTGGGATTGATGCGCTATGTTATTTTGGAGGAGCATAATCTGCTCGAAAAGGATGACCCTAAAGTTAGGGAATCTTGGCCAGATTTAATCGGTGAGAGAGCCTTTAGTGTGGAAGATCCTCAGGACAACTATGGTGTGATTTTGTCAATCTCTCCGATTTTTGTTGAAAAACGCTCTGATGACGCTAATGCTGAACAGGAAATATTTACTCCATGTCCAATGGATTATGGTTATGATGTGGAGTTGATTTCAGAGAGAAAAATTTCGTATTCTAAGGGGCACAGCAAACCGCAGTGTAAAATCACAAAAATTGATTGTAAAACTCCGACACCTTTTACCTTTAAGGACTTTCATAATCACGAGTATTGGATATCTTCAAATAAGGACTCTGGTTTGTTGAAAGCATCCGAAATATTCCAATATGATGAACGCGTCGGAATCACTAAGAATGATGGTCTTGCAGATGATGAAAAGGCATTTTTTAAACAGACGATGATCAGAATGGCTGAAGGGTACAATTTCTTGTTCACCCTAGTGACATCTAAGGATATTCTTGTAAAGTTTGAGTCTGGTAAAGAGCCTGTTAAATATGATAGGTTAAGCAAGATCGTTTATTTGGGAGGCAACAGGTCTGTGTTCAGGATGACAATAGAACCTATTGGGGAGGTAAAAGATCCCGTAGATGTGTTCAAGAACAAGTTGCAAAAAGACGATAGGGTGCTGTTCTTAAGTGATGCGTACATTCCTGCGGAACTACGTGACAAGTTTGATTTCATTTGGGGGGAGAGCATAGACAATAGATATGTTTCAGATACTCATAAGTGGAGTAAAGATAACAGATCCTCTTTGTGCCATCTACTTGGACGTGGATCAGTGGTATATCACAGTAACAAGAACGAACTGAAAGCTCTTCGTGATGGAGAATCCAAACTAAAGACAGTTGGTTTGAATATTTATGTATAACGAATAAAACGTCATATTATGAATGTATCATTATTAATAATTGATTGCATAAGCAATTTGCAGGTTGGCAGCGGAAAAGACAACGATGGCCTTATCGACAATCTTATTCAAAGGGATCCGGTCACTGGAATCCCGTGTATATTCTCTTCAAGTTTGAAAGGCGCTCTTCGTGAACATTGTTCAAAGTTATTGCCTGAAGGCATCAATGAAAAAATATTCGGAAAAAAAGTTGATGACCAGAAAGCATTGGCCTGCAAACCTGGTGCATATCGATTTACTGATGCAATGCTGTTGGCTATGCCGGATATTACTAATGCCCATAATTATCCATATCAATTGGTGTCTTGTCATGAGATCCTTGATGAGTTGAGAAAAGAGGCTCAATTATTTGGAGGGGAGAATGCTATAAATGAAGCGATTGAGTGTGGTGGAGGCATGACGAGTATTATTGATGGCGATGAAAGAATTATGCTGGATGTAAATAATTTTTTACGATATTTTGCTGATGATGAACATCTTCCTGTAATAGCAAGAAATTACCTTGAGAATGGTGTCAGCGCAAACTTATGGTATGAACAGGTGCTTCCAAGGAGAAGTCGCCTTGCTGCATTTGTTCTATATGAAGGCGAGATAGAAGCCTCTTTTGTCAATGCCATCAGTAATACTATTGTCCAGATTGGAGCGAACTCTACTGTCGGCTATGGACTTTGTAAGATAACAGTTTACTCAAATACTGGAAATAATGAAACCATTTAAACCTTCAAGCGAGCAAATCAGGTTTGCTGTTGAAGCCTTGACAGAGGTTGGCATTGTTGACAGCGATGGAACTTATGCGAAAGAGTTCAAATCAAGTTTTTCTTCATTTGGTGCTACTGTCTCGCAATGTGGGTTTGCGATTGCCTTAACTGTCTTTGAAAATCCTGACTCAAGATCTAAAGTTAGGAAAGGCGTACCAATTGTAATAAAGCATTACCTTATTCGAGCGTTTGGCCAAAAGTATGTCGGGCTTAGGTCTTTGTCAGAGTGGTATGCTGACCCTCAAACGCAGATATTATTATTTGAGGAAGATGTTATTAATGCTGCTACGGTGTTAAAAATTGCATTGAGATTATTTGCTTCCAAAAAGAATAAAGAATGGCAGCCATTGGTTCAGTACGAAAATATTGTTGAAATAAGCATTCCACAGGTTTCTTCAAGGAATTTGGGGTATGTATTCAACCATGTGAAGGGCCTTCCGTCTTGTTGTGATGAATTGTTGTGCTCTATGCAAAATGGAATTAGCGAGAATGTCATGGATGTTGAGCACTTAATCGATGGATGTTTTGACTCTATTAGAATGAGGATTACTGCACCAGGATTAATTATAGGGATGGGCTTGTCTCACGGTACATCTGATAATGAAGCTGTGAAGACAGGTTTGCAGTTTGATTACACTTCTGGTTTACCAGTGATTCCTGGATCCTCTGTTAAAGGAGTAATAAGAAGCGCATTTCCAAATGATAATGATGATGAATCTCGTATGCGGTATATTTTTGATATTCTGAAAGGGCTTTCAGTTATTTCAGACCATGATGCGTTATTGGAAAACTATAAAGGTTTTATTTTACGACTGCGGGATAATATGTTTGGCCTTGCGGATAAGAAAGGGATGGATGTTTTTGCGGATGCGTTGGTGGTGGGGCATGGTGGCTTATCAAACGTGATAGCGGAAGACTATCTGACGCCTCATACTGGTGGGCTATTGGATCCACCTATCCCTATTAGAATAGTAAAAGTTTGCGCAGGAGTTATATTTTCATTTTGTTATAAGTTTTCTTCCTTTCAAGAAGACGGTATGAGAATTACCGCGGATAAAAAGAAGAATATCTGCACCTCTATTCTCGAAGGCTTTGGGATAGGAGCCAAGACAAATGTCGGCTATGGCTGTTTGAAAAGACTTTGAAATGTGATTTATGGCATCATCCACAGTCGGACCATCCCTTTACTCCAGACTCTGTTCGCAGTCTCTTCTGTTTGACGCATGGAGAATCGTCAAGCAGAAAGGCTCTGCCGGTGGTGTGGATGGAGTGTCGTTGCTGCAGTTCGAAGAGCGGCTTGGCACCAATTTGACGGAGTTGCTTGAGGAGTTACGTCAGCGGAGATGGCGTCCTGAACCGTATTTGCGGGTGAATATTCCTAAAAAATCGAATGAGGTACGGCATTTGGGATTACTGAGCGTGCGTGACAAGATTGTCCAGCAGGCAGTGAAAATTTTGGTGGAACCGAGGTTCGAGAAGGTGTTTGTGCCGAATAGTTATGGCTATCGTCCTGGCAAGGGACACACAAAAGCTGTGAAGGCAGCAAGGTTTTGTTGCCAGAGCAAGAAGACACCGTACCTGTTGCGCCTTGACATTGACGACTATTTTGACAGCATTGACCATCCGTTGCTGTTTAAACGTCTGGCACATCTGATCGCTGATGAGGATATGCTGTCGCTGATCCAATTGTGTGTGAAAATGGGAGTTGTCAACAAATCCTCACATTGGCAAGATGTGACTGTTGGAGTCCCTCAGGGAGCGGTGCTTTCACCATTGCTGGCTAATTATTATCTTACGCCCTTTGACCAGTACGTGCTGTCAAGAACGAACCAATATGTTCGTTATGCCGATGACTTCATAATCTGTTGCGAATCTAAAGAACAGGCGGAAGCTTGGTTGTCAGAAGGCTCGGCTTTTCTGACAGAACGTCTGAAATTGACGTTGAATCCTCCGTCTGTCTCATTAATTAAGGAGGGCTTCGAGTTTCTTGGTGTGATGATAGACAATCACCATGTCTATTTGTCGGAGAAGAAAAAAGAAGATCTGGGGCAGCACATCCGTCAACTTGAATGGAATGGGCAAGGCTTTGACAAGAAAGGTAAGGAGAGCATTTCGGCAATATTGTGGTACTATGTACCATTGGTCACCAAAGAGGATTTGGTATATTTGGACAAAATCCTGATAGGGCATCTTTGCGATGTTGTGTCAGAGCGATATCCCAGCATTCCAAACAAGAATGTGCTGCGTGAGGCATTGGCTGAAATCAAATTCATTTCTCCGGATAATGTTCTGCGTGCAGAGTCTTTGAGGGATGGGTTGATTCAGCATTATTCCTATTTGAAGGCAGGCGATAAGCCGAAATCGGATGGAAACAAAGACGTAAAGAAGGCTGTTAGGCAGAGGAAACTTGAATACAGGAAGAAAGAGGGTGAGACAACAGACCTTGTGATAACAACACCGGGAACATATTTAGGGGCAAGTGAATACGGGCTGCTTATGAAAGTTGCCGGCAAGAAAAAGAAAGTTCCCTCAATCTCCAATTTGGAACATATCTGCGTCATGTGTGATGGTGTGACGTTTTCCAGCAGTCTTGTCAAATACTGCATGAATCATAAGATCGGGGTTCACTTTTTCTCATGGTCTGGCACACACCAAGGCAGTCTGATGACGCAAAGGCACATAAGTACTTCGTTGTGGCAGAAGCAATCTTCCATGACGCTCGCCAGTCAGAGTCGTTTGGCTGCAAAGATATTGCAGGGGAAGATGAAGAATCAGTTGAATCTGATGAAGTATTTCCATAAATATCACAAGACGACCTCAAAGAAACTTTGTGATGTTTATGAAGATGCTCTTCCGCGCATAACAGAATGTTTGGCAAAGGTCATGGACTGCGTGGATACCCCGGAGTATCGCACCAAGATGATGGCGCAGGAGGCTCATTGTGCCGAGTTGTATTGGTCTTATATAAGGGAGCTAATTTCGGATGATGATGTCGGCTTTGAGAAGAAAATCCGGCAAGGTGCCACTGATTTGGTAAATTGCATGCTGAATTATGGCTATGCGATGATCTACCCACGTGTGTGGCAGGCATTGCTTTGGCGAAGGCTGAATCCAACTATAAGTGTTATTCATGTTCCGCAGCAAGGGAAGCCTACTTTTGTCTATGACATCATTGAGTTGTTCCGCGCTCAAGCCGTGGAGCGGGTTGTGATCTCTCTTATTCAGAAGAAAGAGCCATTGGCGATGTCCGATGGAAAACTGGATGCTTCTACACGCAAATTGTTGGTGAAGAATATTTTTGAGCGGCTCAACCGTTATGAGAAATACCGTGGGGTTGAGACCCGTTTGACGGATATAATAAACACTCAGGTCTTGGAAATCGCTAATTATATCGATAGTGGAGCGACTTATAGGCCGTATATAGCGAAATGGTGAATATGCGTGCGAAGAAGAATTTTTGTGTAGTCGCCTATGATGTGGCAGACAACAAACGACGCGAGAAGGTGGGGAAACTTCTCGAAAGGTATGGTGTGCGTGCGAACTTCAGCGTTTTTGAGTGTATGATGACTGACAGGCAATTCGAGGAGCTTGAGGCTAAGATTGCCGGTATTATTGACCTCAAGGAGGATAGTGTGATTTATTACTCGTTGTGCATGAGCTGCTACACTAAAATAGTGCGGTTGCCTGACCGGCGGCGTAATTGGGACAATGTGGCTATTTGCTGATTTTACAGGTTCCCGTCACCGTCCACGTTCTTTGACATATTGAAAAACATTTGCGAAAATTGACTTTTGAGTTAATTTGTTTGCTGTTTGGGCTTTACGTTTAGACAGATGCTTTTTGCCTCAGAACGATTATTCGAAACTCCGGAGATTTCAGAAATGTTTGGGTCATTTTAGAAGATTTTCAATGGTGTGTTTTGCGAGACGCTGATTGTCAATGATTTGACACTGTGCTTTCGTGGCTGATTTTCGCAAAACCACGATGATTGATTTGACCCGCAAAGGTTTGCGAAAATGAATATGTCTTCTAATGCTCTTATTATCAGTCGAGTTGGCTGTGGGATCCAGTGTGAAATGTCTTGATTTATTACGCAAAAACCATTACCTTTGCGAACAAGATGAACAAAAGAAGTAAGCCACTGGCTATGAGGATGTGAGCGGAACAGCATTATTTCACATGAAAATCTAATCCATTGAAACCGATGCTGTTCATTTAGTCTACTGCGAGAGCGGTATTGAGACGAAAGGACAACTTCATAGGTGGTAACTTCCTCAGAACCGCCGCGGGGTTCATTTAGTCTACTGCGAGAGCGGTATTGAGACTCTTTCATATCAGATTCTAAAGGGTTTTATTTTTCCTGTTCATTTAGTCTACTGCGAGAGCGGTATTGAGACTGAGTTTAGAAATGTCTGCCGCTTCTGATATAAGGTTCATTTAGTCTACTGCGAGAGCGGTATTGAGACAGGAGAAAGCGGAGCGCTATCATAGCGAATAGTGCTCCTTGTTCATTTAGTCTACTGCGAGAGCGGTATTGAGACGAGGTCACGGTTAAGGTCTTTGGAGCGACAGGAGTTCATTTAGTCTACTGCGAGAGCGGTATTGAGACTCAAACGGTATATAAATCAGCTTATACAGTTGCGCATGTTCATTTAGTCTACTGCGAGAGCGGTATTGAGACGATTGTACATGTTGTAGTACATCTCATGGCGGACGCCGCGTTCATTTAGTCTACTGCGAGAGCGGTATTGAGACGTTATCTTCATACTGAGAGCCATTGGGTTAACATTTGGTTCATTTAGTCTACTGCGGAAGCGGTACTGAGACAAGCTTTGCCGAGGGGACCCCAGTTATCAACACCTTGTACGGTAAGGGCATTCCTGCATCGCTCAGAGATAATTTCTCCACCACGGTTCCTGCCTTCGAGGCGGACTGGAAAGCGAATCTGGAGAAGTTCAAAAGATAAATCTATATTATCTTGACAAATGATTGGCTTTTTTTGCGGGAGTGTCGGGACGAGCATCATCCTTTAGGAATATTTGCGTAAGTTTGTGGAAAATACTGATTAACAGTCAACATTTTAACCACAATGAAACCACGTAGAATCATTTTGCTCGCGCTTGCTTTCATCGCCATCACAGGGTGTTGCGGCCAAGATTGGAAACAGAACTCTGACGGAATCACTGTCCGGGTGGCCGACAGGAAGGCTGACGGGCCGGCGTTGGTCAGGCTTCAAGTTAAAGGCGACAATCTTGTAAGAGTCACCGCCACACCTGAGACTCGGTTCGCGGACAGGAAAAGTCTCATCATTGTTCCTTCGGAGGCCAAACCTGAATTTACCGTGATCTCCACGGACAGCACGGTCTCTGTCGTCACTTCTTCCGTGACGGCTTCTGTCAGGTTCAAGGACGGGATGGTCAGCTTCGCGGACAGAAACGGAGTGAAAATTCTTGACGGCAACACGATGTCCTTCACCCCGATAAGCGTCGAGGGCAGGAATGAATATTCCTCGCTCTTCACGTTCGATTCCCCGGATGACGAGGCGTTTTACGGCCTTGGCCAGCATCAGTCTTTGGAATTCAACCACAAGGGAGGCAACGAGGAACTGTTCCAGTACAACACGAAAGTCTCGATCCCGTTCGTGGTCAGCAACAGGGGTTATGGTGTGCTCGTGGACAACTATTCACTGAGCCGTTGGGGCAATCCGAAGCCTTACATGCAGTTGAACAAGGCTTTCAAACTGTATGGAAAGGACGGCGCGGAGGGCGGTCTGACAGGGACTTACACCCTGGCTACGGGCGATCCCCTCGTGAGGCGGGAGGATTCCCTGTACTATGAGAACGAGTGGGTCATCGCCAATCTTCCGAAGATGCCGCTCAAAGGCGCGGACGTGACCTATGAGGGCTTCATCGAGGCTCCGCAGGATGCTGAATATCATTTCATACTTTACTACGCTGGTTTCCAGAGCGTTTCCATAGGCGGCAAGGAGGTCGTCTCCGAGCGCTGGAGACCGGCCTGGAATCCGAATTCCTACAAGTTCACGGTCAGCCTTAAGAAAGGCGAGAAAACTCCGATCAGCGTTCGGTGGAGACCAGACGGTGATGTGTCTTACATAGGCCTCAGGGTGGCGGAGCCGAGGACAGAAACCGAACAGAGCCGCTTCTCGTTCTGGTCAGAGATGAGTCCGGAGCTGGACTACTACTACATCGCCGGAAGCGACATGGATGAGGTGATCTCCGGCTACAGGACCCTCACCGGAAAGGCTCAGGTGATGCCGAAGTGGGCTCTCGGATTCTGGCAGAGCCGCGAGCGCTACAGCACGCAGGATGATCTTGTCGGCACGCTTGCCGAACTGAGGCGCAGGAATATCCCCGTGGACAACATCGTCCAGGACTGGCAGTACTGGAAGGACGGCCAATGGGGGAGCCATGAGTTTGACCCTGACCGCTACCCGGATCCAGAGAAGATGCTCGATGACGTGCATGCCATGCACGGTCGTTTCATGATCAGCGTCTGGCCGAAATTCTACGTCAACACTGATCATTATCAAGAGCTTAAGAAAGCCGGTTATGTCTATCCGCTCGCCGAGAAGGACAGCCTCAAGGACTGGCTCGGCCACGTGGAGTCGTTCTACGACGCCTATTCCGAGGGAGGACGTAAGATGTTCTGGAAGCAGATGGACGAGAGCCTTTACTCAAAGTACGGCCGCAAGATTGATTCATGGTGGATGGACGCCAGCGAGCCGAACCTGCGAGACTGTCTGCCGATGGACTACCAGAAGGCTCTGACGACCCCAACCGCCCTCGGACCTTCCACTGAATATCTCAACGCCTACGCCCTTGTCAACGCTGACGCCATCTATAACGGCCAGCGTGGAATCGATCCGGACAAGAGGGTGTTCCTGCTCACAAGAAGCGGCTTCGCCGGTCTGCAAAGATATTCCACATCCACCTGGAGCGGCGACATCGGTACCTGTTGGAACGACATGCGCGCCCAGATGGCCGCGGGACTGAACTTCTCGATGAGCGGTGTGCCGTTCTGGGGAATGGACATCGGCGGATTCAGCGTGATGGACAAGTTCATGGCCGCGGTCTCCACCTTTGACAACACCGGCAAGGTCACCCCTGACCTCGACGAATGGCGTGAACTCCAGACCCGCTGGCACCAGTTCGGCACCTTCGTGCCGCTGTTCCGCACCCACGGACAATGGCCGAGAAGAGAGATCTGGAATATAGCCCCGGAGGGTACGCCGACATATTCAAGCATCCTCTATTACATGAAGTTGCGTTACCGTCTGATGCCGTATCTCTATTCATTGGCCGGAGCCGTGCATTTTGAGGACTACACCATGCTCCGCGGCCTTCCGATGGACTTCCCGACCGACCGCAATGTGGCAGACATCAGCGACCAGTGGATGTTGGGTCCGGCCCTGATGCCTTGCCCTGTCTCTGAATATAAGTCCCGCTCCCGCGGCGTCTATTTCCCTCAGTGCGAGGGCTGGTACGATTTCTACACCGGCAGGTTCATCACGGGAGGACAGACTCTTACTGTCGAGGCTCCTTATGAATATATTCCTTTGTACGTCCGCGCGGGCTCGATCATTCCGTTCGGCCCTGGGATCCAGTGGTCCGACGAGAAACCGGCCGATGTGATTGACCTTTACGTCTATGCCGGCAAGAACGGCTCGTTCACCCTCTACGAAGACGAGAACACAAATTACAACTACGAGAAAGGAGCATATTCCACAATCTCATTTGAATATGACGATGCCTCCAAGACTCTCACCATCGGTGACCGAAAAGGTGAGTTCCCAGGCATGTTGACTGACCGCCGTTTCAACATCGTGCATGTCACACCGGAAAACTCTTTAGCCTACCCGAAGAACGCCAAGGGTGTCGAGGTTGACTATCACGGTGATTCTGTGACTGTCAATTTGTAACGAAGAGGCTGCCTCCGGCCGGCCGCTGATCCTGTCGAGTGTCCTTTTCGGTAACAATATCCCCCATGTCCGTTGCCGCAGAACTCCACTTAGTAACATGAAAAAAATAAGTTGCCTCAGATTAAGAGAATATTTTCGAGGATAGATCTATTTTCGAAGAAGGAGTGTGCCGGTGGCACATGACTGATGAGAAAAGAGATCTAGACCGAAAAGATTCCTTAAGATGATGCAGGTTATTTTTTGAAGGTTACTCATCCCTCTGCGGCAACATTTTCGTGCATATTCGTTCCCCAGGAGAGCAATAGCGTTTGTGGGAAAGTTCATTGCTCGTAGATGAATATCTTTTGCTATTTTTGCATCGGAAATGGGACAATTCGTGATCAGGGCGCTGAATGCGGCCGGACATATTACGGCTCAGCCGATGCGCGGAATGATCAGGGAGGACTGGTCGTTTATCTATCTTATTTCCGGAGAGGTGCTTACGGATGTTGAAGGGAATCCTTACCTGCTGCGAGGGCAGGATTGCGCATTGATTCCGCCGCAGTTGGCATATTCAGTGAAATATTTCAAGGATTCCATCGGGTATATGGGAGCGTTCTCTTCAAGACTGCTGCGTAATTCCGCGCATAGGGTGCTGAGACTCCGTACTCCAAGTGTGATGACTATTCCGATGGAGGACAAGGTGTTCTTCGACGAGCTTCTGATCAGAATGAGCAGATTCTCAGAGAATTTTCCTACTGTACAGGGACTGCTTGAGGTTTTGCTTGGGCAATTTGACAGCGCCATCCCTCAAAACAACGGAACGGCGTCGGTCAGATTAAGCTCCGCCTATCTTGGCCGGGTATTTGACACCTCGCGTCCGTTCAGCGGAGTGTCCGGCTATGCCGGGGAACTTGGTGTCACACCGAATCACCTGAATCGTGTGGTGAAATCCGAGACAGGACGCAGTGCCGGAGAATGGATCGAAAACGCAAGACTCACGCTGGCCAGAACCCTTCTGCACGATCCGGACATCCCAATTTCGGAAGTGTCCTACAGACTCGGTTTCGAGGATCCCGCCTACTTCTCACGTTTCTTCAGAAAACTGGTCGGTATGTCACCGACTGACTTCAGAGGCATGTAAGCTGTCTTTTTTAAGAGGGGCGTTCCGGTACCGGCAGGCCATGGCGACCCAATCCCGGCACTACCGCAGACAGGTTCTTTGGGGATGC
>OQVQ01000493.1_pt1 | contig 18886 bp, 17 predicted proteins | sample 1691491 | NCBI WGS metagenome assembly OQVQ01 (sample SAMN03418252, study PRJEB22391) | human gut metagenome | biome: human-gut; feature: organic feature; material: feces | host: Homo sapiens | place: Tanzania | collected 2013-01
GGTGGAATTAGTGGTGGAATTAGGGTGGAATTACGTGAAGTTCCACCCTAATTCCACCCATAATTCCACCTCGTTTAACACGCTGATACTTAGATAAATAACCTCCCTGTGGTGGAAGGGTGGAATTACAAACGACAAAAAATATTTTTAGAGAATAACAGCCGAAAAGTTGTGAATAGATGTTAATTTTGTGCTATTTCACTCCAATACATTCCAGTAAGTAGCCCCTAACCACAGAAAAGTCCCTCCAGTGAGGGGTGGGAAATGCCTCTTTGTAAAAGCTATGCTATTAGGAGGTAAAAGCATAGTTATTGCAAGGTAAAAGCATAGTTATTGCAAGGTAAAAGCATAGTTATTGCATAGTAAAAGCATAGTTATTGCAAAGTGACTGCTTTGTTGCCTTTTTTTTTATATTTTTATTTGTTGATATTTTTTGCGAACCAACAACAAAACATCAAGACAACTAAACAACTAAACAACAAGACAACAAATAAGGAATTATTGCGTTCTTATTAAGAATCAGTGTGCTTTCTGAAAAAAAATATTAGTTATGATAATACTCTTAATTATTCTACTTTATTTCGTCCTTCTGTCTCTGTACAGCAGGATAGCGACTGGACGCAACGCTACGAATGAGACTTTCTTTCGTGGCAACAGACGGTCGCCATGGTATATGGTGGCTTTCGGCATGATTGGCGCAAGCGTGTCGGGCATCACCTTCGTGTCGGTGCCTGGAATGGTGATAAAGTCGGACATGACTTATCTCCAGACTTGCCTCGGATTTATCTTTGGATATATAGCCGTGGCTTTCGTTCTCTTGCCGATATATTATCGCCTCAATCTCACCACTATCTACTCCTACCTGAAGGACCGATTGGGACAAAGGGCTTACAAGACTGGGGCGGGATTCTTCCTCCTCTCTAAGCTTACTGGCGCGGCGGCTCGATTCTACGTGGTCTGCATCATGCTGCAGGCTTTCGTGTTTGATGACCTCGGCATCCCTTTCTTTCTCACCGTGATAGGTATGGTGGCGCTGATATGGGTCTATACTCGAAGTGGAGGCATAAAGACATTGGTGTGGACTGACACTCTGCAGACCGTCTGTATGTTTGCCGCGCTCGGTCTTATAATATATAATGTGGCAGGGCGACTCGATATGAGTTTGGCGGAAGCTTTCTCTGCCGTGTGGAACGACAGCCACAGCAGGGTGTTTGAATTCAGCGACTTCGTGTCAAGACAAAACTTCTGGAAGCAGTTTCTCTCTGGTATCTTCATCGTGATTGTGATGACGGGACTGGATCAGGACATGATGCAGAAGAACTTGACCTGCAAGAATCTGCGCGATGCTCAGAAGGATATGTGCACTTATGGCGTGGCTTTCGTGCCGGCAAACCTGCTCTTCCTCTGCCTGGGAGTGATGCTCATGATGCTGACGAGCAAGATGGGAATGGCTTTGCCTGAGAGCAGCGACGAACTGCTTCCTATGTTTGCCGCTTCGGGTCTGCTTGGCACTCCGGTGCTGATATTCTTCACCATCGGTCTGATGGCGGCTTCTTTCTCCAGTGCCGACTCTGCTCTTACTGCTCTCACCACGAGCTACTGCGTGGATGTCTGCGAAAAACCGAAGGATGAAGGTCTGCGTAAGCGTGTGCATATCGGCATGGCATTGGCTTTCGTGGTCTGCATACTGCTCTTCCGCGTATTCAATTCCACGAGTTTGATAGATGCCATCTACGTGATGTGTTCCTACACCTATGGTCCGCTCCTTGGTCTCTTTGCTTTCGGACTTATCACGCGCAAGAGGATTAACGACCGCTATGTGCCTTTCATCGCCATTGCCTCTCCCCTTCTCTGCTTCGCCCTCGACACTGTGACTACTCAATACTTAGGCTATCATTTCGGCTATGAGCTCTTGATGCTTAATGGATTGATTACTTTCGGTGGGCTTTATTGCTGTAAGGAGAAATGATGGGCTACACTCCCAACAAAGGAATAATAACAGGAGTGAGCAGGGAGGTGAAGATACCATTTAGGGTGAGTCCGAGACTGGCATAAGCGCCGTGCAACTGACTCTTATCCATAGATGTGGCGGTGCCTAAAGCATGGGCGGCGGTGCCCATGGAGAGTCCTTGAGCCACTGGCGACTTCACACGAGCGAAGCCCATAGTGCGATAACCACAGACTGCACACAAGAGTCCTACTCCCACCACTACTGCCGCTGTGAGCGAAGGTATTCCTCCCAGTGCTTTGGTCACTTCCATTGCTATCGGTGTGGTCACCGACTTGGAAGCCAATGAGAGCACCACTTCCTTTGAAGCGCCCATCTCTTTGGCGATATAGACCACTGAGATTATTCCTACGACACATCCTGCAAGCTCTGACAGGAGTATCGGAGTGAGTTGTTTCTTGATAGTGGAGAGTTGCATATACAATGGTACGCCCAATGCCACGACAGCTGGCTTGAGCCAAAACTCTATCATCTTGCCTCCTTCGCTGTAGGTCTCATAACTTATTCCTGTCACTTTCAGAAATAATATCATGCAGCAGATTGCCACGAGAATAGGATTCATGATTACCCAACCCGTCCAGCGACGGAGCAATTTTCCGAGGAAATAAGTGGCGAATGTGAGGGCTATGAGAAAGAAAATGTTAGAAAAATATTCCATAAAGCATCTATAAGTATTTTTTTATTTTTGTTTGAAATGATCTTGTACTTTATCTTTTGCTTTGCCATAAGACTGGTGTATCCATCCTGTCACAGCGAGCACAAGGACTGTGGAAACGACTGAGGCGGTCAATATAGGCCATAGTTCTGCCTTTATCAAGTCGAAATAAAGCATCACGGCTACGCCAGGCGGAACGAAGAAGAAACCGATGTTTCCCACCAGGAAATCGGAGATGCTACGCACCCATTCGAGGCGTATCACCTTCAGTTTCAGCAACGATGTCAACAGCAGCAATCCTATAATGCTCGAAGGCAAAGGAATGCCAGTAAGATAAATCACAAGTTCTCCTAATGCGAGACAGCCAAAGATAATGGCTAATTGACGAATCATCATAATATTATCCTGAATTTATTATGTTATGTATTATGTTGTCTTGTTGTTTGGTTATCTTGTTGTTTGGTTGATAGTCGAAGCGTGTGCGATTTTTCACTCTTCACTAAAAATTATGAATTATGAATTATGAATTATGAATTAATTTAACCATTTTCTTCCCCCATACCACCAAGAAAGCGAAGAGCATTCGAGTGGAAAGGATCCAGAAGGCGGAGACGCCAAGGGAGGCAAAGACCATGGTGTCTTCGAGCATGGAGTGGTTCATCACGAGATGATAATTCACCTCGTCAGCCTCTTCACGCGTTATTTTCCCTGTTTCTTCGAGGTCTATCATTGCCGCCGAACCATAACTGATTCCCAACACATTGCCCACAAGCCATAGATAAGCCGAATGGCGAGGCAGTCCGAAGAATATCATTATTGGTTCCAATGGCTTTACCAGTTTGCCCATCAATCCGAGACGATCCATCAGTCGCTGGATAATCATCAACGCCCAGATTATTCCGAATATCATAAACGAGAGACGTACCGACGACATAGCCCACTCTTCAAGTACGGTGGACAATGAAGGAACTTCCAATGTCTGCACCACGCCACAGAATGGAGCATTCATCTCTGGCAATACGAGATTGAGATATAATGCAGCAAGGAAAGCTCCCACGATGCGGATAACCGCCATGCGGAATGGCTTTGAGCCTACCTTCTTGACCACGGCGCATTCCAAAGGCAGAGCGTGGCATATCAGCACCATGATGGTGATGATGGTGGCTTGACGCAATGTGAGCGCCATAGAGAGCATTACGGCTATACAGGCGTAGGTGGTGACAGATGCGCCTGTCAGAAATGCTATAGCGGAAGCACCTGGAAGTCCGAGATATTGAAACACAGGGTCGAGCCATTGCGCGCACCATGCTATTACTCCTAAATGCTGCAAGACTCTCACTGCGAGCGATATAGGGAGCATTATCTTCAGCAGCCATAGTGTCGTCTTCACCGAAGGTCTCAGCGATTCGGTCACTATGTCAAGTGTTTTTCTTATTGATATATTATATTCCATTTTATGATTATATGGTTGTCGGTTGTGGGTTGTCGGTTGTGGGTTGTCGGTAGGAATGTATAAGCTGGTTATTGTTTATCCCACTAATGTACCAATAACCGGGAAACCAACAACCAACGACCGAAAACCTATAACCATATAATAAAAAAAGACTGACCCACTGTGTTTTTACAGGTTGTCAGTCGATTTAATTATTAGGTGCGCGTGACAGGACTCGAACCTGCACATCGCAAGACACCAGATCCTAAGTCTGGCGCGTCTACCAATTTCGCCACACGCGCTGGATTGTGGTTGTCGGTCGAGTGTTTTTTCCTAAATCACCGACCACCGATGCTTTATTTTTTTCACTTGCGACTGCAAAGGTAATAATAATTTGGGAATAAAAAAAACTTTACGTCTTTTTTTTTGCACATCGTCGGTTAAGTTGCTTAGTAAACCAACGGTAAAAGCCGTTGGCACAGTGGCGGCGCGATTTTTCACTCCTCACCAAAGAGCCCCCCAACTGCGTCAGCGCGATTTTTCACTCTTCACTTTTCACTCTTCACTTTTCACTAAAATAAGAAAAGCTAACTCCCATTCTTCATTCTTCATTTAGAACATTCTTCATTTTCTCCATCATTAGGGAATTCCCCTCCCCTATTAGGGAAAAACCTTTGGCAGGAAGGAGAATAATCCGTACTTTTGCACCAGAAAACAATAACAAAACGGAGTATCAACTATATAAAAACATACCACTATGAAAAAGTATATTATAGCAATCGTCGCTCTGATGAGCAGCTTCTTTACTACGGCTGACGCCATGAGTTATGAACAAGCTCGCGTACAGGCTCTTTTCCTCACGGATAAGATGGCGTATGAGCTAAACCTCAACGAAGCTCAATACGAAGCGGTATATGAGATTAACCTCGACTACCTGCTGAGCGTAAACACTTGCGATGACGTTTATTCGAGATACTGGACCATACGTAATACCGACCTGAGCTACATCCTCATGGATTGGCAGTACACCGCTTATTGCGCAGCACATTACTTCTATCGCCCAATATGGTGGGATGCAGGCTATTGGCACTTCGGCATCTATGCTCGCTATCCTCATCGCGACTACTATTTCTTCGGTCGTCCAAATTTCTATGTCACCTATCGTGGAGGTCACTCATGGCACAGCAACGGTGGCAGATCATGGTATCACGGACGTGACTTCGGCACTCGCAACCACGGCAACTTCAGCGGAATGCGCGATGGATGGAACAGAGGCGAATATCGCGGACATGGCGGTGGCTCAAGAAATTATGACAATGGCACACGTGGCAATTTCGGTTCTGACCGTGGCAACCGTGGCGACAGACAGTTTGGCAGCACCCGTGGCGGAAGCTTTACCGACCGCAGTGCCTCCGGCAACTTCGCAGGACGTCGTTTCGGAAGCCGTAATGAAGGCGTAGGACAAAATCGTTTCGGCTCTTCCAGAGAGAGCAGCACCCGAAGTACCATCACCCGACAGAACAATGACACCTATGGACGCGGCAACACCACTTCCCGTTCATTTAGCGGAAGCCGTTCCACCACGACGCAGTCACGCAACTTTGGCAGCGGTAATTCATACACTTCCCGTTCGTTCAGCGGAAGCGGTAATAGTTCATCACGCAGTCATTTCAGCGGAAGCAACAGCTCTTCTTCCCGCTCATTCAACAGTGGCGGAAGCTTCACACGTGGCAATGGCGGAGGCAACAATTCTTCCCGTAACAACGGCAATTCAAATGGAGGCGGTCATTTCGGTGGACGCAGATAAAAATAACAAATTGCTATTTTTCGCACATAATTCTTTGCAAATATAAAATATTTTATTACTTTTGTAGCCACTAACTCACATGTTAGTGGCTATTATTATGAGAATCATTCAAAGTGCGATATTCAGAGCCTTGTGTGCCATTGTTGTCGGCGCAATGCTCGTAAAATATAGAGAAGACATGGTAACATGGCTCACCATCTCCATCGGCATACTTTTCTTCGTCTCAGGTATTATCTCCTGCATAGCTTATTTCATCCAGAAGCGCAGATACCTCGACATGGAGAAGGAAGGCATCACCATCACCGACTCTACTGGCAAGATCGTCAAGACCAGTTCCCCGTCCTTTCCGCTCGTAGGCATAGGAAGCGTAGTGCTCGGACTCGTCTTTGCTTTCCGTCCCTCCGTCTTCATCGAGTTTGGTTCCTACATCTTTGCGTTCATCATCCTGCTCGGCACGGTGACACAGTTTGCCGATCTCATCACAGCAAGCAGATACGGCAAGATAAAATGGTACTATTGGGTGATGCCTGTCATCCTGTTTGTGCTTGCGATAACGGTGATAGTGCATCCCTCATTCATCGCTTCCGCCACATTCTTCTTCTGTGGATGGAGCATGATGCTCTATGGAATCGTGGAAATCGTCAATGCATTCAAGGTGTATAGGGTGAAGAAAAAAGTTGATACAATGCATAATGCATAATGCATAATGCATAATTCACAATAACTAAAAACAACAAATAAAATAATACGAAGAAACCACCGCCATTTTCCCCTGTAATAAAAGGAAAACGCCATACATTGCCAATACCAATAGCACATCCTGCACTAACCAGAATAAAGCCCAGCCGTGAGTTAAAAGATTCCCGTGCCATGTCCAATCCCCCTAATTTCAAAATTTACAAGATTTACAAGTTTACAGGAAAACATTTTAACATAAGATAATATAATTATGCAATAAAAACATGATGACAATATCCAGACAGCTTCCTACCTGTATATTATCATCATGTCCTAATAGTTACATATTTAATTCAATATCCTTGGAAATATTTTCTCCGTTGGTATCAATAACCCTCTTATACCAGTAGAATGACTTCTTAGGACTGCGCTCAAGTGTCCCTTCGCCCTTGTTATTCTTATCCACATAGATAAAGCCATAACGCTTGTCCATTTCACCAGTGCTGGCAGAAACAATATCTATAGGCCCCCACGGACAATAGCCCAACAGGGTAACACCATCCAGCTCCACTGCCTTCTTCATCTCAGCAATGTGATTAGCAAAATATTCTATACGGGCATCATCATGAATCATACCATCAGCCTCAGGCTTCTCATGCAGACCGATACCATTCTCCACAATCATCATAGGCAGTTCATAACGCTCTTGCAGTACATTAAGGCTATAACGGATGCCTACAGGGTCAATCTGCCAGCCCCAATCATTTGCCTTGACAAATGAATTCTTTACCTCCCTGCCTACATGGCGATGCTCATCTGAAGTAAATTCAGTTGCAAAGCTCATGTAATAAGAGAAGGCAATATAGTCCACCTGACCTTCCTTGATAATTTTCAGATCCTCAGGCTCCATTTTGATTTCTGTGCCAAAACGCTCCCATTCCTTCAAAATATAGCTTGGATAATGTCCCCGGCACTGTACATCAGCAAAAACAAACGTCCTGTCCATTTCTTTCAACGCAGCAATCTGATCTAATGGTTTAGCACTAGCAGGATATACAGGACACATAGCAATCATACAGCCAATATACATATCAGGATTGATGCGATGTCCTTCCTTAACAGCCAAAGCTGAGGCCACAAACTCATGATGTGCAGCCTGATACATAGCCTGATAGCGATCTTCCCCCTCCTTATAGGTCAGACCGGAATCCTGAAAGGCATGATGCTCGCTCATGGCACCGATAACCTCACGCTGATTATTAATCTCATTAAAGGTCATCCAATACTTAACCTTGTCTTTATAACGCTCAAAGCAAGTGGTTGCAAAGCGTACAAAGAACTCAATCATGCGGCGATCCCGCCAGCCGCCATACTTTTTGGCAAGATGCAGCGGAATCTCAAAATGAGACAGGGTTACCACAGGCTCCATGCCGTACTTTAGCATCTCATCAAACAAATCATCATAGAACTGCAAACCAGCCTCATTTGGCTCTAACTCATCTCCCTGGGGAAAAATACGAGTCCAAGCAATACTGGTACGGAAGCATTTAAAGCCCATCTTAGCCAGAAGCGCAATATCCTGCTTATAATGATGATAAAAATCAATGGCCTCATGATTTGGATAATTTTTCCCCGGCAAAACACCATCTGTAATCTCCCGCTTCACATCGGGACTGCCGCCTGTCATCACATCAGCCACGCTAGGTCCTTTGCCATCTTCATTCCAGGCTCCCTCTGCCTGATGGGCGGCTATTGCACCGCCCCATAAAAATCCTTTTGGAAATGCCATATTTCTTTACTCCTTATTTGTCAGCCTTCTCAGACGGAGTATACTTCATCCACTTGTACTCTGCCTGTACTGGAAAATCTGAATCATCTACCGGATTCAGCCATGCATCTACACCCTTGCCGGCCCACAGATTGGCCATAACCATGCTAGGAGTTACAGGCAGATTGCCAACAGCCTTGTGTACTTCCTTGCCATCCACATACCAGGTAATAGCATCTGGCTCCCAATCAAAAGCATAAACATGAAAATCTTCAGAAGCATCAAAGCCCAGATCACAGAGATATTCATGGCCGCCCTGACTATCAACAAAATAATTAAACTGAGCCTTGGTAGTATCCTTACCCAGGAACTCAATATCAATTTCATCCCACTGAGTCTTTGGCTCATCATAAGGACCAGTATAGGTAAAGAAGGAGGAAACGATACCATCACTCTTAGCTGGTTTCATACAAACCTCATATAATCCATAATGATATCTATTCTGAGTAAAAGTACGGAATTCAGCTCCAGAATAGTTTATGCCAGGAATTGCCCAGCCTGGGCCATCCTCAACATCCAGATTCAGCTGCATACGCTTACTGTTAAAGGTCACATTATCCTTGTACCAATTAGTATCAAACATAGCGCCATTGCACCAGCCATGAGAAGCCTGAGCCTCCTTAGGCATTTTCTTAGCAAAATCAAAGAAAAAACCATTCTCAGGTGCTGCCTTCTCTACAGTAGCACAATAAGGACTATCCGCAAAAGCCACACCGGCAGGAGCTACAGAAGCACCTATCCCCATAGCCATTACACCTGCAGCCACAACGCTAGCTATTTTCTTCATCTTCATAAAAATTCCCCCTCATACAAAAATTATTTTTTATCAATTTCCTTATATACATCAATCAGCTCCTGAGCCACCAGCTTAAAAGCCTCAGCACTCATCAGCTGATCCTCTGCATGCATAACCAAAAGGCAGGCTACAGCCTCTCCCTCAGCCTCTCGTCCCAAAAGCTCCAGATGAGAATCATGACCTTCTGCAAAAGAGACATCTCCTTTTTTTAGTAATTCTGCTGCCTGCTCATAATCTCTACCCTTGGCAGCATGAATTGCCTCTATATAACAGCTGCGAGCCGTACCTACTGCAGAAATAATCTGAAATACCTGCATTTCAAGCTCTTCATTTTGTTCCATTTATTAATACTCCCTAAAACATATTCCTGTCAGCCTGGCCTTTGCCAAGCTGACAGGACCTTTACACACAAATTTAGAAGTGGAAATCCACCTGGCCGCGCCATACATGACGAGTATAATCAGGATTAGAAACACCATAGTAGGAATCAGTTGCACTTGACCACCCATAACAAAGCTCTGCTTCTACATTCTTAGCTAGCACGTACTTGCCGCCGAATGTCCAACCAGTAGAACCATCAAGCCACAAATCATCACAGGTATCACCAACCCAGCGTCCATTAAGTTTATAGTTATGCCATCTGCCATAAAGATGGAATGAACCTGGATCATCAAGATTGGTCCACTTATAACTTACCTTGATAGCCGTAGCATTATTTTGCTCTTCCGCATTGGTACGGCTATAATCTGCCCACAAATAAAGGTTAGGAGCAAAATTTTGCAACATACTGAGACCGAAAATACGATTTCCACTATTCCAATACATAGGAACATCCTTTATACTGGTTGGCGCTCCAGACCATGTTGCATGAGGATCATAACCATATTCATTATATCCAACCACACTGCCAGATTTCTCCACATTAGCTATTGCATAATGTGCCTGCAGCTGAGTACCATGACCAACTGTACCACCTATACCGATACCAGTAATAGCTAACTGATTGATATCCTTTTTGTCAGGTTTCCAATAAAAAGCCTTACCTATCAAATCATTATCATTCAACTTGTAATTTAAAGTAATACCATCAGTTTCTTCGCCATACATCATAACCTGATAACCTAAGCCACGCCATTTACGTCCAATATCCATGGACAATTTTTCGTTAATATTTCCCTCAATCCACAAACGAGGATAAAATTTGCTATCTCCTCTGCCAGCCCCTCTATATACTTGATTTTTAGGATCTCTTCCATAGTTAGCTTCACCATAAAAATTATGATAATTACCATATTTATGGTTTATTTCCCACTCTGTGCAAACTTTCCAATCGTCATTAACCTTGTAATTGGTTTTCAAGCTCATATAGTAACGATCATTGTCGTTTTGATCCATATAGCTCCGACTATCATTATTTTCATAGCGAACCTGGCCAAAACCGCCAAATTCAAATCTATCTACAAAGTTTTCCAGTTTTTTGATAGAGTTGGTGTTTTTCTTAACCTGTCTATCTACCTTCTTCAAGGTTTTCAGCTCGCCAGACAACTCCTGTCTTACACCGTCAATCAAGGCATCATCAGCAAAGCTGCCACCCTTGTAGGCATTGGCAATAATCTTGGCCATCTCGTAACGCGTCATAGGCTCATCACCCTTGAAGGAACCATCTGGATAGCCCTCCAGCACGCCATCCTTGGACAGAACTTCCAAGGCGCTATATGCCCAATGTCCCTCAGGTACATCATAAAAAGCTTCCTCAGAAAGAGGTGCACTCTCCTCTGCCTCGGCTGCCATAGCCGTAGCTGTAGACATACCTAATGCCAATGTTAATGTTAATGCCAATAATCTTTTCTTATTCATCATTATGCCTCCTCAGCAGCCTGCTGCTTTTCTTCTTCCTGCATATTTGCATCCATCTTTTTTACAAATGGCAGATAAACCAACACTGCCATGACCAGATTGATAATCTGAATTACGGCTCCCTGCCAGCCATCCAGTAGAAGGCCTGCAATAATAGGAGGCGTGGTCCAAGGTACCTGCACAGCACCCATTGGAGAAAGGAAACCTATCATCATGGCTGTATAAGTTATGATCAAAGCCACCAGAGGAACCAGAATAAATGGTACCAACAGGAATGGGTTAAATACGATTGGCAAACCAAAGATAATAGGTTCGTTAATATTGAAAATACCAGGAACAGTTGCCATCTTAATCAGAGAGGTCAGCTGCTCGGATTTGGCAACCATGTAGCTGGCAATAATCAAGCCCAGAGTCAAACCGCATCCACCGGATTTTACAAACACATCATTTACCTGCATGGTCATGAACTTAGCTGCTGGATTGTTCAGCAGGCTCTGTCCGGCATCCAAAAGTGCCTGATTATCCAAGGTATTAGCCATCATCATTGGAGTAGCTACACCATTTACAACATTAGGACCATGAATACCAGCCCAGAACAACAAACTCTGAAGACCAACAATAACAGAACCACCTACCAGGGTATCAGTAAGACTCTGCAATGGAGTCTGAATCAGGCTGAAAACCAATTCTGGAGCAGTAGTCTGACCAGCAAAATGACACAGTCCCCAGATAACAGAAGCCAACAGAAAAATAAGGAAGCCAGGTGTCAAGGCCTCAAAGGCTCTTACTACACCGCCAGGAACTGCATCCGGCATTTTGATACCGATGTGATTCTTTACACAGTAGCAATAAATCCAGCTGGTAGTAAAGGCTACCACCAAAGCAGTAATAATACCATTAGAGCCAGCCCAGTTCTTAGGAATAACATTGCCTACTACAGTACCATCATCCAATACTACTTCAGGAGGCATAATGATAACAAAGGCAGCCAGAGCCAGCCCCGCAGCAGTCATGCCATCCAGTCCCTCATTAGCCACATATTTGTAGGTTACACACACCACCACAATCAAGGCCAAAATATTAAAGGTACCACCACATACAGCAAATAATGGAGCTGCCCAATTCTCACCAAACAAACCACTCATCAGCTCATTCCAACCTGGAATAGGCAGACAGGCAACAAGCAGAAACAGTGAACCGCAAATAGTAAAAGGCGTGGTCATAATAAAACCATCCTTTACGGCCACAATTGCCTTTATTTGAGCAAAACGATTCATTACTTCAAGGAATTTGTTAAACATTTCCTCTCTCGACATATATACTCTCCTCCTACTAAAAAATAATTGCTTGCACCAGAACTCTCTCTGATTCAGTCCCTTCTTACAATTCTAATATAACAAAAACATTATCCAGCCTCAATATTTCTGAAACACATCTAAACGATGTTACATTGATTAATTTCCTCTCTGTAACACTGATACAATAATCTGAAACAATAAAATACCCCCAGCCGCAGCCAGGGGTACAATAAAGAAATGAGGTTGCAAAATTAGAAGCTCCAAAGCATATTGGCATTCAGAGAATAGCCCTTCTGCTTGCCTGCCCAGCCAGATACCCCAAGATCAAAGGATACAGGGCTGGATTTAGGTGCAACATTTACACCAAGCTCTACCATCATGCTATCACCCTTGATAGATGGACTAGGCGTACTAAAACCGTCCACAGTAGCACAAGCAGAACCATCAAACTCATGCTGCCAAGCCAAACCAGCATAAATGCTGCGTACATCGCTGGTAGCATGATTAAAGCGGAAGCCCAGGCGGGAACGCTTGGATTTAACCGCATCAAACTCTACATTATTACCTAAAATATTGGCAGAAGAACTGCCCTGATTGGTATAGAAGAACTTGCAGTAGGTATCAATAGAGTTTTTGTCATTGAGCTGGAACACCTTGCCCAAGCCCAGATGAGCACCCCAATAATTAGCATCTGTATCGTAATCAGCACCCAAATCCCCACTGTTGTAATTGCTGGTAAGCTTACCATAGCGGAGAGAGCCTTCATAATATGTGCCATTATCATTATTCTGACGAGCCATTACACCCAGGCCAAAGTTCTGAGTATTACCATCTCCCTTGGTGCCATCATCCAAATAAGATTCATAGCTGCCACGACCATATTCAATCATAGGGCCAAAGAGCAGCTTGCCACTGCCATTCTTTACTTCCTTGGCAAAACCGATATTAAAGGCAGAACCCTGTACATCTACATGGGAACCAGATTCCTGACGCATATTGCCATAGCCTGCAGCTGCATAAGGAACCATCTCTCGAGCAGAACCACCTTCAGCATTGGACTGCTGTACAGCCTGGGAAGCATTGCTAAAACCTGCATTAGACAACAAATCAGCAGATGTAATGACTCCTGCCAAGGAAGCAATCTGAGTTTCCACCACAGATTTGGAGCATTCCTGAGTCCCTGTAACAGACTTAGATAAAGTTACACCATTAGTTCCAATAGTCAGTTTTGATTCTTGAACTAAAAGTTTAGAAGATGCCGTATCCGTGCTATTGACTAATTTTATTTTGGAAGCTGATGAAGATATATCAGCAGTTGTAACCAGAGCATTGCTATTAGCTGCACCATCAATGACAACCTCACTGATATCATTTAAATTCATTGTCTTTAATGTGCCATTCGCACCTATATTCAATGTATTGGCTTTAACTACATCTACATCAGCACCACTACCTGAAACACTAATTTTTCCACCAGTAGCATTAACCTCACTTGCTTTAAAGTTATTGCCTATAATATTGACATTGCCACCGGTGCTGTTTACACTCCTTGAAGCTGTGCTGGTACTGTTTGCAGTGACTTTGCCCACTGTAACATTATCACCATTAATATTTATATGATTAGCTGTTAGGACAACATTCTTCGCCCCCACTGAAGAATCCTCGACATTAATTGTACCTGCTTTCAGATTACAATCGCCAGTTGTATCTACAGCCACCAGGTTGTGGATATTCATGGTATTGCCCTCGCCAGCATCTATGCTGACACCACTTGCAGCGCCTACCTTGAGTAGATTTACAACATTTTCTGTACCACCATTTTTAAATACCGTCACACCGTAAAATTTATTATCATTTCCAGACGCATAAATATTACCAAAATTAACCTCATTTCCTGTTGGATTGTTTGCATCTATAACATTGAAATTCGCACCACCACATTTGATGTTAATTTTATTTCCATTAACAGTATTTACACCATTCAATAATTTACCATCCTGACCGCCTAGTAATGTGACACCATCCATCCACCAGCCACCGACATTATATGTATTGCCTACTGCCTTATTAGCATTCTCATCAGTACCTTCAATACCTACCACATCAAACTCAGCTGCGTAAGCCTGACTTGCTACCAGCAAACCCAACAGCACCTGTGCTGCCAGTGCCTTTTTCTTTCCCCTCAACATTGATAGATCCTCTCCTTTTATTTCCCTTTTGAACATAGTGCCAAATTTCCTCATCTCTGCCACTATAGTTCTTATTTTTATTTACATTTCTAAGATAGCACAAGTTAAATCTGCTGTAACTACTTAAAAACAATACTGAAACAGCGTTACACATATTATATTTTCAATCTGTAACGCTAAAACAAATTACCCTATTTTTGCCACAAAAAAAGCCCCATGCTTGCACATAGGACTCCAAATCTATATTTAATATTGGAAATGTATCTTTAGCCAGCTATCCCTGCTGTTAATATGCTGCAAGCCACAGGAAGCTGCCAAAGAGGCAAAGAGCACATCTATCACATATTTAGCTCCACCTAGGAACACCCTTGGCCCCAGCTCTTCCAACTTTTTGACTGTCGCCACTGGCAGCACAATATCTGCCAGCTTGCCTAAACTGCTTTCTGGAACCGAAGTTATCAGTAATATTTTATCACCTTTGCCCTTGATTGTTCTAGCCATATCCACTAACATCCTATTCTCACCAGTACGGCTGATAAATATGCTAAGATGCTTCTTGTTACGGCTGGCTGCCATAAGATACATTTGGGCTATGGACTGAACAATTGTATAATTCTTATCCACCATTATAAAGCTGGCTGCTGCCAGGGAAGCTATATTCAGATTATCATCCGTAGCATAAAAATCCAAATGCTCCGCCGCCTTGATAGCCTCTATAGCCTTTACTACTAATACCGGCTGCAGCAGTAGATGTGTATCTCGCAGGGCATTAATCTCCATATGAGTAACTTTTTCAATAATCATCCGCACGGTATCCCGGTCATTAAATTCCTCATCATTATGGGGCTGGCTTACATATTGCATCATTTCCGCCATAAATTGAATCTTGAAATCTGTATACCCCTCAAATCCCATTTTTTGACTAAAACGCACAATAGCCGCAGAACTTGTATAAGTTAGCTTGGCCAACTGCCTAGTAGATAAAGCTGCTAATCCACGATAATTATCCAGCAAAAAATCTGCTATCATCTTATCTGAATCAGAAAATCCATCCTGCTGTTTCAGCTGTTTAATTAGTCTTGACACCTTTTCAACTCCTCTATCAAGTACAAAATACTTATTTCACCCAAATATAAAATTAGGATAATTTTACCACATTTTTTGATTACCAGCAAAAAAATACTGCCTTATTATCAAAAATAATAGGACAGTATTTTCTCGTAAAAATCAGAGGGGTATTATGGGATATCTATTCAAAGCTCCATATAGGGAAGGATCTATTGAGCTTCAAATCCTTAGCTGTAATTGATTTATCAGGCTGCATGAAATAGCTTAGGGCATAAATTCCTGCGCCATTATAATCAATGGCATATTCATTGGTAGACCAGGACATCAACACATCCAAATAACATTTGGCTGGAGCTGGATTGTGCTCCTCAATGTATTTTGTCTGATCCGGATCGCCTCCAGACACAGCATTCGGGCCTCCTACCACAAGTCCAGGCACATAGACACCAGTGCTTTCATGGATTCTATTATGAGGATACTCTGGCGGATTCTCGCCTATACCGGTCATAAAGCTCTTGTTGAGAGCATTACGGCCAAACATATAATGAATCTGATTCAAGGCTCCATCTATATATTCTGGTTTGGCCTCAAACTGATAAGCCATTAGGAGAATATCTCCCTTGGTTACAGCATTCTTCGTAGAAGCCCATGTATATTCATTAGCCTTTAGGCTGCAGCCATATCCATCATTCTTAATTGTATTGGCAATATCATCAGCATAATCCACCAGCTTCTGCCTTACCTGAAGCTGGAAATCCTGATTGGCGTTGGCCGCCATGCCATAGCTGAACTGAGCAAGAGCCAGAGTATTATCCCAGGTAAAGAAGCCTGGCTTCTGCAGGATAGTATCTTTTTGCTGCTTCATAAGATAATTCTCGTACTGCTTATCTCCAGTGGTACGAAACAGCTCGGCAGCCAGCCAGCAGCGCTCAGTAGCATCATCTGTATCGTTATACGGGCCAGAACCGCTTTCCTGTCCCTCGTCTACTCGATAGATAGATTCTTTTTCCTTAGCCAGATATTTCCAAACGGCCTTGGCTCTTTTGAGGCAATCGTCGGCAAAATCCTTATCATAATCCGAATAGATACGACCAGCCATAGCCATAGCTGCACCTGCCATAGCAGTGCTGGCAGTACAGGTACTATAAATATACCTCTGCTGTGTATCTGTATCAGGGGATTTGTCAAAGCCTGGCCACTGCGCACCAGATATTTTGTGGAAGGTACTGCCATCCTTGCGCTGCATCTTCTTCAGGAACTCCAGCTCAAATTTTACTTCGCTAAGAGCATCTGGCATGGCTTCTTCCTTTACTCCTTGAGGGAAGAACAACTGTCCCTGAAAGAATTTTGTTGGGGATGCCTCATAAGCCAGCATCATTTCCCCTGCTGCAAGTGCTGCCGTGGTAGTGTATTTACCATAATCACCAGCATCATACCAGCCGCCAGATACATCTACCACATCGCCTTTTTTGTTCAGCTTGTCTGTAAAATATACCTGAGCTTCCTTATCCTGAGCATGGCCGCTGGTAATTTTCAGGCCAGTTACCTCATCCTCCATAGGTGTATTAGTGCGGGACAAGGTATAGGAACGCCAATTTTGCAGGGCTGCTACACCATAAACATTATCGCCAATTGCAAAATCAGCAGATTCCTGGTCGCCTACTACCAGCTTGTACCTGCCTGGCTGGTTAAAATCCGAAAAGTCCGCCTTGGCTACTTTATCACCTGACATGGCATCATTATTTTGAACACCTATTTTTCCTTCATAGACTTTTTGGCCTGTTACTGCATCTACCAGGCAAAAGCTATTTTCCACATTCGTTAATGAAACCATGGCTATCTTGGCATGATTTGTGAGGTAGCCAACCTGATCCACATGAATACCATCAGAAGCAGCTAACGCTGTTCCTGCATAACATCCCATAGGCAGCAGTGCTCCAATAGATGCTGCCAACATCATTTTTCCTATCCCCATAACCCCGAACTCCTTTTGCGTGTAGTAATTATTCTTTTCGCTATATAGTTATTCGCCCATCAATTTTCTAGCCATAGCCAAAACACCTTTGCCATCCATACGGCCATACATACGCATTTCAATAGCATCTACTGGCTTGCCTGGAAGCTGTGACTTAACCTTGGCTAAATTAAAGCTAACCTGTGGCCCTAAAAGAACTACATCAGCATCGGCAGCCTTGTCGCCAGCCTCAGCCATTGGATAGGCAGCAATCTCACAAGCATAGTTTTCAGCCTCTGCAGCAGCCTGCATCTTTTTTACCAGCATAGAGGTAGACATACCTGCGGAACAAAGTAAAACAATTTTTTTCATGACAATCTTCTCCTTTATTTTCACCTAAAATATGAAGCATTCTCTTTAGCTTTTCTGATTTTATTTTAGCAATTATCTTCATCCAAAACAATATTTTCCAACACAGCTGTAATAATGTTACAGTAAAAAAATATCCTTGTGAAACAATATTTCAATGTATAATAACTAACCTATTAAAGATACTCATTATTGGATATTTTTTGACACAAGATAAAAATGCCCTTGATACTATCTAAACCGTATCAAGGACATTCTACACACAATAATTATTTAATTTGATTTGCGAGTCAGGGTGCGGATAACCTTGCTCCCCGCATTACGAATCTTACGAACCGGCGCCATACGAGTCTGGTATTTGGGCTTCATATCCTTTACCTCTCCAAAATCCCCACGGCGCAACAAGGTTGTCTTGGTCTTTTCCGGCTTGAAATAACGACGGAAGCTGTTAAACAAAAGCTCTGGTGCCGCAGTCTGCTGACACAGGAAAGTATCTGCAGAAACATATCTCAGCTCAGGGAAAGCATGGAAAGTCATGTGCCCCTCTGGGAATACCACCATAACAGCAATATGGCCGTCTGGCATCTCCTGATTCATGGTATTCAGTATTTCAAGCTTAGTCTCCTGCAGCAGCTCATTCACCTTGGACATAAGCTCCTGGGCACTGCCAAAACAGGAGGCCTTGCATTTGTACATATCTATGGTGAGATGACGGGCTAAAATTTTCAAATTGTCCACCTCTTCTTTTATAGTGTCTTTTTATTGTACTATATTTTTCCCTTTTCGTAAAGTCCTCCCACCACTCCTGCCAGATAAATATATTTGTTTTCCTCTACCTGATAGCTTACTAATTCTGATTTGTAGAGCCAAAGAATTATTTGCATAATGGCATATATACGATTTCTGTAGGCATGGCATATACCCTTACAGGCACGCTCGCGCTATAT
>OQVQ01000495.1_pt1 | contig 18872 bp, 15 predicted proteins | sample 1691491 | NCBI WGS metagenome assembly OQVQ01 (sample SAMN03418252, study PRJEB22391) | human gut metagenome | biome: human-gut; feature: organic feature; material: feces | host: Homo sapiens | place: Tanzania | collected 2013-01
TTCGATAGCACTTGTAGGTTCCCAGTGGAGTGGAAGCCTCTACTGGAGCCAAGAACGGAACATCGAAACCACTAGATGTAACCTTGTTGATTGACATGGTGTTAGGGACGCAGAGCCATAGGTACTTAGTAGCATCATCATTGGTGAGAGTCTTGGTACCATTGAGAGAAGAGCCTCCCTTAGTCAGTGAAGTGATAGTCAATTCATTTTCTATAGTGGCCTTAGAGAATCCATAGTATACTGGGAGATAGAGATTAGCACTGATAGACCTTGGTGAGTTCTTTATAGTAGTAGAACCCTTCTTAGCAGTGACTGAGCCAGATTTGTAGCCTTGAGTAGAGAGAGTGAATTTCTCTGAGCCCTCCGCTACATTCTCCAGGGTCTTAGTCTCGCCGTTGAACTGGATCTGGACAATGTCAGCTACTACTGACTTAGAGTTTCTGAGAACCCTGAAAGATACACTGACCTCTACTGAGTTACCTGTCCATTCTGCCATCTCCTGCGAGATGGAAGCCTCAAGTGAAGTAGGAAAGCAGAAGTCCTGCAACTCTCGGATTGCACCTGTCACGACTTTGTTCTGCACGCAATTCTCGCTCGTCTCAGAAAGCGCCGAATCGGGAACGCAAGACCCCCCACTCGTGCCGATTCTCACGGTACGGGTTAAAACATTGACCGTGACGTTAAGCCCCTCGCCGGTCTCCCCCTCGATAATATTGTCCACGGTTGCATCACCGCTGGCGGACACTATACCGATAAGGTTGCGCTCAAAGATTCTTCCCTTGCCGAGCGAATCAACAAAAGTTATCTCAACTCCGTAAGTGCCGACTCCGACGGAGCCGCCCGGAAAGAAAGCCGTGACCTTAGACCCGGTGACTGTTATGTCTTTGCCGATGGCTTTGCGATAAGTCCCGACCAGACGCATCTGACATTCCTTCACGCCCGTAAGGTCGAGCAGCTTATATATACCTTCGCCCTTATCGTAAACAGAGACATGGGCCTCGATTGTGAAATCATTGCCATATACAATAGAAACTATCTCTCTTGAGGTGCAAGTACAATTGTCCATCTTACAATATATCAAGTGTTGCAAAGATACACAAATTCTGATTCAAAAACTATTGGTTGTCTGAACTTGTATTGTTTTCGGATGCCAAGGCGCGCAGAACGTCCGCCAATACCGATACGGGGATTCTTCGGATGGAGCCCCCGACCTCCGCCAGTATAGTGTCGTCCTTTGTCAAGGCCGTTCCCAATATTGCTGTTCCTAAATCTTTAGTTGCCATAGCACAAAATTACTAAAAAATCACAAAGACCATTCCACTTCGGACACCACGACCACATCTTTTTCAACATTGTCCTTGTCTGTCTGGGCGGTGGTTACTATGACGAGGTTGGTCGCCCCCGTATTCTCACCCGTCACCGGGACACGCAGCAATGAAGTCCAGGTGTCTTTGTCCATAATATTAGATACCCACTTGGCATCCGTTATTCCGGTCAATTCCACGTTAGTCCGGACATTGACCACATAGGCCTCAAGATAGACTGGCTTGTCCTTATCAACCTCGATATTCGCCCCGGCCGTTGACCTGTCCGTGGCGGATACCACATATCTGTGCGCTACGAAGTAGTCATCCAACGTGTCAATCATTCTGATACCCGCTCTGAACACTGGGGACTCGCTGTCCGCGCTCTCGTAAAACTCGGCTATGATAAGCTGGGCGCCGTCTATGTCCCCACGATTTACGGTGATAGACGAACCCGTGCCCTTCGTGCTCCAGAGTTCCTCGTCCTTGTACCACTTGACCGTATAGCCGCTTATCTCCTCGCCGCCGAAGAAAAGCCTTGTCGAGACTGTCGCCGTGGGTGCGTTCGCGGTCAGCTGCTCGGTGGTGGCGTTGATCATACCATAATATGCCCCGGCTCCGGAGCCGAGAATCTGGATGTCGATACTTCTTGTCATCGGATAGTCAACCTCGCCAGCCGTAGCGACACACGAGTATTGCAGCACGTCGTTGTCAAGATTATCAGCCCCGCCAAGGTTCCCCACTATCCTAAGCGCACCTGTTGCTCCGTTAATTTTGAACCGTTCGGAGGAATCGATTGTCCAACCATCTGTTGTCGTTCCTGTGAAAGTCAACTCTGATCCATTATACATCCATTTATGAGCGGATAGGGCGACGGGATTTCCGCTTGCGGCGTTAACCTTTGGTGTCAATACAGGCTGGTTCGCTTCTGTTGTCCAATCCGGAGTCGGAATGCCAGTCGAGGCGTTAACGGTCTGCATCAACGGCACGCCATTACCCTCTATCGTAAGAAAAAGCGTGTCTCCGGTACGGAGCCGCCTTATTGTAAAATGATTCTGTACGGTTATGTTTGCCATAAAGTCAGTTGAATATTAGAATGTTTCCTTCGTTGTCAACAAGCGTGTCGCCATCATCGCTGGCGACATTGTACTGCCCCTTTATTTCCGATTCGGTGTATATGACAAGCCAGTCCTCGCCGCTCTCGCTGCCTATTTTAGTCTTGTCAAGATTGATATACCCCCTGCCGCCCTCGTTGTGCGTACATCCGGCCAAGGCGGCGCTGTTAGTTTTCCAGACGATGCGTATCACGCTTTCCGGGCATTCTATCACGCGCCCCTTCGTGGTGACCAGGGCCGTATCAAGAAGCTCTGTATCCTCCGGCATTATCGAGGCGCCATTGATCGGCCTAATGGTATAGTCTTCATATATGCGGTTCACCGAGAACTGCACGGCGGGCGAAGACGAAATGCCAAAATCAGCCTTGACTACAAAATCCTCCTTGGTTATCATACGTAAATCAAGGGTAACCGCATCGTTGGATATGGAGACTACCTCTTCATCCGTGTCTGACAACTCCTTAAGTTCACCGTCTGTCGTGACACGGTACAGACGTACCGTGAAACCTGTGCCTATCCTTGCCGCTCCGGCAAAGACAGTCACGGGAATTTTCCGCCGATATGCGTTTCCGTCCACAAGACTCGCAGCGGTCTCTTCCGAATATTCCGCAAGACCGTGCGCAACCTTGTATTCGTACAGATGCAACCTGTCAAGAAACGGATTATAGCGGATGACTTGATCATCACCTATGCTTATAGAATATGTCACACCGCTTTTGGATTGTGTGGTGACCACAATGTCATCCGTGCTTACATTCACTGTGTTCCCGGTGCGTGTGTCTTTCACAACGGCAGAGAACCGAAGTGTGTATGACTTGCCTGCCGGAACGTTCTTGCGGAGTGTAAGTGCACCGTCCTCGGCGACCGTGTAAGCCCCTGTGAAGTCGGCGTGGGACGCTATCTGGATTCCGTCAACACTCCAGACCTTATCTGACAAGGTTACTTCGGCGGTGCCGTCCGAGGACTGCGCCGATATGACCGGCCGGAACAATCCCGGTGTCACCGTCCTGTCGGGATGATACGCGCCGTCATAAGTCTGTGTGGTGACTGAGCCGGACACCGACACAGCGATGTTCAGCGGCTCGTAAACAAGTCTGATGCGCCGCTTTTCCATATCATACAGTCAATTCAAGTTGCGCGGAAGTGCCGTCAGAAAGCGTCGCCGTGATGGTAAACAAGGTACTCAGCCCCACAGTTGCGAGGTCACTGTAATCCTTGCCGTGCGCTATGGTTATGGTTCCCGCAAAATTCTTAACCTTGTCAAGTTTTAGCCACGCCGCGTCAGCCGTGGTGTCGCCCGTGTCACGGACGATGCTCCATGAAGTGACTTCGGATGTCTTGTCCTCCCAACCGTGGAACACGGAACATTTGACCGTGACGGACTCACCGTAAGCAAGCGTGTCCTGTCCGCCCGTGTCTATATCCATACGGTACGGCAAATCCTGGAACTGCTGTATCACACCGGACATATAGATGTTGTTCAGATATGCCGAGTAGCCGGTCATATTCAGATTGAACACGTTCAGATTCGACAGGTCACCGAACTGGGCACCGATGTTGTCCTTTGTGAACTCCCAGCTGTTCACGCCTTTAAGATACCTCTCGTAAGTCCTTGTGGAATAGCGCGAAGTCTGTCTCGTCTTGTCGGAGAAGTTGCCGTAGCCGACAAAGTGCATGGCCTCGCAAGGATGATGCGTCTCTTTCCAGGTGTCACTTACAGGACGGATGGAGTATCGGAATACGTGATTGTCGCCGGCCAGAATCTCCGTGACGCGGAAATAGGTCGTGTAGAACCCGCTGAAATGGAAGTTGCCTATTCCGTCATCCGTGTCGGCTAAAGCATTTGTGTCTGCCGTAATGCCGTCGTGGTATATTCCCATGCAGATGTCGTCAAGCGCGACCATGCCTATCTCACCATCCTCCAGATGAAGGTAGATAATTCCCGTGTTCAAGATGTTGCCGTCAGTGTCATAGTCAGGCTCGACGCGTTCTATAATTCCGCCGCCCGGAGCGTTCCAACGGTTGCCAATCTGCACGGATATGCGGTTGTAGCGGAGTTCCGGGACCTCAAGGAAATGACGTATGGTTAATTCATCAAGCTCGCCACGCCCTTTAGAGTCGATAGTGCCGCCGAATCCGGTGAGGCCACTGGCATAGTCACCGAAAGAAGAACCTTGCAACATTTTGATATGCCCCACGGCGACATCATCTTTCTCCTTGGACAGATACACCATCGGTAACATGGCATTCTGCTGCTGAATCTTGTTGACGGTTGATTCAAGACTTGCGATGATGTTCTCCGGCGAAAGCGTTGACGAGCCGCTTGAACGCGCCAGCACATTCTCGGAAAGTACCACATCGACATTAGGCAGCATCACAGTATCATTCGCCCACGTTATGGTAATGGAGCGTATGGCAAGGAACAGAATTTCCCCGCCGGAGAAGCGTTTGTCGTATATCTGCATCACGACGCCCGTGCCAAGACGGGACATAAGCGTGGCGGTCTCCTCGCCCACCAATGTGTTGATTCGTATCTTGTCCAGCTGTACCGTCCACGTCGGATTGGCGTAGGCCTTGCTTTCCAATGCGGTCTGCTTCTCGGCGTTCAGTTTCTTCTCAGCCCACTCAACATAGATGTGCGGCATATCTATACCGATGAAGAAGAAGTGGTCACCACCTACCGGCTTCGGACTCGTGGCGTTCGGTAGATATTTGCCCGTGGATTCGTAGTCCACGTCTGACTTTCCGAGGGTAAGCATCCACTCAGAGGAAACGCCGTCAATGGTCTTGGAGCGGTCAACCGTAGGCCAATCGACGATGGTGAACTCATAATCGCTGCTGGCTGACATCCAGCCATCAGAGAAAACCAGCTTTGCCTCGTTGCCCACACGGTCACCAAGTATCGGCTCCCACACACGCTTCATGTACTGCAAGTCAGTCTCATCCGTGCCCTGTGTGGTCTGGAACACGTTCTTTATCCATACGTTGAAGGTTTGAGCGGTGTCGCTGCCGGAGGAGGCCTTAACGGAAGAGGTCAATGTTATATTCTTGAAACCCACCTCTCTTGTCGTGCTGCTCTGTCCGCGGTGCGCCGCTCCAATCGAAACGACGAATTTCACTTTCAGATGATAGCTTTCGCCGCCCGGTATGCTTCCAATCCCGAACAAGGTGCCGTCACTGTCGCGGACGGCGAAAATCTCGGTTTCTTTCGGCTCATATATGAACACATAATCTCTGGAGGTCTGGCGCTCGACATAAGGCACATAATCAATCTGCCCAATGAATCCGGCCGGAACACTAAAGGATGTACCCTTTATTGTCACAAAATCAGTGACGTTCCTATTATCCGAAAACGACTTGGTGCTCGTCAAGTCAGCGAGCATATCCGGAAGCGCGACCTTCTTTGTCCCACCGTTGTCAGTATCAACGCCGTCGCTACCATCGGTAATCGAACCCACCGCAACAATCTCGTCAATCCTGCCGTAAGGCGACACAGTGACACCTTGTATAGTCGGATATATCTCGTCGTTGTCATCCAGCTTGCCTTGCCGCACACCGTACTTGGCTATCGACTCATCATCCTTTACGTACTCGACCGGACGGAACTTCTCGTCCGTCAAACCTTTCCGGTACGCCCACGTGGATGTCACCTCTTCCGGCTCGGTGATCGTAGGCACGGGATAATTGGCGTTTGTCGGGCGGTTCGGGTTACGGAGCCAACCTTTGACATAGTACCGGAAGTTGATGTCCAGAAGCCGCTCGAAATAGACCGTTGACAACTCTGCGCAGGCGTCGGGGTCCCCGGCGAACGCAGTGTTGTTCGGGTCCGCCTTCTTGAAGTATCTGTACGGCAGGTTCTTGTCTCCGCCACGGCCAAGAAGCTGATTGTATATGTCAACGTCCTCTATCTGCCTTTCGATTCGGGTAAGACCGCCTTGATAGCCGTACTGGAACACATGGTCCTGAATGGTCTGCATCTCGCCGCCGACGGTGATAGTGTAGCCGTTGACATCCTTCGTGAAATGCCATGTAAGACCGTAAACATCATAGAACACCGGAAGCACATCCCAGAGATAGGTGTACTCTATCGATACATCCTTGACCTCCGGGGAAAGCGTCACGCCAGGGGCCGCAACGATACGAAACTTGTTCGCCCCGAAATAGTACTCCAGCACGCGGTTGAAGGCCGTGATGAAGTCCGTTACGTTGAGCCGGAGAGACGCTATGTACTTGTCGATGATTACCGTGCCAAGCTCAACCTCGGAAAGCTCGATGAAGAAGTACCGCTTCAACTCGGACTCCATCGAAGAGACGAACACCAAGTCAAGAATAGATTTCTGTGTAGAGGTGTCTTTTGTCGCTTGCGGGGTCTTGGTGTTCAGTATGAACTCCTCGCCGTTGTAAACCAGCTTCCACTCTTTGCTCTCAAAATCGGGCGTAATGCCGCCGTCTATCTTCACCTGCGTGGTAATGGTTCGGCTGCCCATCTCCTCCAGAGAGACGGTGGCCTGGCTCAGCGTCGCATAGGACGGGAAGTTGACTTCTGTAATGCCCTTGATCACTTGTCTATGCAGTTAGATTGAAATCACAAAGACTTGGTTTGGTGACGCGTATCTTCCACTCGACAACAACGACATCATGCCACTCACCCTTGGAGTCACGCCAAAAGTCCGTGGCTTCCGAAATAGGATAAGGATAGCCGACAATAAGCGTTTTCTTGTAGTCATTGTAGAACCACACACGCTTGAACGTCTTGATGCCGTTGTCATCCTTGTCGAATAGAGCGGCATTGAAGGCGGCCAGCTTCTGATTGGCGTTCTCCAGACTACCCTCGGCATTGACATAGAACTTCACCTTGTAGTCGAAGGCCGCGTCAACAGTCTTGGTCAGTAGATGCTCCCCCTCATCCTCCGGATATGCCGTGGACTCGAAAGCCTTCACGTCGGGACCGAGGCGGTTGTCGGCGGAGACATACACAAGACCATAAGCCTCGTCGGTGTAAACGGGATTATCGTCCCCGTCGCCTATTTTAAGACGCACTCTCAGCATCGCTCTCCTCCTTTTTCAGATGGCACGTGTCGCATTCCGGGGAGTCATCGTATTTCTCCTCAAGAAGTAGAACAGGACAGCCGTCACCCATGTTCGTGTACTTGCACTTGTTCGCCCGTCTGATGCACTTGGATTTCTTGTCCAGCTTGGCTTCCAGACGCTTGTTCATCGCCTTGGTCTCCTCGATTGTCCCCTGCTGCTCCTCGATATACTTCTTCTGTATGTCAAGAATCTGCGTTACGTTCTCAAGGATGTCCTTGTCCTTCTTCTGCCGGTTTCGCCAGACGTTCCCGAACCAGCCCATGATTCCCGTGACCAAAGGCAGGCCAAGGTTCTGCAATATGTCGGAAAGTATTGACGTCTCACCCATAACTATTTGGTATTAAGATATTTCAGACAATGCAGCCTTGCGGATTCCTCCGCTTCAACCCTGCTGTCGCCGTAGATGTAAAGAGGCACTTTGACGGGACACGGCATGTTGTCGGCGTTGCAGCTCTCGACCCTCATGTCACACCCGTTGGCGAAGTGCAGCATAGGGATTATCGCCTTGTCAACGTTCAGACCCGTGCGAATCGTCCCGGTGCAGTTGTGGAATACATAGACCTGCTGGCTGTCAAGAACCTCGCCGTCGAAGTGGCGGTCCACAAAGACCCCGGAGGCGTCGGCGTCGCTGAAATAGCGACGGATTGTCTCCATGTCCGGATAACCCTCCTTTATCGCCCAGTCCACGGTCTTCTTGTATAGGGCAACAGCCTCCACCTTGGACTTCACCTCCGAAAGCGCCGCGCGGTTCTCCCCGCACATGTGGTGCAGGGAGGCCTCGTGCCGCAGCTGTTTTTTCCAGTCTTTCTCCATGTTGCAAAGGTAAGAAATTTAACTCTTTGTGCCAACACAATGGGTGTTGATATTGGCCGACTTCGGCGTTATCACGCTGCGCATCATCTGGTATATCCCGGCCACGTTCTCGTCTATCCTGCTCATCTGCCCCCGGAACGTCTCATCGCCGAACTGAACTGAGGTGGTCTGCGGCGTGGCAACCGTGTTCGGTGTCGAGCCTCCCTGTATCGCCACAAGGATGGCGGCGACGTTGCGGTCTATGTTCGGCATATACGACATGTAGAAGTTCTGCGTGTTGATACCGGAGGCAAGTGCGTTGATGGATTCCTCGGAGGCACCCGCTATGTCCTTGGATATGCCGGAAAGGCTGGAGCCTGTGGCACGGATGTTCATTCCGGCTGCGGTGAATCGCTCCATCAAGGCGGTGAAGGATGCGTTTATGTCATCAGTCACTGCGGTGGTCATATCTGCGATTTTCGCTATATCCTCCACGGAAAGTTCGCCGTCTTCCGAATAAGTCTCAATGGCATCGAACACAGGCTTCAAGATTTTCTGCATTATCTGCCCAGCTACCGATTTGATTATCATGTTGTCAATCATCTCCTTGAACTTCTCCTTCATCGCCGAGGTGGTGCTGGAAAACTCACGGTAAGCGTCAATCCAAGATTTAGCAAAATCCTCCGCCGCCGAGGTCAGATCCGTGCCGGAGAAGTACTCGCTGAGCTGGTGCTTCATGTCGTCCATTTTCTCAAGTATGTCATCCATACTCTCCTCGTACTCCTTTATCTTGTCGTCATCCGCCTTTCTTCCTTTGCTTCGCTCGGCATCGGCCATCTTCTGATAAGCGTCAGCCTGCGCCTGGAGGTTCTTCATCTGCTCGTTATAGTTGTAGATGTAATCCGATCCGAAAGAGTCTTCCATAGCCTTCTCAAGACGCTTATAGGACTTTTCGAGATTGTCCACGATTACCTGCTGGTTCTCAATCTCCCTGTTCGCCTTGGCCGTGGAGAGATTGCTCATTATCATTCCAAGAGCGGCAACACTGGCAATGATTGCGGAAATCGCAAGGACAATCGGGTTGGTTTCCAAAAGGGTAAACATCGCATTGATGAACACGAGGGCAGTACCGACCATAGTAAGACCGGCGGCGATACCTTGCAGTACCGCCTCACCGTCGGACATTTCGTCAAGGTTCAGAATATCAGAAACCGAACTTACTATTGAAGAAAATGTATTGAAAGTGTTGCCGACATCATTTACCGATTTCTCGGTAGATTTCATAGCCTTGCGCATTGCATCTTGCGCTTCCTTATACTCCTGCGTTCCTTTCTTTCCCTCTTTCTCCAATCTGTTCGCCGTCTGCTTGGCCTTGATATAATCTTTTATGCCTTTTATCGCGCCTTGGTAAGGATTCCTTTCCGTAATCTGCGCCTGCGCCTGCTCTAATGCCTGGACTGCCGCCTTCAAGGACTCCGGAGCGTCACCAGAATCTTTCCACTTGTCGATATACGAGGTTAATAAAGCGATGAGGTTTTTCAGCGTAGTCGTTGATACGTTGTCCATATCCTCGAACGCCTTGGTCCACTCGTAAGTAGCCTTCAACGCCTCCATCTCGATGTTGGACACCTCCTTCGCCTCCTTGCTGGTCGAAGCGGCCTGCATCTGAGTGGAAGTGGCCTTAACCTTGGCTTTCGCCGCCGTTTTCTCTTCGGTGGTCTTGGTTGCGTCCTTGTCTATCGCCGCAATCTGTTCCGCCTCCCACTTCTGTATCTCGACACGCTGCTGTGCCTCACGCTGCTTTGTCTCGGTGATGCGCTCCTCGAAGGTCTTGTGTTTTTCGTAGGAAGAGACCAAATCTTTCAGCCACTTGGCGTTGTATTGGATTGAGCTGCTGGCCGCCTCTTGCAACACCTTCTGCCACTCCTGCGAGAACTTGTCCAGATTCGAGAGGATATAGCCGAAGTCCTGCGTGTCTATCGCCGCCTTCATCTCCGGTGTCTGGTCAGCCTTTGAAAGGCTCTTGAAAGCCTCGTCAAGCTGTGACTGAATGCGTTCCTTGAAGTCCTTACCGATGTCGCCATATACGGATATAGTCAGCGTCTGTGCGAGCTGCTCGTCCCCGGTCTGGCCGAGGATGTCCTTGTAGAAGTTGCGGGCAGCCTCGGTGTTCTTCAACTCCTCCTTCATCTTGTTGAACGCCTTCTCGAAATCCTTCTTCTGTTGCGAAAGATCAAAATCTGTGCGAGCCTTAAATACCTCCGCAAGCAGGTCCTGCCAAGCCTTGATGGTGCGACTCTTGGTGTCCTTGGCAAGAATGGCCTGCACGCCCATACCCGCCCAGGTCTTGCCGCCAAGGTTCTTTATCTTCTTTGTAATCTCATCTATGGTGTCGTCGTACCATTTCAGAAGCTCCTCACGGGAACCGCTCATCGTGGACACGTCGATATTCAAGGATTTTCCGCGCCCGGTCATCGCACCCTGAGTTGTGGACAAGGACGAGCTTCTGTTCATATACTTGTCCAAATCCTCCACGCTCTTGCGGAAGTCCTCCATGAATTTCATCCTATTCTTATAGATGAGAATCCAAGGATCCTGCTGATAACCGTCGCTTTTCTTACCGCTGTCCAGCACAAATCCGTACAGCTTACCCATCTCCTCCAGAAGTTTCTTCTGGTCCTCAAGGCTCTTGATTGTCGCCTTGCGGTCCGCCTGTTGCTGAGCACCGACGCCTGCGCCGACTTTATCGTTGTAGTGCTTTATCTCTTCCGTCACCGCCTTGATTTTGGTCGCCCAAAGGCTATACAAATCAACAACGGTCTTTATGCTCTTCAAGTCGGATTCGGAGAAAAGTCCCTTCTTCGAGAATGTCTCCTTGTCAACATCCTCGAATGTGGAGCCAAGCAGTCCCGGAAAGTTCTTGCTCACATCCTGGGAAAGGCGACTGTAATAGCCGAAAAAGTCCTCGACTGCCTGATTGGCTTGCCGTACCGCTCTCGCCCAGTCGAGCTGTGCCTCGATCTGGTCACGGATATCTCCCGTCTGATTACGGATAGATTCGGAAAGCTTCTCCTCGGAAGTCTTCGCCTTGTCCTTGTTTTTGATGATGTCTGACAAAGCGTCGTCAAGGCTCTCCCACTTGTTCAGCTGTTCATCATCATACAAATTCGAGGTCACATCATTTATGGTTATAGTGGTGAGTTCCTTGATTTTCTGTCGCCACGCCGCAAGGGTGTTGTCAGCGTTTTCCGGATGAAGCAATGCGTCCAGAGTCACGATTCGCTTCTGAGTGCCGTCTATCTTCTGTTGAAGTTCCACCAAAGCGGCATCTGCTTTGCTGATTTCCTGGGTATATCGTCTCCATGCCGGATTGGAATATTTGTCTATACCCTCCTTTTCAAGAAGCGCTTCTTTGTTGGCCAAAAGCCGCCTTGTGGTAAGTCTGTCCTTTGCCTTCGTTGCATAATTCTTTTCCAAATTAGACAAATTTATCCGCTGGTTCTCCAGCTCGGTCTTACCTCTCTCCCGTACCTGCTTCTCCTTTTCGGCGTTAAGCTTTTGAAGGGTCTTCAACTGTTCTTCCAACGAGACGGTCTCATTGTCCACCCCTATCCCAACCTCCGGGAACTTGTCCTGCAACAAGGTCATAGTCTGGAACAACCTCCTATGCTCCTTATCAGTCTTCTTAGTGATGTCAGCCAAACGTTCATATCGGTCAATCAGCTTCCCAGTCTTGGCAAAATCCTTCAGCCCATTTGACGTGTCCTCTATCACCTTGTCGAACTCCTCGAAAGAGTTGGCTACATCTTCGGTCTTCTTCCGGAATGTCATAAACAAGCCTATCGCAGCGCTTATGGCCGCCGCTATCACGCCAATCGGGTTGGTAAGCATCGCCACGCGCAGTTTGTTCCACGCCCTTGTCAGAAAGTTAGTAGCCGTGTATTGCGCTGTTATCGCTTTGGTTAGCGCTGACTCAGCCGCCACCTGCCCGTATATCTTGGCTGTGACCGCACTGACCTGTTTGCTTGCCAAGGCCTGTGCTATGTTGCGCTGCTGCTGCAAGGTCAAGCTCTGTTTGGCGGTCTTGACGAAAATCAGCTGCGCGGCGTTGTAGGCAACCCAAGCGAAAGCAGCCGCATTGACCAACTTAGGTATTACACGCAAGTTGTTCGCCAACGATGTTAATAAACTTAAAATAGCGTCATTTTGCCAACCGAACGAAGTTGTTTTGCCGATACTCTCGAGTCCGATGTCGAACGCGTCCTTCAATTTCTCCCATCGCCCCCTCAAGGTCTCGGCTTGCTGCTCCTGCATCTTGTAGAACATGCCGCCCTTGTCAGTCATATCCTCGAATATCTCGGATATCATCTTGAAAGGCACGGCACGCTTTGATATAAGGTCAAAAACCTCTGCGGACTTTACGACCCTGCCGTTCAGCTCGGTGAACTTCTCCGCAAGCAAGTCCACCAATGGAATCCCGGCCTCAGTAAATTGTCTCAACTCGGTTCCACGAAGCACTGACGCCGCACGGACCTGACCATAGGCGAGGACCAGTCTGTCCATGCTCACGCCAAGACCCGCCGATATGTCGGACAGGCGCATCATCGTGTCAAACAAGTCCTGCTGCGCTATGTTGTATGCCGCCAAAGACTTTGTGTAAGTCACAAGCTCCTTGATTCGGAAAGGGGACTCAATAGCCGCCTTTTTAATCTGCTCGAACAGACGTGCGCCATACTCCTCGTCCTGAATAAGGTGTGACAAGGCAACGCGCTGATACTCTAACTCTCCGGTGACGTCACGCACCTGCTTGACGAACCTCACCAGCGTGAAAATGGAGACAAAAGCACCCATCTGCGAAGCGAGGCGGCTCAATATCCCCTGCTGCCTTGTCATTGTTCCGTTAAGGGCCTCGGCCTGCCCTTGCGCCCGCGCCATGGCGCCACGGACCGCCTCCAGTTGCTTCTGGTATCTGTTATACTCGTTGGAACCAATTACCGCCTTGCCTATGGCCGTTCTCAGAAGGCTTTCCTGCTTTTGTAACCCGCCAAGCGTATTCGCCGGGGAGGACATCATGAATGCCTTGTCCTGCGCAGCTTTGGTGGCAGCGGCCTGCCGCTCTGCGGCTTTCGCCGCTTTTGCCTGCTCTTCCGCCCAAAGCTGTGTAAGAGTCTTGTTCTGCTGCAAAGACTTTGTTATTCTTTTATATTCAGCATACAAAGCCTCCGCCTCGCTTGACAACTGCGAAGCGTTCTGGAACTTCTGCATATATCCCATCTCTTCCCACCTACGATTCAGCGAGGCCAAGGTGGCGGTCATCTGCTTGATGCTGCCATCGTTGGCTACCAATCCCCGCATCTTGTCGGATGCGACTTCCAAAGACTGCGACAACCCCTTTACCATATTCGCCGCGTCCTGCCAGTCCTTGCTGTCTATCGGAGCCTCCGCCATAATCTGACGCGCTATGTTCAGCTCCTGCGAAAGCTGCTCTATCGTGTTCTTCAACGGGCGCATCGCCGACGGCAGCTTCTTGATAGCGTCGTCAAACGCCTTGTCTATGTCTATGACTACCGGTATCTCAACAGCCATTTTTTTGTTCCTCCTTGATTATGTATGATTGTAAATCCTCGTCCCCTACGGGCAGTCCAAAGTTACGAAGAATATTGTTAACCTCAGCCTTTGACTTGCGAGTTCCCGACACGGTTATCAGTTTATCCTCCTGCTCGTAGTCGTAGTCGTAATATCCCTTGTCTATCAGCCACATCGTCACGAGGTTCGCCGAGTCAAGGTACCAGTACCGGAGCCACGACCAGAAGTTGTAGTTGCCGTAAACGTTCTTAATCCTCTCGTTGTGCGTCGAGGACTCGAAGGCAGAGCCTACCTGTCTTCCTTTTTTATCCCCAAACCGTCCTTCTCCAACATATTTATCACTGTCTCCAGCCGCTCGCGCGCTTCTTTGGCGACTTCGCCAACCGGCCTCATAAACAGTTCGCGTTCCTGCCTTGAGAGCTGCCAGTTGGCCTTGGAAAAACCCACGTCCTCACTCACGGCCCCCGCCCCGTTTATCCTGAATGTAACCTCGTCGCCACGGAGCTGCAAAATACGCCACTTTATCGCCCAGAGCCACGGACAGAAAATCGCCCAGTTGCCCAGAAGGTAATACGCCGCCTTCTTCGAGTGCAGCGAGTACAGCTTCCTTGTCAGCCTCTTCGCCTGCCGGCTGTCAACGCCCATCTTGCCCTTCGCCTCAAGCACCTGCGCCTCCTGTTCAAGCAACGCGATGCGCTCCTTGACCGCCTGCGCCACCTGACGCACCTTGTATTTCCTGCCGCCGGCCTCAACCACGCAAGGTGCCTGCATCACGGTCTCGTACTCGCCGGATATTAATTTGTCTGATTTTTCCATAATATTGTTCTATTTCAACCTAAAAACGTCAAAAAAAGGGAACGAAACATTATATTCCGTTCCCCGCAATCATACTCACCGCAAGAGATTACTCTCCGCCATCCAGAGTCGCGGCGGTGATGCTGCCGTCGGCGTAGTCAACGCCCGTTGTTGACGACAGAATCATACACGTCTTGAGCGCTGCGGCGTCAACGAACTCGGCGGTTGCGACAATATGAAGTCTCCAGAGTCCGTCTGACCATGCGAGCGAACCGGCCATCTTCGCCTTCGGGAAGAATATTGCCCTGTTGCCTTCGTCGTTGGTGATCATAAGTGGACGCACCTTGACCGGAAGCTTGTGACCGAAGCCGTAGCAGGTCACCGTGCCATCCTTGAACACAGCCGACGCGCCGGAAGCCGCAACGGTGACAGACTCCGCGCCGAGGAAGGCGGCCAGGAAATCCGGTTCAAGGTCAGCAAGGTCGAAGGATACCTGATGGGTTCCGTTGGATGCCTTTGAGGTGATGACATCGCCCTGCTCATCAAGTATCTGGGAGAAGGACACCTGCTCACCGTCCCAGGAGGTTGAATCCTGCACGACCTGACCAAGGCTCGCGCCGTTGGTCAGCACGTCGGCAAGTGTGGTGCTGGAAGTGTAACCGGCGGTAGGAGCGCTGAACACAATGATGTCGCCCTGTCCGGCAAGAAGCTGCTGTGAGCCTCCAAGATTTTTTACTGCCATAGTTATTATTGCTTGTTAAAGTTGTTTTTTGTATGCCACCTCAAATTGAGGCTTGTCACAGAATAGCCCGAAGTCTGGTTCGGCGATGTGGGAGTGATGAAACGGTCCATGTCGTAGCGGTAGAAGTAATGTTCTGTTGACGCTCCCTCCACCACCGTGTCGAACTGCTCCAGAATCTTCTTGACGCGGTTGGCCTTGACCGATCCGTCGTCATTCAGCTTGGAGTAGAGACTGACAAGAAGATAGCCCGAAGCGTAGTCCACTTTCGCACCTACGCCCTCGATATTGCCGTTCACGTAGATGACTATGAAGTCTGCCGGAAGTCCGTTGGTAGGGCGTTCCCAGTCGCTATAAACAGTGACCTTCTCCGTCTTGCCGCCGGACATCCCCACAGTTATCTGGCCGTCAAGCAGCGCTTTCAGCTCCGTGTCCGGGTTTATGTGGGATGCGTGCATCATGCTCATTTCGCTTTATAGTTATGCTGTCCAATCAATAGCATTTGTACCGTCAACATACCATTAAAAGTGGTACGCATTTGCTCGATGTATCCCGGTTTTGAACTATCCTCGTTTGCGGCGCCAGCGTAGGGAACCGCAACGATAAGCGTGGAGCCAATGCCCTTTGACAGGGGCTTGCTGTTCCGCACGGCCTTTATGGCCTCACGGTAGCCCCATATCTCCTTGTAGCGGGTATCGCCATCATCCTTACGCGTCTTCGTCGCTGTCAGCTTCGTGACGTGCTGCGGCTTGGTGGCCTCCTGCGGCATATAGCACGCTCGGATGACACGTCCGCTCTTCGACACGTATGCGGCAATACTGTCATGCAGGTTGCCGGTGTAGTACGGCAGCAATTCCCTGTTACTGTTAACGTACTTTAGGAAGTCCTCCGTAACTTCGACCATAAGCTTTTCAGCATGGCGATTGAAATCCTTTGCGGAATTTCTGAGCACCTCCTGGAACTGCCTCGCGGTTGTATTCCACTTTGTCCTTGGCATGACTAATCCCCCTGCGCCTGTTTAAGCTCGACCCTTGTGCACTTCAAATTGGCTCTCCAAGGCATATTAATGTCCCTGACAATCTCCACGACAGCGCTGATTTCACGCCCGTGCTCGGTTGTCACCGACACGGAGTCATTAATCATCACCATAACGTCGTTGCCCGGCAGATAGACTGATGGGACCCTCGTCACGATTGACCGTGAATATCCGGTGCCACCCTCCTCGTAGAGGCACGGCCCCGAATAGACCACGGAACGCTCCGGGTTGTCCCACTCGTCCTTCTTTCCGGTCAGACGGCTTATGGTGCACTTGTCGCGGAAATCAATCAGGCGCATAACTAAAACCTTTGATACCTTGCGTCATACATTTCGCTGGAGGACTCGTCCTCCTCGACGCCCCAGCCCCATTTCAAACGGAGCGCGTCGCCCATCGCCTTGAACCTCGCGCGGTCAGCCATCGTGATGGTGTAACCGCCTCTGGAGGCGCGGACATCGCCGACCTGCTCGGAGTAGCCTCCGCCAGCGAAAACCCCCAACACCGAATAGTAGATTGTCGAAGAGGCGTAGTCAAGGCGCTTCTGGAAGCCGTCTCCGTCCTCGTCCTCGCCGCCATAGTCATAATCTATGTCCTCAGCCACATCAAGGCGGTCAAGACCAACCTCGATGGGGCTTCTCGCCGCGCGGGCGACAACGGTGTCCGGCAAATCCAAGCCAGGCACCAAACTACGCAGATACTCTTCGACAGTCATACTTCGGTACTATTTTTAGTCTGTGTAAGTGATGAGATAGTACATCTCCTGCGGACGGGAAGGAACGCAAAGCGCGTTCAGCTCTGACCACCAGTCCTGAGTCCTCGCCTTGGCGTCGAACTCGTACTGGATAAGTCCCCTGTCGCCAAAGAACTTGGCGTAGATGAAGCTGTCGTCCGGCGTGAGGGCCAAGGTGCTCTTGATTGTTCCGATAGGACCGGCAGGATAGAACACATAGGTGTTCGCCTTGAAAGTCCTCTGGGTCTTCCTCACGAGCTTGGCGTCAGGTCCCTTGCCTTCGAGAACCTCGACTCCGGCGAGACCCTTGCGCAGATGCACGTTGGCCGCAGGAACGCCGATAATCTTAGCGAAGAGGGCCACGAGCTCGTCGTCACCGGCGGCGTTGCCCACTGCAAGGGCGTTGGCGTCGTTGCTTGCGGCGAGTACGAGGTCCGGGCGCATCTGGTAACCCATGGCGGTGCGCCACTTCGGATGATCCATGTCCTCAAGGAAGGAGATGTAGTCGGCCTCGACCACGATGTCCATGTAGCCCTTGCGCTTCATGGCGCGTACAACAGCCTTCATGTCTCCTACCGGATCAGCGTCCGCGTTCGCGGTGGTCGCGTTCTTGTCGGTCGCTTTGTTAAACCATCTCTTCGCCTTGGCGACGGTGGTCACGTTGGCCTTAGGAACGGCTGACTTGAACACGAGCCCCTTGATGCCCCTTGGATTGTTGTTCGCGTCAAGTGACAGCTCCCTGCCGGAAACTATCTGATCGCGCTGGTAGGTCATTGAAAGCTCGTGGGCGCTCTGGATGTCCTTGATTCCGTTGAAGAGAAGGTCAAGGGCGTACTGCTTCGCGGTCTTGTTCTGGAAGTCAAGGTTGCGCACAGCGTCGAGGTACTTGCGGTAGTCGTCGGAGTCCCAGATGAAGCGGGCCTTCATGGTAGGAACCACGCCGCTTGTCTCTGTGAAGCCCTCCGTACCGAACGGAATAGCCTCGGAGTCCTTGTCCGTATAGGTGGCCATCACCTTCACGCGGTTCGACATGACAAGATCCTTGAAGTCGAACGTCAGGGAGGAATACTCGTCCCAGGTGAAGCCGTCAAGGTCAAGCTTCTGGATGTTGTTGAAGCCGACCACATCGTTGATGTAGAGTCCAAAACTCTTGGAGGACAGGATGCCCGCCTCCGACATAAGGGTGTAGAAACCTTTTGCGTACTTGTTTGCCATTTTATTCCCTCCTTTTTAAGCGGTCTCGTACTCGAATGTGATTCCAGGCATAGCCGCCTTGTAGAAGTCAGGAACTTCGTTGATGCGGTCGCCGAGAATCTGCCCCTTGGTCACGACTGCAACGGTGCCCTTGCCGCCGTCTGCCTCCACGTAGATCTGCCTCCAGGACAGACCGTCAGGAAGCACGGCTGCCTTGTTGTCACCGGCCTCGGACACGATGTAGAGCTTGTCACCTTTGGACAGTTTTCCAAGCGCGCCAGCGGTAATAGTGAACGTGTAAACGCCGTTTGACACGGACGGGGCGCCGCTCAAAGCGACGGCCTTTGCCGCCTTGCCGTCGGCGTCGCACTTACCGACAATCATTCCAGCCTTGGGTACGATGCCGTTGAGAGGCTTGATTTTCAGAGACGTCCCATCGGCAGCCACGGCTACTACTATGGCGTTCCAGCCGACAAGCGCTACGATTCGG
>OQVQ01000496.1_pt1 | contig 18820 bp, 16 predicted proteins | sample 1691491 | NCBI WGS metagenome assembly OQVQ01 (sample SAMN03418252, study PRJEB22391) | human gut metagenome | biome: human-gut; feature: organic feature; material: feces | host: Homo sapiens | place: Tanzania | collected 2013-01
ATACAGGCTGCGGCTAAAAAAGAACGTGCTGATAGCCGCCATAATAAGGGCGAGGAGGGTTATAATCCCCTCCGGCGCGGACGTTATGCAGAAGGGCGATACAGTTATAGTCGTAACCGAGGCAGACCTTGCGATACACGATAAGGTCGGAGAAGTGCTTGACAAGATAAAGGTAAACTGACAAATACCCCTTGCAAATTTACTGCAAGGGGTATGCTTTTATTCTCCGTCAAATTTCAAGTTCCATTGTTTGCGGCAATTGTCCATAATTTCAAGGACGGCTCTTGTCTGCCACAGCGGATTTATATCGCTCTGCTTTTTGTTTTCGTCAAGACAGCGTTCCACCTCACGCACCTCATATTCATAGCCGTTGCAATCGTGAGTTATCGCAGGCTCTGCAATAAGATTACCAAGCTCATCGTACAGCTTTACCGAGCAAGTGCAGAAGAACCAGTTGCCGAAAACTATTCTGCCTTTGTCGCCGATTATGCAGGCGGAATTGTCTTTAAGATAATCGAAACCGATATGCGAGTCGGCAAATTTCCCGTTTTCATATCGTAACAGCAGGGAAGCGTCATAGTCTACGTTGCTTTTTCCGATATATGCGTTTGTTACTATTTCTTTCGGCTCGTATCCGAGAAAGTCGCAGGCGAATGTCAGCGGATATACGCCAAGATCAAGCAGAGAACCGCCGCCGAGTGAATTTGTATAAAAACGGTCATACGGGTTGTCGGGATTGTAAGGGCAAAAAGATGACAGATCGGCACGGACAAGCTTTATGTCACCGATTCGTCCGGAGACTACCCATTCCTTTGCTTGCCTGAACGCAGGAATAAACTTCATCCACATTGCCTCCATAAAGAATACGTTGTGTTTTTGGGCAAGTGCGATAAGGTCGTCAAGCTGTTTGCAGTTAAGGGTTATCGTCTTTTCGCACAGCACGTTTTTCACTTTTTCGATACACATTTTTGCGTTTTTGTAATGCTGAGCCATAGGCGTGGCTATGTAGATAACATCGACATTTTCATCTGCCGCCAGCTGTTCATAACTGCCGTAATGCTTTATCGCACCGAATTTTTCAGCGAAGTCCTTTGCTTTATTTTCACTTCTTGACGCTACCGCATAAAGCACGGAGTTTTCGTTGCTGTTTATGGCTTCTGCCAGCTTTGCGGCGATAGGTCCGGGTGCGATGATTCCCCAGTTTGTTTTATTTATATAACGCTCCTTTAATAGAATTACTGCCGTGCAGCGTTCACTGCACGGCAGTATGTTATTTATTTACGTTGATACAGCTTTACACTTTATATCTTTACGCTTCCGAAGGCTCAAGAACCGCATAATTGCCGTCGTCACGTTTGTAAACTACATTTATCTCTCCGGTCTTTGCGTTTCTGAACATGAAGAATGTGTGTTCAAGCATATTCATCTGAAGAATAGCCTCATCCTCCGACATAGGACGGAGATTGAACTTTTTATGTTTAACTACCTCGAAATCAGCCTGTTCTTCAACAACATCGTCAAATCCGCCTTTGAATGAGCTGTGAAGCTGTTTTTCAACTCTTGTCTTGTTCTTGCGGATCTGTCTGATGATACGGTCTATGCAGGCATCAAAAGCATCGTTTTTGTCTGCCGCTTTCTGCTCTGAACGGAATATAAGTCCTGCTGTGCGGACTGTGACTTCGCACGTTATAATATTTTTCTGCTCGGAAAGTGTTACCTTGCAGTCTGCGTCACCTGAGAAGAAACGATCGAGCTTAGCTTCAATCTTCTTTGTTGCGTAATCCGAGAACGCCTGAGTAACCTGAATCTTCTTCGCTGTAATGTTTACTGTCATATAACTTTCATTCCTTTCGGGGCGATATACGCCTTGAACTTTATTTGCAAGCGAAACCGTTTGCAAGGGTCTGAGGGGTGATACCCTTCTGACTTGAGTTAATTGTATCATATTTAGCTAAAATATACAAGCCCTTTTTGAAGAAAAAGTTAAATTTTATCTAATCTGTGCAAAAAAATCGCATAAAATTCAACGATTTATCAATTGACTGTCACTTTTCAATATGCTATAATATGACTGTAGAATGGCGTTTGATATGTCTGTATAACGCTTATTGTAACTTGAGAATTGTGCAACAATTCAGGAGGTATTTATGAACAAGAAACTAATGCAAGCTACGGCGTTTACAACCGCTCTTGCTATAACTGCGAGTGCTTTGTCACTGTCTGCATATGCCGCACCTGCTAAATACAGTGCGGTGGAGCAAGGTTATATAACATCTGTTAAGGATCAGGGAAACTGGGGTACTTGCTGGGCTTTTTCGTCAACAGCCATAAGCGAGGCTTCGCTGATAAAGGAGTTCCCGGATAAGTTCAATTCCGGAAATACTGACCTTTCGGAAAATCTGCTGGCGTATATGCTGAGCCACCCGTCGCTTTACGGTAAACTCAACCCGTCGGGCGATTATGCGACATATACAGCTTCATCGGCTACCGATTATTTAGCACTCGGCGGTAATGTATGGGCTGCGGGTCTTGGCCTGATGAACGGCATAGGGCCTTACAATGAAAACAGCGATTATCCTTACAGCGAGGACAATACGCCGAGTATCGTTAATAAGAATTTTACCGAATCCGAGTATTATGAGGTAAGAAATTCTTCCGTTGCAAAAATCACGGGAGTGTTCCGGGCTCATATCAACAACAGCAGCGACAACGACGAGTTCAAACAGCTTATTATGGATTACGGTGCCGCTTCATTGAGTTACAACGAAAACTATACAGATAATAAGTTCGGAGAGGATGGAAGCAGTTACTATTATAATCCTAATGAATATACTTCAAATCATGCCGTAACGGTTGTTGGATGGGATGATACCATTCCGGCGTCTTCGTTCAAGACAACTCCTGCAGGTGACGGTGCATGGCTCATCAAGAACAGCTGGGGAGATTATTCGAGAGATAACGGATATTTCTGGCTGTCATACTATGATAAGTCGATAAGCGGTGTCGGCATTGCCTATGATTTTACGGTCGATGGTGCTGATGATTACTTTGATACCCGTTACAGCTATGACGGCGGAAACAGCGTAGCCTCATTCGGCTATTCCCGACCTGATATATACGGTGCGAATGTGTTCACCGCAGATGAAGATTCATATGTTACGGGAGCGGCTACCTATACTTCCGAAGGAAATAACATCGAGCTGAGTGTGTATACAGGCTTACAGAATGCAAGCGATCCCACATCAGGCACAAAATCCGCCGTTGCCACAATGAGCAATGTCAAGTACGAGGGTTATTATTCGCTGAAGTTCGATACTCCCGTAAAGGTCAAGAAGGGAGAAACTTTTGCAATAGTAGCAAAAATAACCAAAGATTCCGGCACGGTCAGAATTTACAGTGAATACGGCTACAGTATGAACGGCCTTACATACAGCCTTAAAACTAACAAAGGCGAGAGCTTCTATACATATAATCCTTCGTACGGATGGTCTGATTGCACCGACAGCGGAAAAAATAACCTTATGATTAAGGCTTATGCCGTTTCCGATACCGAATGCACAGAACACAAATACGGCGACTGGATAATCGACAGGGATTCAACCTGTACCGCAACCGGCGAAAAGCACAGAGTATGCTCAAAGTGCAATCATATTGAAACGGGAACAATCGAAAAGAAACCTCACAATTATACTACCTCAGTGGTTGCACCGACATATACGGCACAGGGCTATACATTACATAAATGCTCAAAATGCGGCACAAGCTACAAGAGTAATTATACGCTCGCATCAGTCAATAGCTTTGATGTCGATGATAAGACCGATACGTCAGTCAGCTTGACGTGGGGAAAAAACACATCGGCAGATGGCTATATTTTGTATAGATTAGACGGTTCAAAGTGGGTGACGGTGAAGAAGATAGCCGGTAACTCAAATAATAAATTTACAGTAAACGATCTTGAAGCAATCACTGCCTACAAGTTCAGAATAAAGACTTATAAGGGCGGCACTTTAAGCAAAGACTATGCCGAGCTCAGCGTCAACACAAGACCGTATACAACAACGGGAATGAAGTGCAGCAGTAAGACAAACGTAAGCGCAAACTTACAGTGGGATAAGAATACCAGCGCTTCGGGCTATGAGCTTCAGAAGTATGACGGCTCAAAGTGGGTAACGATAAAGACGTTCACAAGCAATGCGGATACGAGCTTCAACGTAACGGGACTTAAGGCAAGTACAACGTTCAAGTTCAGGCTGAGAGCATTCAAGGCTTTAACCAATGCCAAGAGTTACAGTGAATTCACTAATCTTAATGTCAACACAAGACCGTACACCACAACGGGAATGAAGTGCAGCAGTAAGACAAACGTGAGTGCGAACTTACAGTGGAACAAGAACATATCCGCTGACGGTTATGTACTTGACAAGTATGACGGCAAAAAGTGGGTGACGATAAAGACATTCACAAGCAATGCGAATACGAGCTTCAACGTAACCGGTCTTAAGGCAAGCACAACATTCAAGTTCAGACTGAGAGCGTATAAGAATTTCGGCAGTGTCAAGGAATACAGTGCGTTCACCTATCTTAATGTAAACACAAGACCGTATACCACAACGGGCTTCAAGATGAAGTCGGCAACGAAGAACGCCATAACGCTTCAGTGGAACAAGAACATTTCCGCAAGCGGCTATTGCATCGAAAAGTGGGACGGCTCGAAATGGGTACAGATCAAGAGATACACTTCAAACGCAAACGTAACCTACACGGCAACCGGACTGAAGGCAAATACGGCTTATAAGTTCAGAATCCGTGCATACAAGACGATAGGCAATGTAAATGAGTACAGCGCTTATTCTGCAGTAGTTACGGCGAGAACGAAGAAGTAAGTTTAAACGGCATCGGCAAAGCGCCGATGCCGCTTTTGCATATAAAAATGACCTCTGCTTTTGCAAAGGTCATTCTTATTTTCTGAGCAGTTTTTTATAGATAAATCCGGTCACAAAGCCCGGTACAATAAACAGAACTATCTGGCTTGCACAAGGAATAAGGAAATCCATAAAGCCGGAAAAGCCCATCTTCCTTATCTTTTTTCTTACCGCTATAAAGCTCTTTGTATTACGCCAGTTGCGTCTGCGGTTCAGATTTCCTGCCGTTACCCTGTAGCGTACAAGCACTTCGGGAATGTTTGCCGCTATCGCACCGCCAATCAGCATACGCACCATAAAGTCATAATCTTCACAGCGTTCAAGCTCCTCGCAGTATCCGCCGATAGACTGCGCAAGCGACTTTTTATATACAAGCGTCTGGTTATTGAACGGCGCTCTGCGTTTTGCAAATTTTCTTATCTCGTCGTTTTCTGTCGGTGGTCTTCTTACGGCAATATCTTCACCTGTATCGCTGTTGAACTCACAGATAAAACTGCCGAGTATTGACACCTCAGGGTGTTGTGCAAGATATGTCATCTGCTTCTCCGCCCTGTTTTCAAGGCATATATCGTCAGAATCCATCTTCATTATATATTCATTCTTACAAATAGCAAGCCCTGTGTTAGCACATTTTGCCGTGCCGCCGTGACTTTCAAAGCGATGTATCTTCAGCTTACCGCCGAACTTTTCGCTGTATTGCTCAAGCACTCCGTCAAGCTGTTCGTTAAGCTTACCGTCACATACAACAACTATCTCATCCGCAGGATAAGTCTGTGTATACAGGCTTTCAAGGCTCTGAGCAAAAAACTCGGGATTTTCTCCGCTGTATACTGACATAAGGACGCTGTACGGCTGTAGTTCTGTTCTATTTTCCATACAAATTTGCCTCCTTTGCCTTTGTAAACGCTTACATTGATTTTATCATACCTATAATAAAAAGTCAATCAATACCCGTAATTTTTATCGTTTTTTCTCTTTGCTGTCATATTATCAGTCGAAATAGAGCGCATTACGATAGTCGATTTGTCCTGTAAATGCGTCATAAATTATATTTTCGCAGTTTTTTGTACTGATAAAGTATTCCGTAATATATGCAACGGGAATGAATCTGCCGTCGGATATAAGCTGTTTTTCCGCCTGTCTGCACAGCTCATATTCCTCCTTCTCATCCTTCGCCTGTGACGCTTTTTCGAGCAGTTTGGAATAATCGCTGTTCATAGCACTGTATTTGTTCACGTTATCCGTAAAGCTGTTAAGATACGCCTCAGGGCAATTATAACTGCCGTTAAGACGTGTCAGTGCCAGAGTATAATCGCCGTTTTTCAGCTTCTCGTCATATTCGCTTTCGCTGATATATGAGATACTGCAATACATTCCGAGCTTTGCCTGCCACTGCTGTAAAATGCCCTTTACCGATTCGCCTATTTCTTCATCACGGTTTTCTACAGCAATTATATTGACGCTGTACAGATCTGCCTTGTCAATACCGGCGCACGCGCTCTGATATGCCGTATATGCCTTTATCTCATCGGGCTTTACCACTGCCTTGCCGCCTACAACATCACGATAGCTTCCGAGCGAATTTTTAACGGACGGCGGTACTGCACCATCCGCAACGGTATATCCGAAAGGCATTTCAAGTTCTGTTGTATCGGTCGCATACAGTAAAGCGTAGCGTAGCTTGTCGCTCTTGAATATCGAATTTGATGTGTTCATTGTAATGCCGTAAACGGCGGTCGAGAATTCGTCATAGATATAATTTTTGTCAAGATAACTCTTTGCCTTACTGCCCGAAAGAACGATGCTCTGCGATGTTCCGTCGGTGAAATCCGTAATATGATTATCTTCAATGAAGAAGTTAAGCCCGAGCGGAGTTACCTCATCGTGCTCATTATACTTGTCACTGTAACGAAGAACGAGGTTATTGTTATTGTTGCTCCATGCGTCATAATTCCACGTCTTCACATAAAACGGACCGTTTGATGGAGTTCGCTCTGCGTCAAGACCGTATTTGCCCTGTGCCTTGATGAAGTATTCCTCGTTGCACGGCATAGCCGCCGGCATAGCAAGAAGCATCGCTAATGACGGCTCTGTATATTGCAGTTCTATTGTAAGCGAATAATCCCCCTGCGCCGTAACTCCGAGCTGTGACAGGTCGGTAATCTCTCCGCTGTTTATCTTATCGGAATTTTTTATGCAGAAATATTCCGATGCCTTCGGCGCTCTGGTTTCCGGCAGGAATAATCTTCTGAAGCCGAAAACAAAATCGGCGGCTGTGACCTTCTTGTTGTAGCCGTTTACATCTGTCCAGTATCTGTCCTGCTTCAGTTTGAAGTTATATGTAAGCCCGTCATCCGAAACGGTATAGCTTTCAGCCATTGCTTTTTCCGCATTGCCGTCCGCTCCGATTCTGAACAAGCCCTCGAACACCGAGCCGATTATAAGATATGATTCTCTGTCCGAAGCGTATTGAGGATCAAGGCTTCCGGGATTTGACGATATATCATAACCGAACACATATCCCTTGCCGTCATCCTCTTTACACGAGGTGAAAAAAGCACAGCATAAGCACAGCAAAAACGCAGAAATGCGAATTGTCGTTCTTTTCTTCATCACAACTCCTTAATTACAACACTACCCGTTTCCAGTGATTTCTTGCAATCAATTATCCTCTGATTACGGCTTCCTTTGAAATGCAGTTCAAGACTTCTCTGAGCAAGTATAAATTTGCCGTCAACCAGTATATCCACTACCGACAGCAGATTTTTAACATCCTCGTCCGTCTTTGATTTTTCAACAAGCTGTTCAAAGGTAAAACCGGTATATGCCATTATATCGAGCTTTGTGTTTTCCTTTATCCTCTTTGCAAGGTCATATAACGGTGCAGGCTGGCAGAACGGCTCTCCGCCCGAAAAAGTAACGCCCTTCAGCAGAGGATTTTCCGCAATGTGATTATATATCTTGTCGGTATCCGCAAGCCTGCCGCCGCCAAAATCGTGCGTTTCGGGATTGTGACAGCCCTCACAGTGATGCGGACAGCCCTGTGTAAATATTGTATATCTTATTCCCGGTCCGTCTACAATAGACTCGCTGACCGTACCTGCTATTCTTATAAGCATTGTATCACGTTCCTTTTTAAGTTTTCCTATTTATTATAGCCTTATTCGGATAAAAAAGCAATAGATTGAAAGCGTTTCCCTGTTTTTTCAGATAAAAATAAAGTGAGCAAATACAAAATTGCCCACTTTTATTTCAAAATTTCAGCTATTGATCACGCAACTTTTGAATAGTCGATAACAGAAATATCCTGTAAAAGACCTTTTGCCGCTTCTACAAGTTTTTCGAGCTGTTCGGCAACTTCATCTGTGTAAAATATCTCTCCGCATTGTTCACATTCCTCGCAAGGTACATTTTTAATTATTATTACCGAATTACTGTAATTTACAACATGAGTTGTAAAGCTGTTTTTTATCATTTTGCACTTGCATAACTTACACATAATATAAGACTTTCACGCCGATTCGCCTTTACCCTGCTTCTCTTTGCACTCACTGCATATACCCTTGATGCTTATCTCGTACTCGGTAACATCAAAGTCATACTTTGTGCGTATCTTATCGTTAAGACACATCATTTCACCAAGCTCCACATCAAAGACCTTTTCACAGCAGCTGCATATCATATGAAAATGCGGATCTGTCCTGCCGTCAAAACGTACGCTTCCGTAAGAGCTGCATATTTTCTTCAGTATGCCGTGTTCCGCAAGCTGATTGAGATTACGGTAAACTGTACCGAGGCTGATTTTAGGATAACTGCGTCTGGCTATATCGTAGACCTGCTCGGCGGTAGGGTGGACAGGATTCGAAACAACGATATTCATTATGCAATTTCTCTGTTGAGAATAATTCATACTGCCCTCCTGTCAGGTATAACTCTCGTTATCCGTTACCCAATGACGAACTCTCAGAGGAATACCGAGTCCCTCTGCAAGCTCCTTGCACTGCTCAATCTGCTCAGGCTTTATTACATCTACCACTGTAAACATAACCTCAGGCACGATAGTTTTTACCGTTGCGGCAAAATTAAGCATAGAATTGAATGACGGAAGCCCGAACTTAGGACGTGACACCTCAAGATAACTCTCAGGGTCGGGAGCGTTAAGGCTTATGGAAATACAATCTATTATATATCTCATCTTGTATGAATCAAACGCAGGGTTGATAAAATCAACAAGTCCGTTTGTGTTGATACGGATTTTCATATCGGTAGTCTGCTTTACATACTTTGCGACCTCAAGCAGAACATCTGCACGCTCCATCGGCTCGCCGTAACCGCAGAACACAAGCTCGTGAAGTCCTGTCTTATCAAAATCGTCAAACGCCTTGATAATTTCTTCATAGCTCGGCTCATGCTCAAGCCACAGGCTGTCGTTATCCGCAACGCTGTCGCCGTTCTTTCTTATGCAGAAAACGCACGAACACGGACATTTATTTGTTATATTAGCATACAGCTTACCTTCAAACTCATAGAATATCGTCATATTACACCTCCGTGGATAAACTGATAATCTTTCTCACATTAGTATAACATAACGCTGAAAATTAGTCAATAGTTAAATCGGCATTTTAATGCGAAAAATCGCCACCCACAAAAAATTTATATCCTGTCATATATTTCATTTGCTTTTAAAGAAATAAACGACAAAGGGAAGTATACACCTGAAGTCCGACTCTCTTTCATTGTTATCAATACACGGTTACAGCAGTTGTAATAAGCACTGTCGCTGTCTCTCAGACGCTCTACATAAGGGGCGGCTCCTTCAGACAGCATAGCAAGACTTCCTGTATCTGTTTCGGCAATTTCACCGCTGAGATAGCTTTCGACATTGTACTGTGCTATTCTTGCATCGGGGTCGCAAAAGCACAGCGCACCGAGCATTACGGTAAAGGATATGAAAAGCGTTGCCACTGTTTTCATACCTGTGAATATCTCGTGGAGTATAAGCACAAGGAAAACTATGCCGAGAAGTATCATAAACCACGATGTATAGAATCTAAGTCCGGTAAGCCCATATTCACCGATATACATTATCATCTTTGACATTGCACTGCATATAAGCAGTATCGTAATCAGGCTGAAAACCGCAGAATATATTCTTACGGCAACGGGCTTTCTGCCGTTTTCGTTTCTCTTTGCAAGCACACCCGCAAGAAATATTACCAGAAGATCAAGCACTGCCACTCCGCACAGTTCAAAAAAGCCTTGTCTTGCATATTCGCTGTAGCTGTAGCCATCGGGAAGAACTCCGCCGAACGCGCTCAGATAGTATGGCAGCTGGCAGGCAAAGAACAGAAGATAGATAAGTATTAGCGGTGTCAGCGCAGAACATATTGCGACAGCAGGCACCTTTGCCGCTTTCCCTGTGTCGCCTGTCATTTTACGCTTTCTGCCTTTCGCACCGCTCATTGCTCCGAACAGCAGGAACGACAGCGGTATGCTTACCGCAAGAATTATTACGTTAGCGAAAAAGTTGTCGAAAAATCCGCCTGTTATACCTGATAATAATCTTCCGAAATTATCATCGGCGCTCGAAAGTGCCGTACACGCTATAATCACGGCAGGAATTGAGCAAAGCACTCCGAGCAGAATATATAACGCTGTTTTGCTTTTTTCTCCTTTTTCCTTATTTGCAAAAGGAACAGCCACGCACTTTGGTGCGACGGAAAAGTTTGCAAACGGCAATGCGAATACAGCCTCGCATATTTCCCTTAAGAATCCGTCCGAAAACAGCGGTTTTGAGGTTATAAAGCTGTAAGCAAAGTAACAGAGCAGTATTGCGGCATATACCCACGACAAAAATCGTACAAGCCCTGTCGATGAAAACACAGGAACAGCACAGAACAGTATCACACAGCCGAAAATCGCCCATTGTGAAGCGGTCGGCTTTTTGCCGATATATATCACTGCCATAACCGCAAGGGTCGCCACTATAACGTGATACCAGCCCGACGCTATAACCTCTGCAAACGGGAATATTTCTCCCTCGGTAAAGAACAGCTTCATTGTTATAAAGCCGATTATAACGGTCATCACAGCGAATATGAAGTCACGGATGCCGTATACTTTCTTCGCTTCGGGCGGACCTTGCAGCTGCCTTTGAGGCTGTACGAACTGCCCGTCTGCTCTGCCGTATACATTCACCGGCGGAACGTTACCGCACTGCCCGGCGTTTCCTGCATAATTATTTTCCGCATAATTATAGTATTCATTCATCTTCTCCACCGCCTTTATAGCACAGAATATCTCCGGGCTGACACTGCAGCACCTCGCATATCTTTTCAAGCGTTGAAAATCTTATTGCCTTTGCCTTGCCCGTTTTCAGCACCGACAGATTTGCAGGCGTTATGCCTATTGCGGCGGCAAGCTCGTTGGATGAGATTTTCCGCTTTGCCATCATTACATCAAGATTTATTTCAATTGCCATATCAGTACCTCACAGCTCAGATAGTAAAGTCGTTCTCTTCCTTTATTACGATTGCCTGTTCAAAGACGTTCTTTATAACACGCAGTATCAGTCCGAAAAATGCCGCCGCTATAACCACAAGCCACGCAAACGGTCTTATAAAGCTGAAATAGATAAAGATAACGCTTACGGCAAAACAGCAATACGATATAAGCCGTAATATTTTCACATTGGCGGGTATGAACACCTTGTCGTGCCTTATGTTTGAAAGCAGACGGTCAAGCGCTGTAACTATCACAAGTGCTACCGCCGCCGCAAGATAAAGAGTGATTATCATAGGAAGATACACCGACCTTCCTGTCAGTGCGATGATACCGTTATCGTAGACACGGACAATTAAAGGTGCGAATATACAGCAGACGATTATAAGCACGAATACTATCCTGACAAGTACGAGAGATAAAGTAGCCGAAAAATTCTTTTTGTTCAAAAAATCATATCCTTTCATAAGGCACTGCCTTTGTTTTTTTGAATTATAGCACTTATATTCTCGTTTGTCAATAGATTTTTATCGTTTTTCGATAATTTTTTATTGCAAAATAAAAAAAGCAGGTGAATTTACCTGCCCTTTTTGCTGTCAATTATATCTTTTCCTCGCTGTACGCTTTTTTACCGAGTATAAGCGTACAGGTATACTCGCCGTTCTTTTCCGACTTTTCAAACCTTCCTGAATAAATCTGCGCTATATCGCTGAGTATCTGCTGTCCGTAACCGTGAAGCGAGGAATCGTCCTCTCGCAAAATCTCAACACCCGATACATAATTTCTGACGGTTATATACACGCTTACCGAATCGCTCACCGAATCGACATTGATGATTTTCTTGTCGCTGTCTTTTTCCGTGAAGCCACGCTCCGCACGGATAGCGTTGTCGATCATATTTGCAAATGCACTGCAAAGATGATGCTGTGTTATTCCGCAGGAATCGGGAATATCTATCTTTGTAACAAGCTGTACGCCGTACTTTTCAGCCTCTTTGTTCTTCTCTGATATTACCGCATTTACTACCGGTATCGAGCAATAACGGTATTCCTGCGTATTTTTCATCGTATTTTCAAGCTCGCCTATCAGCTCCTCCGCCTGCTCAATATGCCCGTCCCTCATCATACTTCTAATCGCAATAAGCTGATTGTTTATATCGTGACGTATCTTTGCCACCTCGTAACGCTTTTCCTCAATCTGCTTAAAGTGCTGTTCTTCAAGCTGACGGGCGTATTTCAGCGAGTTTAACTCAAGCTCAAGTGCGTTCTTCTTTTCAATATCCGAAATAAAGAACATATATATAAGGTCGGCAATCGCAAAAATCACAAGACCTATTGTCGTAACGAGCAATATATCGACTTTAAGTATTTTCATATACACCTGCGAAAAGCTTGACACGATTGCTGTGATAACAAGCACCTGCGCTACAGGAAAAGCTATAAGGCTTATACGAAGCTTTGATTGTTTCTTTCCGGCTATCTTGTTCCATACAGCAGCAAGCAGATATTTGAGCGGTAACGAAAGCGTTGTAAAAAGCACGGAGCTCACTACTCTTTCGCTTGTATATACATCCGTAGTAATACCGTTATTTGTAATAAAAGCCCCGAAAAAGCTCAAGAATATTGCAAATTCCAGCAGCATATTGATAACCATATCAAAGCCGTTGAAAATAATCGCTTTAACTATACCGCTTTTTGACATCAGCCACATCAGGACTATCTGCAGTGCAAGCAGGATAAACGTCTTTGCGGGGATATATAAGCCGAAAAATATCTGTGGAACGAGATGAGCAAAGGAAAGTCCTGTAAAAGCAATATAATATACTTTCTGCGACACCTTCAGTTCAAAGCAACGTGAAAACGCCCATGCGGTAAAAATCATCTGCGGCACAGAAGAAAAAAGATACAGCCACGCATATACATTATCAATATTAACAATTTTCATATTTCCCCGCCCGTTTTATTTCCGGAGATGATTTCTGTACGCTTCTATAAATTCGGTCTTTTTGGAGCGTGACACGGAAATATCCGGTTTTCCTTCTATAAGGACAAATTCACCCGTGAAGCCTTTGATTTTATTGAGATTGACAAAATAACTCTTGTGACATCTGACAAAAAACGACGGCAGCTGCTCAATAAGGTCGTCCAGCTTTCCCTGCGTTGTATACTCATTTGTGCGTGTAATGTAATTGAGATTGTGACCGGCAGATTCAATGTACAAAATATCATCAGCTTTCAATGTCACATATTCATATTTTCCTGTTTTGACGGTTATTTCCGCTTTTTTGTTTTTTATAAGCGCCTCTGCTTTAGCAAAGACCTTGAGCAAGGTTTCCTTATCAACAGGCTTTTTCAGAAACCCTGCGACATTTTCTTTTTGCATAAAAATATCTTCTATGTATTTTTCGGTATAAGCGGTAACTATCACTATCTGGGTATAACCGGATTTCTTCGTGATACGCTCCAGATAATCAAGCCCGTTGCCATCGCTCCCGAACTCCACATCCAGCAAAACTATATCAGCAACATCTTCTGAGCCGATATATTCATTCGGATGCCGCATAAAAGTGAAATCATTTTCACATAATACATCTTTAAAATTATCTTTGAAACTATTCAGATATTCTTCGTTATCATCTATATAGCAAACCCTCATATTATACACCTCATTTTATATTATATCATTTTAAACTGTATGATGCAAGTAAAAAAATGTTAATACCTCGCCAAATAGCTACATTCAAAAAGTAAAAATCGAAAGATAGGTGAATAGTAAGTGCTTTACCGTTATAATATGATAAGTCAGCTTAAACTAACGCTATTCGGTAAATAAAACAAAAATCAGTTGCTGTAATCATATACGCATTTATATCAAAATCACTCTATGCACATTTATTGTATATTTTCGGAATATTATCAGACGTGCATATCAAACATAGCTATATGCGCATCAGAGGTTATGTCGGAAAACAATTATATACATCGGAGTATGGCAAATAAAAAAACAAGCCGTATTTCTACGACTTGTCAGCTTGTAGAAAAAGTCTATTTTTATAAAAATAGAGCAAATTCTCTATCCCTTTTAGAACGCTTTGTGGGCTTTGCGTCCTTGCAAAGCCTTTGGGCGTTCTATCTCGGCATCCTTGCCGAAACCCCAAACCCCATTTTTAAATAACGATAGAGATTTTTCGACAGACTGATTACGTTTATAGCACACTATCTTTTATTCCCGCCGTCACGCTAACAGTCCCATTAGCAGAAAGTAAATCAAAGGCGGAATATGAAGTGGCTCACAGCCGCCCGCCGTTACGCAAACGATTCCCTTAACACAAAGTCGATAAAAGGAGGAAAATGTTTATATGTCAGCAGTAAAAGACCTTACAAAAGGCTCACCTATGAAGCTCATACTCGGATTTATGCTCCCTATGCTGTTAGGACTTCTCTTTCAGCAGTTTTACAATATGGTCGATACGATAGTCGTCGGACAGTTCCTCGGTGTAAACGCACTCGCAGGAGTAGGCTCGACAGGCTCGGTGAACTTCCTTGTTCTCGGCTTCTGTATGGGTGTATGCGCAGGCTTTGCGATACCCGTTGCGCAGAAATTCGGAGAGAAGGATTTTGACGGTCTGCGTAAGTTTGTCGGCAATACGATATGGCTCGGCGTAGGCTTCGCCGCAGTAATGACAACGGCGACCTGCCTGCTTTGCGGAAATATCCTCCACTGGATGAATACGCCCGACACGGTTTTTAAAGAGGCGTATGACTATATCTTCGTGATTTTCTTAGGCATCCCCGTAACGTTCCTCTACAATATCCTTTCGGGATTTATCCGCTCGCTCGGTGATTCAAAGTCGCCCGTTGTCATTCTGATTATTTCAAGCATACTCAATGTCGGCCTTGATCTGCTGTTCATTCTGGTGTTTGATATGGGCGTAGCCGGCGCAGGCTGGGCTACTGTCCTTGCACAGCTTATATCCGGTATCGCCTGCCTTGTATATATGATAAAGCGCTTTGATATTCTGCACTTGTCGAGGAAGGATTTAAAACCAGACGCTTATTCAATGAGCAGGCTGTGCGCTATGGGCGTGCCTATGGGACTTCAGTATTCCATTACCGCTATCGGAAGTATTCTTTTACAGTCAGCGGTAAATTCGCTCGGTGAAACCTATATGGCGGCTGTCACCGCAGGAAGCAAGGTAACACAGTTCCTGTGCTGTCCGTTTGACGCAATGGGTTCTACAATGGCTACCTACTGCGGTCAGAACGTAGGCGCAGGCAGGGTCGACCGTATCGAAAGCGGCGTTAAGAAATGCTCGATGCTCGGCATAGCCTATGCGATAATCGCCCTTATTGTGATAATACCGTTCGGCGGGGAATTTTCAAAGCTGTTTATAGACGGAACGCAGACCGAGATACTCGACCTTGCAAAGCAGTTCCTGTGGCTCAATGTGGCATTCTACATTCCGCTTGCATTCGTAAATATTATCCGCTTTTCGATACAGGGACTTGGCAACAGCCAGCTTGCCGTTTTTGCAGGAGTATTCGAGATGATAGCAAGAGGCGGTGTGGCACTGGGACTTGTACCCGCTTTCGGATATGTCGCCGTATGTCTTGCCAGCCCTGCGGCATGGGTGCTTGCCGATCTGTTCCTCTTCCCTGCGTTCTTCCACTCTGTGAAGATACTTAAAAACAGATTCCCGTCATCATCTGCGACAGCGGAAAAAACCGATACTAAAAGCTGAATAAATAATGCGGTCACGATTCGCTGTGGAACGTGACCGCATTTTCTGTTATCTTTATCTTCTTGCGTTACCTCTTATGATAACGCCTATGATATAAGGACCTGTGTTGCTGGCAACAGCCGCACCTGCTATGCTTTGCATTTCGGGAGGCCTGCCGACCTTTGCACTGTACTGCTTTATAAATTCGTCCTCAAGCGCTGTGACACTGGTACGCAGTATTTCCCACGGCGTTTCGGGAACGGCTCTGCCTGAAATATACTGAACTGCGTCTGTTATTGCATTCTTTTCTCCACGGCTCTTTTTTACTACCTCGCTTTCGCCGTCTATGAGCGAAATGAGCGGTTTAAGCCCCATAAGTTCGCCTAAGAAAGCTGCTGCGGCATTAATTCTTCCCGATTTCTTCATATGGCGCAGATTGAAGCCGATTATGTAGATCTCGCAGTTATTGAACATATCGGTAAGATATGCTACTACATTATCAACACTCTGTCCTGCAATCAGCTTTTTAGCCGCTTCGATTACGGGATAACCGTAGCCGAGAGAATAACAGTGGCTGTCGATTATCTCAATACGCATCTTTGCCATTTCGGGATGCTCCTCAAGCAGATTCTTCCTTGCAAGCAGTGCGTTTTCATAAGTCTTTGAGCCTGTCGAATTTATAAGCACCATAATGACAGCGTCATAGCCCTCGTTATAGTAATGCTCAAACTTTTCCGCAAAGCGTATCTCGGTTATCTGTGAGGTTTTCGGAAGATATTGCGACTTGTCTATCATCTCAAGAAATTCGGGAGCGGTAAAATCGACACGTTCTCTAAGGCTTTCGTCGCCAAGTGTAATGTCGAACGGCATAATGTCAATGCCGTATTTCTTTTCGTCCTCGGGGGTAATGTCGCTTGCGCTGTCGGTGATAAGTTTTACTTTCATCGTTTTGTTTCCTTTCGGTCATTCTTTCAATATCGTGTTTATTCGGCTTTGCTCCAGTCGTATTTTGTAAGCGAACCGTAGTTCTGAAGTTCAGGGAAGCCCCACTGCCTCAGCACCTCGTATGCGCCTATCGCCACACTGTTGGAAAGATTAAGACTTCTCATATTACTGCCCATAGGTATCCTTACGCAGTGCTGTTTATTGTGAAATAACAGTTCCTCGGGAAGCCCCTTGTCCTCTCTGCCGAACACTATATAAGTTTTATCTTTATACTCTGCATCGCAGTAAGTATTTCTGCCTTTTGTGGTGAAGTAGAAGAATTCACCGTCCTTATTTCTCTCAAAGAAATCGTCAAGCCCGTCATAATAGGTTATATCAAGATAGTGCCAGTAGTCAAGCCCTGCGTGCTTCAGCTTTTTATCGTCTATCTGAAAGCCCATGGGCTTCACTATATGCAGTCTTGCCCCTGTAACCGCACAGGTACGGGCTATATTACCCGTGTTCTGCGGTATCTGCGGTTCGACAAGTACAATATTCAGTTCCATCGAAAAATCATTCCTTATAGATTTTTATGCCGTACAGCCTGTTTGCCGCAGATAAAGAAGCAAGCGGTTCTCCGACTTTTTCCGCTGTATCGTTTGTTATGCTTTTACGTTCTTCGTCGGTTATGCTTTCGTCAAGCCTTACGATTATGCCCGTGTCGCCGCCCGATTTTATAAGTTCTGCCGCCTTTTTGACCGTTTCTTCGGAATTGTCACTTATAACTATGTCTATGCTGTCGGACAGCAGGCTTTTTTCTGCTTTCGGACATCTGTTTGCAAAGTCATCGTCAAAAGTAAAGTTGTCGGAAGCCTCCTCCCACGACATACCGAAGTAGAAGGCAGGCCTGAAGCCCTTTTCGTTTATTATGCTGTCTGCACTTGCGTCAAAGTAGTAGTATTCGCCGTCCAGCTTCGCAAAATTTACTGTGTGTCCCTCGTTTTTACTGATATTTGTGCCGTTTGCCGAAGCTGTTTCTATACCTGCCATATTGAAAAGCATAGTGACAGTATCCGCATATCCGTCACATATCGCCTTGCCGTCAATAAGCAGGTCGGCTATCGGAACGTTTCTTGTGCTGTAGCCGTCAGTAACATATACCGAGTTCTCCGCAACGTAATTATACAGATACTGCGCTTTCTTTCTTTCTGTATTACACTCCTGCGGAATCGACGCTACTACCGATTTTGCCTTTTCATAGGCGGCTTCACGGCGGGATGTATATTCCTCTCCGAGCGTTTCAAGCTGTATATGATGATAGCTTTTTCCTGCGAACTGTTCAACGTTTCCGGTCAGCTTGCTGTTTGTCGTGTAATTATGTGCAACAAACGGGCTGTCACAGCTTAAAAAGGTTATAACATATTCGATTTCCTGCAGCCTGTCATAACTGCCGTCGAATACATCTTCGGGCAGGAATATATCGCTGTAGCCGTTTTCACTTGCGTACATAAACGCATTGTAGATATATGTTTCGTTCTCGTCAAGCTGTGCCTTGAAATATCCTGTCATAGTGTCGGAGTATTTCGAACTGTAGCCAAGCACTTCCTCTTTGCCGAGCGATATTGTGCCGTCTGCGGCAACAGAAGCATCATTGCCGAAGTAATACAGCGTGTTGCTTGACGTTATATTGAGCAGTGGCAGTATGTATATCGCACCTACGACCACTGCGGCAGGGATCACGACCGCC
>OQVQ01000497.1_pt1 | contig 18797 bp, 19 predicted proteins | sample 1691491 | NCBI WGS metagenome assembly OQVQ01 (sample SAMN03418252, study PRJEB22391) | human gut metagenome | biome: human-gut; feature: organic feature; material: feces | host: Homo sapiens | place: Tanzania | collected 2013-01
TGTGCAGTTAATGTTGTCCTCGGCGAGCTGAGCGAAAGTCTATTACCTGCCGTTCTAGGACCAAAGTTTTCCCATGGATCAGTAACAACTTCGACAGCAAAAGGTTTACCTGTTTTTTTAAATTGCTTTGCAATAATATTGCTTGTTGCTGAAGGAATACGAAACACGGCACAGTCAATATCATTATTGTTACAAATGTTTTTCACAGTCCTGATAACTGAAAAATATTTAATCAAAAATTCATATGGCCCCTGATAATGTGGGAGAATAAAGAATGAAACACCCTGGCCATTTGACTGTTTTTTTCCTTTAGGTGCCTGACTCACTTTTTTTGCACGAACTGCTGCATAAACGTGATCAAAACTCTGAAGATACCGCGAATAAAAACTATAGTCATATACTGAATCCGCAAAGACATCCCCAGTGGGAGTCACATAATAGTGACCGTCCGCAACAACAAGAACTTTAACTTTCTTTACGCTTTTCATTAGTATTGTTTCCCTTCTTGGGAGAGTGTAAAAACTCAATTATTTTATGCTTTACTCTAAATCTTTGGTAATAGATATATCTTAATTTTTGAATTAAAACATATTCCCATTTATATCTTGCACAGACTACTATCGGAGTCTCAAATAACTCAGAACCATAATTGGCTTTATAATCTCCAGTTCCAGCAAGGTCCATTGTTGTCATTCCCTTATTTTTCCAATACTTAATTGCAAACCACATTAGCGCCTGATTTGCATTGTACTTAAGTGAATCGGTATAACTAGCATTACTCGCGAAAAAAGCTGTTTTGCCACCTCCCAAATAATAACTACTTGCAATATTGCGACCGTTCTCATCTAGAGCTTTGATAAAAAGTACCATGCTTCGATAATTATCTCGAAGAATCTTCATTCTTTTGGAATAATCTGGAGCAGAAAGGGACTTCCTTTCGAAGACATCTTTCAATTGTTTATTATGCTCTTCGATGAATTCATCTGAATAGTCTTCAACAATTCTTCCACCCAGTTTTTCAAACTTACGCACACAAGTTCTGTATCCGCTTTTTAAATTCTTGAATAGTTCTTCTTCCGACTTACTAATATCCAAAAAGTAAGAACGCGCATCTGTTTCAATAAAAAACTCTTGCTTGCACTTATGGAGTATTTCCCTATTTATTTTAAAATCAGCGAATACAAAATATGTAATTCTTAATTCTCGTTTTACAAATGAAACAAATTCATCAATTAACTCTGAATAACAGTTTTCTGGTAGGTTGACAAACTCAAAGCCCATATGCAAACCCATCCATCCGTAAAAGGGACTCCCCAAAATCTTGAAACCAAATTTGGAAAAAAAGGCACCAGAGAAATACCCAACGAATTTTTTATTATCTGTTATCCTGATAACAATAGGAGTTACCTTTCGAAACACTGATAAGAAAGACAACCATTCAACAGTACAAAATAAATTCTTGTTATCAAATGAGTTTTCGTACTCATCAACATTTACATCACCAATTGAAAGCTTTTCAAAATTATACATTGCATGTGTCTCTTAAGGCAAAAACATACTTTTCCTTGTTCTTCGATCTCGAAAAAATATCTTTAAGAAACTCAGAACTCTTTGACATACTTGGCAACTGAGTTTTTGTTTGATATATTCTTTCGATTTCTGTCGCTAAAGCTTTTTCATCATCTGGATCCACGCTGCATCCAACATGATAAGAAACCAACAAGTTATTAAATTTCGCATTCTTTCCGAATGTAAAAATAACTGGTTTATTACATGCCAAAACTACTCCCGTCTTACTTGGCATTGCAGTTTTCGTTCCTCCTGCTACTAACGGAATAAGATTAACACTCGCAGCAGAATAGATATGTGTAGCAAGTTCAGCTGGTTGCATAGGAAGCATAGTAATATTCTTTAGTCCGTTTGCCATCTCTTGTATTTGTTTCTTCCTAACACCATCTCCGATAATCAAAAATTGAATATTACTTCTATCTTGTAGTACTTTTGCAGCATTCACAACAATTTCCACATTTTGCATCTTACCAATATTACCTGCATAGATAGCATAGAACATATCTCGGTTTAACCGGTATTTCTTCACGAACGCATTATCGTCCCACGAAATATCAACCATTTCATCCGAGTAACCCCAATTATAAATAACTTCAATTTTATCTTCACCAACTCCTTTGCCAGCAATGAAATCTTTCATATCATCCGAAATGCAGATGATCTTATCAGCCTTTTTGTAAACGTATCTTTGCCATAATTCAAAAAACCTATATAGCAATCCTCCTTGCTTGATGAGTCCACTTTGAACCGCATTATCCGGCCATACATCTTGGAGCATGGCCACTACTCGCATTCCCTTTTTCTTTGCCGCCCTGACAACCCAGAAAGAAGAATAGGATACGTCCTCAAAAAGGACATCCGCACAGGTTTTTCTAATGCCTTTTGCTTCTTTAATAGTCGTAAATGAATCACGAAGAAATCTTGATATTATATTTCCGTGTTCACTCTCTTTTCTTATGTATTTCTTGTAGTGAATCCGTTCACCAGTATATCCGTACTTGAATTCGTCTTCGTTATCATCTCTAACAGCGACATGTCTTTCAACTTCATAACCTGCATCCAGGAATCCGCCGATGATATCCTTGAATATATGGTTAAAAGGACTCGTTGGGTTATATAGAATTGGGGTAGCAATCGTGATTCTCATTGAATCTCAACCTTAATTTCATGAAGTGCTTTCTCGCATTTTTCAGCTGCATCGTCTGCATCGGATCCTTGTGAAATCACAAATCCCATGCGAGACCCACTATCGATAACATCTGTAACTACCTCTCCAATGCTATGCACAATACTAATCTGCTTAACACCAGGCATGGCTTCAGCTTCTGATAAACCATCAATACCCAAAACGACACCAGCATGCTGCTTGAAATACCGAATTGCAGATCCACAACACAATGTTGGTGTAATGTTCGGCGTCTCCCCTAACGCAATTCGGATACATGCTTCAACCATATTAACTCCGGTAGAGAGAGGAACAAGGTGTGTGGTGATACAGTCACCTCCCAATCTGGCACCCAACTCAACAACTTTAGGACCTTCTTCAGTAACAATTATTTCCGTATGGGAAGGACCGTTTTGGATACCTATTGCCTTATTTGCTGCAATCGCAACTTTCTTGATTTCTTCAGCACATTTCAAGCGTGTAGGCTGAGTATGCCCCATCTCAACAAAATGAGGAACACCGGTTGTTATTTTATCTGTTATCTGTATGACATGGACTTCACCATCAATTGTCAGAGTCTCAACACTGACCTCCGGTCCAATCATGCATTCTTCAACTACAACAATGCCGTTTCTACTGAACTTACGAGCATACTCATATGCTTTTTCAGCATCACTTTTTTTTTCTACCTCAAAGATACCTCGACTTCCCGAACTGTCTGCCGGCTTGACCATGAAAGCCCCATTCAAGTGGCCAACTGCCGATAGAAATTCTTCTTGATTTGCTACTCGATAGAACTCGGGAACGGGAACGGATGCAGATCTTAGTGCCAAGCGCATCTCGCTTTTATCTGTCGCCTTGATTGCGGTTTCTTCTGAAATTCCAACTAAACTGCATGCTTTTGCTACAGAAGCGACTGTTCTCATAGGCATGTCTGTAGCTAATGTCATTACACCATCTATCTCATACTTTTTTGCAGTTGCAATTGCGGCTGGAATATCAATGGTGCTGATTATTTCTTTGATTACACCAGGCACCTTGAAACCCACTGCCTCTGGATTCATATCAAGAACAACTACCCGTAAACCTAGTTCTGTAGCTTTCTCAATTGCGGGAAGCTGGAGGATACTGGCCCCCAGAATCATTATTGTCTTACCTGTTAACATCTGCCACAACCTTAACTATTCTAGCTCCGATATATTTCATATCCTCAACTGTATACCGTTGATCACAAGGAGCCGCCAACATGTTTCCCTCTACTTCCTTTGCAGTCTGACTGGATCTTTTTTGCTCTTCTGTCAACGGCCAGATAATCGTATTGAAAATCCCTTCTTTGGCTAACTGCTTCTGGATCTCATCACGGTTTGGAACAGTAAAAGCTACATACAAATCACTGCAACCGCTTTGATTCTGAATCAAGTTAATAAATGGTGATGAACTTAGAATTGATATCAGTTTAGTTGCATTTTCTCTTCGTCTAAGTCTCACGAATTCCCAATCTGCTCTCTTCGCCAGGGAAAAAGAATAGGCAGACATTGCACTTGGTTCGTCATTATCCATCATTTCAGAAACCGTAGAAAAAACCCTTCTGAACTCTGTCTTGAGGTTTTCATTTCCAGTCTTCAGATATTCATGTCTCATGCATTGAGCATCCAGTCGTTTTTCAGAGAAACTAGTATCTGATTGAAACTTTTTTGTGACTTTTCCCCATAACAGACCACCATCAGGAACAGGAATCCATTTTCTAAGGCTAGCCATGATGAAATCAGGGCAAAAAGAACTTTTTCGCGCCCAAATCAGATTATGTGTCCGATCTTCGATAAAAACAATATTGCCCTTCTCTTTTAGGTGTTCCAAATCATCGTCATTAATTGAAGGCTTTCCGAAAAAATCCATATACAGGAACAGTATCTGATCATTTCCGATTTCAAAGCTGCTTAAATCAATGGTAAAATCAGGATTCAGGTTATAAAACTTAACTCTATGATGATACAGTTCAAAAGGGTGTACCATTGAATCACATGCCAGAGCAGGCAACAATGCAACACATGGTTCATACTCTTTTGCAATGGCTTTCAGTGCATCCCGACCACTTCTGAGACAATAAGCATCAAACAATTTCTCTGTTGAAACTTTGCCGGCGGTTTTCCGGAATAAGTGTTCATCGAGTGTGGCATCATATTCATAGCCATATTCTTTTACCACAACGAAACACTCCTATTTCTTGATAGACTCGGCTTGTTTGACTGCATCTTCTTCTGAAGACAAATCCTTATAGGTATTTCCGCGACCAAGAACCGTAGCAATTGTTTTAAAGAAAATCTTTACATCTAACCAAAAAGAAAGATGCTGAGCATAGAAAGCGTCATTCTTCATCTTCTGCTCTCCGTCGGCACTGTTCCGATAATATGCCTGACTGTAACCGGTCAAACCAGGACGAACAGTCAGAAAAACCCTGATTTCCTCAGGATATTTATCCAGCCAATCAGGAGGATCAGGCCTGGGACCAATCAAACTCATTGTCCCATTCAGAATATTCAGAATTTGGGGTAGTTCATCGATACTGGTTGCACGAATGAACTTACCGATCTTGGTTTCTCTAGGATCATCTTCTCCGTTGAATGTCGAACCATCGGTCAACCTAATATCCGGAGAATTAACATACATGGAACGGAATTTGTACATCTTAAACAGTTTTCCATTCCTTCCAATGCGTTCTGCATTGTAGAATACGGAACCTTTGTCAGTCAGTTTGATAATAGGTGCAAAAACAAGAAATGCTATCAGGAAAAACGGGAATCCCAGCAATCCAATAAATATGTCAAATAATCGTTTGAAAAAGTACTTATACATTTGGAAACCAAACCTATCCAATCATCTTTTTTACACAGTTACAGACGAAATCAACGTCCTCTGATGACATCTTGGTATTCAGTGGAAGTGTTATCTCATTCTCGAACTTGGCATATGCATTGGGATAATCCTTGATGTCAAAACCCAAATTTTTATAGGCAGTATGCAGCGGAAGCGGCTTGTAGTGGACGTTGGTTGCAACACCATGCTCCGCCATCTTCGTGATTATCTCGTTGCACTGCTCTCTCGTGGCCCCGGGGATGCGGATGATGTACAGATGTCCGGAACTGGTTCTGTCTTTTCTGTAATGATCCAGAACTTCTATTCCAAGAGGCTTCAGGGCTTTGTCATACTGCTCTATCATTCTTCTTCTCTTCTCAAGCAGTTCCGGGTATCGGGCGAACTGGGCAAGGCCTATGGCGGCGGTGATGTCCGTCATGTTGCATTTGTACCAGGTTCCGACTATGTCGTATTCCCAGGCTCCGAGCTTTGTCTTTGCAAGGGCATCCTTGCTCTGCCCGTGAAGAGAATAGAGTTGTAATTTATGATACAGTTCGTTGTCATCAATGCCATTGAAATGATTCCAGAGAATAGCTCCACCCTCTGCTGTTGTGAAATTCTTCACGGCATGAAACGAATATGCACTCAGATCCCCTATTGAACCTACCATTTTTCCCTTGTATGAAGCTCCGAAGGCATGGGCTGCATCTGTAACGACTGCAACACGCCCTATTGCTTTCTGGATTTCATTTGTTGCTTTGAAAAGGTTTTTCTTTCTCTCGACAATGTCGAAGATGGTATCGTAGTCACAGGGGATTCCGCCAAGATCAACAGGAATGATTGCCTTGGTGTTTTCCGTTATGGCCGCTTCCAGTTTCCCGTAACCCATCTGAATTGTACCAGGTTCCGTTGAACAATCAACAAGAACTATCTTGGCTCCCACATGGGCAATAACCGAAGCGGATGCAGTGTAGGTGTAGGCACAAGTTATTACCTCATCCTTCTCGCTTCCACCCTCCTGAGGTCCTATTCCCAGCATTCTCAGAGCCATCTCAAGAGCTGCCGTTGCTGAGTTGAGGCACACGCATCTGGGAGAACCGTTTCCGACAAAACCTTGGACCCAGGCGGCAATCCTCTTTTCAAGTTCCTTGGTTCTGGGACCTGTGGTTATCCAGCCGCTTTTCATGGCGGCCACAACTTCGTTGATTTCTAGATCGGTTATATCTGGCGGTGAAAAAGGTATTAGTCTTTGTTCCATGCGTAACCTCTATGCAGATTGTTATATGTAATTTTGTATAATTCACAATACCGTTTTGTATAAACTTTGCGCTTAATTCCCATCATTGTTAATCACAGTATAACTGGTGTTGCGATTAAGCTTTTCACTACCATTGACATAAACCTATCATGGAAAAACATGTGTAATTGGTCAAAAAGTAGTCGTTTCCCTAAACATTCGCAAATCATGCAACTTTTATCTCTTTTTCAGTAAAAGGGTTGCAAGCGGTTATATTCTTATGCGCTTTGAAAGAAAAAGAAGTGAAATCAGCAATTGCACCACAATAGCGTTTGCTTCTATTCACCACGCCTTTTCCAGTATGAGAAACCTCCCTACTAGCTCCTAGGCTATGTGCACAGTCAGCAACAACGGCAACACGACAAAGCGCTTTCTGAATTCTACTTCCAAGACTGGATAAGGAATCAGAGTAGTCATTGAGAGGGGAAAAGAGGCTTTTTTTACGTTCAATGATTTCGAAGATTCTGTCGTAATCGCATACGATACCACCAAGATCCACTGAAATGATGGCTTTCGTCTTTGGAGTTATCGCCTTTTCCAAAGCCTCATAATTCATCTCTGGCATATGGGTAATAGAGTCGCCATTCTTTTGGATGTCAACGAACTTAACGGTTGCCCCACAATGTATTGCGGCAGATGCAGTAGCTGTATATGTATAGGCAGACACTATGACTTCATCTCCAGGTCTTATTCCTAGTATCCGGAGGTTCAGTTCTTCCGCCGCAGTGGCGCTGTTCAGGCATACCACTTTTTGGTTGTACCTCTCTATGTTTTCTTCACTGGTACAGTCTATGGTATTGTCCCCAGTTTCAATATATGCAGCAAGTCTACGCTCCAAAAGCTTTGTCCTAGGACCAGTTGTAATCCAACCCGACCGCAGGGCATCTGCAACCTCCGCTATTTCCAATTCTGATATATCGGGAGGGGAAAAAGGGATAGTTCTTCTATTATTTATCTGGTGAAGCATACCATCTCCGATACTTATTCATGTATTCCGAGGCACAAGGCCATCGGTCTTTTTCCTTATAAGCTGTCCGCTATAGGCACACCTTCCCCTCACGCACATTGGCGTGTTTTGGTTGGGGATGGATCGCAGGGGTGCTGCATGCGCCTTAACATCATTGCAGCCTCCTTGGGACATGTGCGCCCGCCGGCAGACAAAACAAAGGACTTCACATTCATTGCGATGCGAAGTCCATCGTGTTCCATCAGGTTGGGTTGTACGTGATATGGTCACAGGATGATAGTCCAAGCGGCCTTATCACGTTCGTGTTCTGGGTGTTGAGGATTCTGGAGCAGGTATAGGCCTTTCTGTATCCTATCGTACATGCAGAGGTAAGCACGGCTATGGTTTCCATGCCTTTGCGGACTTTGCATATTAGGAGGGAGTCCACGGCGTTATATAGCCTTGGCTCGCTTCTATGAAGCAGGAGCACCGCCGCCCAAACAAGGAGTACTGGAATTAGGATGACGTCAAGGATTCCACTTCTCACCACATCACTACCAAACGGAAGTGATTATAGCATATAGGGGTGTGGTTTGTACAACACTTATTGGGGGTTTGGTGGTTTGGAGGACAACTTAGGGTTGCTGAAAGCTATGTTTTGGGGTGAAAGTGGGGAAACCAGGAACCCCAGACCTAAGAAGTGGAACAAAAACAAAGTTGCTTTACTTTGAGAATTGTCATATACTTGGGGTGGGTCCTTTTAAGGTGAAAGTGGGCGTCGTGCCATGCGTTTCTAGCGAAACCTAGCCTTATATAGGGTCCATTTTGGTGGTGGTTTGTCTTTAACATGAATGAGGAGCTTGACTTGCAGGAGTTTTATAGAAAAACCTCTTGAATAAGTCTAAAACAAAAAGTAGTTTTGCCTAAGAATTGAAAATGCTTCTGGTTCTAGTTTTTTGGGGAAAATAGACCAGAGAAGAGAGTTGAGAGAGGATATGGGCGCAACGTATAATATATCTCACGATGTACTCATGTGGGTATACCGTAAAACACAAAGTAGCAGTGTTCCTCTAAAATCCGCCCAAATCGTTGAGGCGTGGATTGAAGGTTCCAAAGCACCAACTTTCAGCCAAATCGAATTTGTAAGCAATGAAACTCGGATTCCGTTAGGCTTCTTTTTCCTAAACCCTCCTCCCGATGAGGACATACCCCTACTACAATTTAGAACAATAAAAAATGAGCGATATGCAGAGCCTTCTAGAAATCTGATAGACACCATTCATGACATGGAGATGATTATAGACTGGACGAGAAATTCCTTGATTGATAACCGTTCGGACCCCAACAACATAGTCGGAAGCCAGAAAAAAACAAGAAACCCATTGACCATTGCAGACTATATTCGTGAAGCATTGTGCCTAGATATAGATTGGTTTATGAACTCCTCCAAAGCAGAATAATCTTTCAGAATTATAAGAGATCGAATTGAAAATGCAGGTGTCCTCGTCATGCAAAATGGCACGGCTCGAAACAATACCAGAAGGCCTTTGGACGTTGAAGAATTTAGAGCGTTCACAATTATTGATGAGTATGCACCTTTACTATTCATAAACGCAGCAGACTCCCCCAACGCAAGATTATTCTCCCTGTTTCACGAGTTTGCTCATGTTTGCCTAGGAGTTAATAGCTTATACAATGAGAACAATGACGAAAGTGGGTCCGCTAACAATGAATTAGAAACTTTGTGCAATGCTGTTGCTGCAGATTTATTAGTCCCTGACGCACTTTTCAAGGAAAGGTGGGAAAGCTACAAAACCCTTTGTTCAAATGACGAAGAAGTAGTAGCTAGGATGGCAGGGTACTTCAAATGCAGCCAAGTTGTCATTGCAAGAAAATCCTGTGATTTACATTTCATAAGCAAGGATGAATACAGAAGAATTGTTGATACAGCCAAAGAACAGTATTTAACGGCACAAAGGAAGAAAAACGGGCTAGGAGGGAATTATTACGCAACAATGATTTCAAGAATAGACCGTCGGTTCTCTGGAATGCTTATGGAAAGTGTAATCCAAGGGAAAACTCAATATACCGAAGCCTGCAAGCTGACATACACCAATAGGGTTACATTCTCTAAACTTGCAGAAAGGATGGCAATATGAGTTTTCTGATGGATACAAACTCATTTGTGGAACCCTATCGTTTATATTATCAGTTTAGCATGTTTCCTCAATACTGGGATTTCATCAAGGAAAAGATAGAGGATGGCTCTGTTTGCTTTCTTGACAAAGTTAGAAATGAGATTTTGGCACCTAGCAAAAAGGATGATTTGGCAAATTGGATTGAAGGAATAGAGGTGAAAAACCTTATACATCATAATGAGCAAGAAATAATATATGTCTATGCTCAGATAATGCAAAGTATTCAAAATGACAAACGTTACAAAGAGTCTGCAATTGAAGAATAGTCAAGGAAAGATGTTGCGGATCCTTGGTTAATTGCCGCCGCAAAAGTATATGGACTCAAAGTTGTAACTTTTGAATCTCACAACAACAATTTAAACGCCATCAATCCGTCCAGAAAAGCGAAAATTCCTGACATTGCACAAAGCTTCGGTGTTCAAACACTGAACTTATACGACATGTTAAAAGAACTTGGATTTGGAACACATCGATAGATGATGCTCCACACGGCCTTCGGAAAAAATGAAACCCTTACCTTTAAATCGCGCCATGCTACATCTATCGAGCTTCCGCAATAACTTCGATTTCTCCATTCTCGCCTTTTGAAAGTCACAATTTGGAAACACCATCTTACAGGTTTATATTTGCCAAACCACTATTTACACCATAGAATTTCAACTACAAGGACTAGATAAAATGCAAAGCCCAAGGACATCGGCCTAGAAAAACCAGCCCGCTATGACATAGGGGCTGGAACAGTTTGGGTGCCAGTCTGGCGTTTTGGGGTATGAAGAAGATGGACCTTGGTGAAGGTTCCCTTTCTATATCAAGGATGTGCCAGGCTGACCTGTTTTTGGGTTTCTATGAGTCATAGTTTGGGCTTTTGGGCCCGCACTAGGATTCAAAGACAGGTGTAGTAGACGGTCTTGCCCTGAGAATCCACGATGGTCATGTATCGGACCTCGTTCTTCTCGGAGAACCTGACGCTCCAAGACTTGCCGTCGTCAAAGGCTATGGCCCCTTCGCTACTTGCAAGTTCTACTTGGCCTTGCTTGAAGTACGGCTGGCTGCTTCCAAAGAGGATTACAAGCCCATTTGCGTTTGGGTCGTAGATGATGTTCGCCCTAAGTGCAGTCTTGAAGCCTTCCAGCTTTCCATCGTTGCGTTCGTTGGTCTGAGGCTCCCACTGCGTATCGACCAGGATGCTTGTCCAATAGAGACGCTGTTTCTCTGCATTCTGCTCTTGGGATGGCTGTGGCGTTGGTGTCTGCTGCGCACAGGCAAAGCAGCTTACTAGGATTGCGCACACAAGCGTTGTGATTGACAAGGTGTAGAGCACGGTGCTTCTAAGCTTTGCCTTGTCCTTTGCTGTCAGTTCAGTGAGTTTGACTTTCTTGGCCAAAGGAACTCTCCGTAAGAGAACTCATTCTCCAAGTCCATTGTTAGTTCTTCATATTTCCCAATTGGATTGTACAACACGGGTTGGCAAAACACAATTGAAAGGATGATGAGGTTTGCAGGAGACATCATATGCACAAGAGACGTCATAGGACTTGAAAGGTGTCGAATTGCTATGGTGGAATGTTGCTTTCTCAATTTGAGATAGAACCCTTGTGCGTGCATTGGACGAATTAGGAAGTCCGTATTCTGACGTTAGCCTTGAGTCATGGGCAAGACACGGACTTGGCTTGGAATTCCTGCTTACAGGAAGGGACGCAGTCCAAGAAGAGATTGCAAGTTAATTGAGGTTGTCGTGGAGAGTTAAGCCTCAATGGCAGGCCGTATTATTTGGAATTAATCACCCTTTGAACTTCTTTAATATCAAGCGAAGCGCATTTGGCAATGACCGGAACCGGAATTCCGTTCGCATTCATCTCCTTGACCATGCGGTTTCTCTCGTTGGCTTCACCTATTGAAATGCCCTTGGCCTCTCCAATTGAGATTCCCATGGCCTCGCCCTCGTCGTATTTGTCCTTCAGAAGGAACTCCAGCTTCATGTATTCTTTCCTCCAGTCGTCGTCTCTATTGTACTTCTGCACATATTTGTCCAGAACCGTCACAAGCCTGCTCTTCGTCTCCATCCCAATGGCTTCGACTCCGCCGTTCAGATACCTGAAGAGCTCGTCCATGTCCAGGTTGGAGACCCCCTTGGAGCCTCTGCTGTTCAGGAACATGATATATCTACGGTCTCCAAGTGGCAAGCCTTGTACGTCCTCGCACATGGTTGAGAACCTGTAGACCTTCTCGTCCCTTGCAAAGGGGTCGAACGTGCACAGGAATATCACATAGCTTGTCCTTATGCTCCCAAAGCCCTCTCCCTTGTCCAGCATGGCTATGTCCATGGAGGAGGAATACAGCCTTGCCCTCTCGGCAAGGTCCGTGATCGATGTACGCTGCAGTTCTATGTCGTACACCGTCTTTCCATCGTCGAAGTAGACGTCGAGCCTCACGCCTCTTCTCATTGGATCCGAGAGTATGCTCTTCTCCGCCTCGGGATGCCTTGCGTACCTTATGTCGGCTATGCGGTGCTCCCCACCGAATATGGCCTCAAGCAGCCTGATGCATGCCTTCTTGTTCTTCATGACTGTGGTGAACATGAAGTTGTTCTCCAGTGCCACGTCGTTCCTGTTCCTTGCAACTGCGTTTTCCTTCATCTTCATATCTGACCTCTCTGAATTTGGATTGCAGGGCTTTGGAAACCCTACATAATTCCAAATACGAGAAACCTGCACTTTCCATTCTCACTTTTGGAAATTTTCATAAAGGTTTTTGTTTCAAATTGATAAAATCAAATACTCTTTGGTGTTAGATAGATCGCATTCAAATATCTCCCTGAGTTCAGCAAACAATTTCAATCTTGTTACTAGACTACAAAACGGCTTTGGACTTAGTCTTTAGAATACTATTTTTTCAGGAAGAAGAAGTTATGAAAATTCTTTATGAAGAGAAGAAACAGGATTATTCCATTCGTTTCGAAGTTGAAGGAAGCTTAAAAGAAGCAGAGCCACTTTACAAGGATTTTATTTCACAGATGTTGAAAGAAATTAAAAAAGGACTTTCTTGTGAAACATCTTTTGAAAAATCTTGCAAAGAGCAAGAGGAGCAGAATGATGCATACTTGAATGCAACAGGAATCAGCGAAAACGAATTTCTTGCAGAAAAAGGTTTCAAGACAAAGATGGATATAGCTATGGGTCTTTTCTATTACTATGAAAAGGAAAAGGGAATCAAAGACTTTTCCTCCGCAGATCTCAGAAGATACTTTGAGATAACCAAAAAGGATGCACCAAGCAAACCATGGGAGGTTATCACAGAGAACATTAGGAAATCCTATCTTCAAAGAATAGACGGAGAACATAACAGAGTCAGGTTGACCACAACAGGAAGAAGCTTTGTCGAGAATTTCGAGAAAGACAAGCGCAAGTAGAATCTGAGGGTTTGACATCTAAAAGCTCTAGGGGCTGTAACAAGAACCAGATTTGACAAACAGGGGTTACAGCCCTTTTAGACCTTCCAATTCTCTAGTCATCGACTAATTAACACAGCCATGCTATCATGCAAGTAGGAGTCTAAATGTCGAAAACGTCGTTCAAGGTCTATTGTATCGAAAACTACTCAAACTATAGGAGAATCCCTTCAACGGAAGTCTTCAGACTTTTCGAGTCGTCTGGAATTCTAGAACAGTTGGACACTGACTACGAAGATCTCCACGGGATGGGAAAAGAGTGGCTTATGAACTATTTCGATGAATGGATTGGCGTTGAAAAGGGAGATATAGGATGATTCTTTATCACGGTTCCAATGTAGAAATAAAAGAACCAAGAATTCTGATACAAGACAAAGGCAGAGACTTTGGTTTTGGTTTCTACACCACAACCATAATCGAGCAAGCTGAGAGATGGGCGAAAAGAACTGCTAGAATCAAATCACAAGCCAACGGTGCAAATGGAACGGCAGTAATAAACGTCTATAAACTAAACGAAGAGGCTTTCAAGCTTCTTGACTTCAAGGACTTTCCAAATGCAGATTTAGAATGGCTTGATTTTGTAATCAAATGCAGGTCAAATATTTCATACAGACACAAATATGACATTGTTGCAGGCAAAATAGCAAATGACAATGTGGGAGAAACCATCGATTTCGTTGTCTCAGGTATAATGAGAAAGGAAGATGCAATACAGAGACTGCGTTTCGAAAAAGTGAATGACCAGATTTGTTTTTGCACAGAAAAGGCATTGAAATTTCTGAATTTCGAAAGGTCTATTATGATTCCAGACAATGCAAATCCAAGGAGTTGAAAATGTTCAGCAGTCACTATCTGGTAAAGATTGCAATCCTCCCCATGGTAATAGAGCTTTTGGCAAGGGAACATGGGATAACTGAAGACCAAGCATTGAAGGTTCTCTACACCTCCCATATAGGCTCTGCATTGGACGATGATTCCCTTGGGCTCTATGGACAGGGCCCAATCTATCTACAATCCTTGATTGACGAAGACATACGGATCAACCCTTCCCTGCTCCCCAAATGAAGCAAATGGGTACAAACCACTCACTCCAACACTGAACCTTCTTCGTAGCAGGCAGCTATGTATTCGCGGGGTTGGTAGAAGAAATCGGTGTTGTAGTCCTGGATTGCATCGTCTATCCAGGAAGAATAGACCTCAATGAGTTTGGATACAATGACATCGGCCTCACTGGAAAGGACGTCATTGGGCAGGGAGTCTTCTATGAGACGTGCATAGACCTCGCCTATCGTCCAGTAGTCGGGTACCTCGTATTCGCAGGCACCAACATTGTCAAAAGAGCCTTCTTCAATACCACAAATTCCTACGAACTCGTCTGCAGTGTTTGCAATAGGCTCACAGTGGAAGACATCGGCATACGAATATATCTGCTTTAGGTTCTTCTCCCCCAAGGCCGCAACGACAGAGCTTCTTTTCTGTTTCTTCTCGCGCCCAATGTACTCTATCAAGCTGCAGGTATAAAACAGGTCGCTGTTGTTCTTCATGTTAGACCTCTTTGGCTTCAATGAACTTCAACGTTTTCAATGCAACATCTGTATGGAAACTTATCTGGTGCGTTGGATACTTGAATTTTGCCAATGCCCAGAATGCATCCCTACTGATTTTTCCATCAATGAAGTTTTGGACATAGTTGAATATCGTATCATTTGCCATTGGACCTTCCACTATGTCGTAGTCGTGGGGGTTGCCCAATCTACATGAAACAATGAAGTCCAACCACTCCTCCGACATATCAGGAAACTGCTTGATTTTAAGAAAATCGTTCGGAGAGTACTCGTACATATTGAGAAAACCAGAACCACCAAACCTCTTCGCCCAACGTACTGCCTGCTGTTCAAACAACGTACAATAAAAACCATAATAAAAGTCCTTGTTGTTTCTGGATATGATGATACGTGGTTTCTCGATTGTTCCCTTGCTTTCATGATAAAGAACCATGTTTTTTCCACCTCTACAAAGACTTTCGCCGTCCTCTCCAAAGGACAATGCAAATAAAGACAATACAAATCTACCACACCTAGAGACATCAGACAACCATGGGAACACCAGCCATTCTGAAAGTTCAAATGGCAAAAGCTCAAGGTCTTTCAAACAAATCCAAGAGACCAACGATCTTGAAGTTATTCAGGCCAGCAACCTTCTCCAACACGCTGGAAGTGACACCGCTCTTTGAGAAAATCATGTAATATTTGTTCTTTCTGTCGATACAAGCCCCAGATTCAAAAAGGTCTGAAAGCTGTTTCTCGTCAAAAGGCCTTTCTGTATACTTGCATTCGCATATGAGGGCATTTTCATCGTCTAGGGCAAGTACATCTATCTCTACGGGTTCCTTGGATAAGCGACTGCCACCCCACCAACGACCAATATCAGTAGCATAGAAAGGCATTCTCCCAGCATAGAAACGGGCCTTGAGGTATGATTCACAGATTCCTTCGAACCTATGTCCTATGAAAGAGCCAAGCCTTTCCTTTCCAATGAATCTATCGAAGAACCCAGCTGGAGGGATAAGCCCATTTAGAGAATTCCTATTGCGATATATGAACTGGAAATAGAAGGCAAAGTAATTGTCCGCCATGGAATACAGCGTATTCCTAGACCTTTCCCTCTCGCCACAGGGGGTTTCTCTTTTTATGATCCCAAGATTCATTAGAACGGCAAGGTACTTGGCAATCTTGGCGGAGTCACTCGAAACCTTGTTCTTAATCTCCCCCAACGCCAATGCTCCAGAATTGATTGCAAGGAGTATCTCTTTGTAGAAACCAGACTCCTTCAGCTCCATCTGCAGCAACGTCTCGACCTCATTGAAAAGATAGCCGCTTGACTCCAGACAGTTCTTTATCACGTTGTCCCTTATAGAAAGGGAATCATCGAACAATGAAAGATACAGAGGGATTCCGCCAAGAATCGAATACGCCACAATGGAGTTCTCTTCGTTGTAGTTGGGAAAAAAACTTCTGGCTTCGGTGTACGAAAACGGTTCAAGTTTGAGCTCGGCGGTCTTTCTTCCATACAAAGGCTTTGAAGAATCATCGAACAGCCTTTCCATTACCGATATCTCAGAACCACACAGTATTAGAAAGACGTTTCTTTGTTTCAGAATCCTATCTATGGCATTCTGCAATTTGGAATCGAAAGATGGATCCGCCTTGAGAAGATACGTGAATTCATCCATGACAATGACGGTTCTTTCCGTTGATTCTGCAGCTCCAAGAAACGAAAAGACATCATACCAAGAGGAGAATGAACCAAGGAAATCTCCTGTTTTCACAATGTTTTTCATTTCGCTGCAGAAATTCTCCACATTGACTCTCTCAGAGGATTTGTCAGCTGTAAAGAAAATGGTATTGCCCCTGTGCCTATTGGCAAAATGAGAAAGAAGGAAGGATTTCCCCACCCTACGCCTGCCATGCACAACCAACATCTCGAACCTGTTGGAATCATAGAGAGACTCCAACAAAAGCAGTTCCTTTTCTCTACCAACGAACATAATTAACTCCAAAGTTATTTACTCTAAAGTTAATATAATGTACGGATGTCGCTTTTTCAATGATCTTCTGCTTTCAGAAGAGATTTTTGTATACTTTGCACACTTTTCTCTTCTAGTATTCGGTACTCAATAGGAAATCAGCTATGTGCATCGTCTTGATGCCTTGATAGTTTCCACCTGAGAACGCATCCGTTGTGAGGACATATTTGGGATAGTTGTCATTGATTTCCAACAAACGGGCGCATTCACGCTTCTCAGTTTTTGGAGAACCAATCTCCTGAGCGACCTGCACATAGACCTTCTCGTTCTGCCTTGTCGCCACGAAATCTATTTCAAAGTCGCTCGACTTTCCAACATTGACCATATATCCTCTGCGCAAAAGCTCCAAGTACACGACATTCTCCAAACTGGATGCTACGCTGTCTGAATTGTACCCTAAAACACTGTACCTCAGAGAGGTGTCCGCTAGATAGAACTTCTCCTGCGTTTTCAGAATCTCCTTTCCCTGCAGGTCAAAACGGGAACAACGGTGAAGGAGGTAGGCCTTCTCCAGCTTTTCCAAATAGCTGTAAACAGTCTCGTTGTCCAACGCACGATGTTCTGCCTTAAGATAATCGGAAATGGATTTTGCGGAGAAGGTATTGCCTACATTGTTGAAGGTGTATTTTACGACACGCTCCAGCTGGTCTACTTTCCTCACCTGATTGCGTTTGACGATGTCTGAAAAGATTGTGGAGTTATAGATGTCGCGTACAATCGTATAGATCTCATCCTGAGAATATGGCTGCAAGTGTGTTGCTGGAAAGCCTCCCAAGCGAACGTAGTTTGCAAGCTCTTCTCTTGGATCTCCAACATTGGCATACTGCCCTTTGAACATCAGATATTCACCAAAGGACAAAGTGAATACATGAAAGGATATATACCGCCCTGTCAGGTATGTCGAGATTTCAGAGGACATCATCCTGGAGTTCGACCCTGTCACATACAAGTCAACATCGAAGTCCTCTGCCAACGAGTTCACGACCTTCTCCCAGCCCTCAACCTCCTGGACTTCGTCAAGGAACAGATACGTCTTGCCGTTTGGCGAAAGCCTCCCTTTCAGTTCGGCATACATCTGCTTCGCCGTCATATCTTCATGTTCCATGGAGTCATAGCGGAAACTTACGATACGTTCATCTGGAATGCCCCGCTTCGTTCTCAACTGTTCCATCAACATTTTAAGAATCGTCGATTTTCCACAGCGTCGTACTCCCGTTATGATTTTCACAAACGGGGTATCCACATAAGCCAAGATATTATCTACATACAAAGGTCTATAAATCATTGCAGACACCTCCGACAGTAGAAATAATACCGCAACTTATATCAAAAGTCACCAAGTTTTGCGATTTGAAACCGCAAAACTTCTAAAATACTTACATTATTGCGGAAAGAAATCTTGGTTCTTCACGGAAAGTTGGGGGATTGGGAGACGGAAATCGAAGGAGAGCATCCAACCTTGTAGCTGATGGGGCTCTTCGGGCGCTTGGGGCCTACGGGGCCGTTGGGGCTGTTGAAGACCGTTGAAACAATAGATGGTGTCCGTGGTTCTTAGGACGGTTGGACCAAGATTGAAGCAGAGCGTTTCAGAGAGTACCCGAGTGCACCTGATGATGCCTGACCATACCTGAGCGTGCCTGGGTGCGCCGCATTCGTGGAACCGGACCGCTTCTGGCAGGTTGAGGTAACTGGAGTGTCCAGATGTACAACGGCGGTGCATGATGGCATGAAAGAC
>OQVQ01000501.1_pt1 | contig 18680 bp, 16 predicted proteins | sample 1691491 | NCBI WGS metagenome assembly OQVQ01 (sample SAMN03418252, study PRJEB22391) | human gut metagenome | biome: human-gut; feature: organic feature; material: feces | host: Homo sapiens | place: Tanzania | collected 2013-01
CGAGCGCAGCTTTTACCGTCTTATACGAAATGCCCGACATCATTGCGATCTTTACGGCAGCGGCGGTATTTGCGGCGTTGAATTTTCCCATGAGATTTATCGACAGCGGATAATCACAGCCGTCCATTGTCAGCGTGAAATTTATCATATCATCGCCCGGAGTGATGTCATGCGCATAAACATCTGCGCCCTCTGTCAGTCCGTAGGAATATTTATCGCAGGATATCTCCGAAAACAGACGCTTTCCGTAGCTGTCATCGGTATCGACTACCGCATGATCGCATCTGTCGAAAAGCTTTCTTTTTGCGAGATAATAGTTTTCCATAGTGCCGTGATAATCGAGATGATCCTGCGTAAGATTTGTAAACACGGCATAATCATAATGCGCAGGACCTATCCTGTTCTGATCGAGCGCAAAAGAGGTCACTTCCATAACGACCGTATCACAGCCATCGTTCAGCATTTTTTCGAGAATAGCGTATAGCTCGCCCACCTTCGGCGTTGTCGGCGTTGATTCATCACGTTCGATAGGCTCATGTCCCGAGAAAACGCCTGTCGTTCCGATAAGACCGACCTTTTTTCCGGCTGTCTCGAAAATATCACGGATAAGCGTTGTCATGGTGGTTTTTCCGTTTGTTCCCGTAACGCCTATCATTTTCATTTTCTTTTCGGGATGGCCGTGCATCGCAGCGCAGAGATAGCCGTAGAAATATCGGCTGTTTTCGGTGATTATCTGATTAGGCAATCCGAGGTCACGTTCGCAGACTATCGCCGCAGCGCCGTTTGCAAGCATATCCGCAGCGGCGGAATGTCCGTCGAATTTTCCGCCTTTTACGCATACAAAGATGTTTCCGTCGGTTACATTCCCCGTAAAATCCGTAATGCCCGTGATATCGGGATCATTTGCGGCAAGTGTGCTGTCCGCAGTAAATCCCGCATATTTCCGTGCATCGTCCAAAAGCACTGAAAGCTTCATGATATGTGATCCTTCCCAAATTCATATAAAGTAGTGTGAACAATTATTTCCGATATTATGCAGATCATCCGTCAGATCTTACAACGAATACTACCTCGATGACAGTTCCCTTCGTGACTATTGCGCCTTCGCCGTAATTCTGTACAGTAGCAAGTGCGCCCTCTCTCTGTGCAGCACCGCCGCTGACCTTAAGGTTCAGGTCATACGCCGAAAGCGTCTCATTTACCTGCGAGAGCGTCATTCCCGAGAGGTTAGGAACTGTTACTGTCTCCTCCTCGTAATCATCCTCAGTATAAAGGATGATCTTGCCGTTTCTGCGGACTGCGCTTCCTCTTTCGGGGACCTGCGCAACGACTTCATCGCCGTTTCCGACAACTACTGCCTTTAATCCGAGGCTTGTAAGCGTATCGGATGCTGTCGTTACAGACTGCTCGACAACATCGGGAACGGTGATATCCATCTGTTCAAGCTCTTCCTCAGTGTATTCGGGATAATATCCGAGATAAGGCAAAGCCTCCGAAAGCACCTCAGCAACTGACGGAGCAGCAACAACACTTCCGTAATAGTCCTTGCCTGTAGGCTCATCGACCATTATAAGCATGATTATCTCAGGATCATCAGCGGGAGCAAATGCGCAATAGGACGATACATAGAGGTCATCTCTGCCCTGCTTGATGTTTTCTTCCTGCTTCTGCGATGTACCTGATTTTCCGCCGATCCTGTATCCCTTTATGTATGCATTTGAACCGTTTTTCGTATTGACAACATCTTCAAGCACCTGACGCATCTCAGCAGATGTTTCATCGGAAATCACCTGCCTGCGGATATTCGGTTCTGTTGTCCTGACTACATTTCCGTTTGCGTCAACGATCTTGCTGACAACATACGGCGTAACGAGATCGCCGCCGTTTATAGCCGCAGCGTAAGCTGTTATCATCTGTATGGGAGTGATGGTATTTGTCTGACCGAAGGAGCTTGAACCAAGCTCAACAGGTCCCATTCTGCTGTAAGGAACATAAAAGCTCGTAGCTTCTGACGGAAGATCGATGCCCGTAGGCTCAGTCAGACCGTATGACTCAAAATATTCGCAGAATTTCTCCGCACCAAGTGCCTGTCCTATCTGGACGAACGCAGGGTTGCAGGAGTTTGTCATAGCAGTAGTAAAATCCTGAGTTCCGTGCGAATAGTTCGCCCAGCAGTTGAACGGCGTATCGGCAACCCAGATAGTTCTTCCGCAGTTGAACGTTGACTGAAGCGAGATGACCTTTTCTTCAAGTGCCGATGATCCCGTAATTACCTTGAATACCGAACCGGGGTAATATCTCTCGGAAACAGCCTTGTTTTTCCACTGTTTTTCACGCAGAGCGGCATACAGCTCGTCACGCTCCTCCTCATCCTCGACAGCATCGACCTTTGCACGGTCAACAGCCGAATAGAGCGATGAACGGTCATTCAGATCAAATCCGGGAGCTGTTGCCATCGCAAGTATTGCGCCCGTTTTTGCCTCCATGATTATTCCGCATGAACGGTTATTTGCATTGAAGTCGGAAACAGCCTTATAAAGAGCCTTTTCGAGATAATGCTGAAGCGTCATATCAAGCGTGAGATAGAGTGAATTTCCGTCCTGCGCCTCATATATCTTGTCATTTTTATATGGCATCTGCTGACCCGCTCCGTCCTTTGCGGAGATGATCTTTCCGTCCACGCCCGACAGATATTCATTATACTGAAGCTCAACGCCGTACTGACCGTCACCTTCGGCATTTGTAAATCCGATAACAGCGGCAGCAAGCTCATTCTGCGGATAATAACGCTTAGTGTCAGCAATAGTGAACACAAGGTTTGAAGTTACGTCCTGCTCGGAAAGATATGCATTTATCTCATCGACAACAGGCTTTTCGATCTTTGTCGCAATATTCTCCTGACGGCGGTTGACCTTTTCAAACTTTTCAACTATCTTAGCCCTGTCAACGCCGAGCTTTTCGCTGAGGTAATCGGCAATGATCTTCTTCTGACGTTCCTTTTCCGCCTCTCCATCGATCATATCTATTCCCTTCGGGTCGATTGCGACAGTATACACCGTAGCCGACTGAGCAAGAATCTTTCCGTTCCTGTCGTAGATGCTTCCTCTGTTCGCTGTAACAGTTGTGCTGCGGAACTGAGTTTCATTTGCCATCGCCTGATATTTTGCGCCGTCTTTTACGGCTGTATTATAAAGTCCGAAGATGAGTATGTAAACCGCAAACGCCACCATAAGCGGTATTATCACCAGATTCAGACGGATAACCATTTTAGAAGTCGGTTTCAGCGACATTACGTGACCTCCTTAACTAAAACATGGGCTGCAAAAAAATCTTTATGCAGCCCCCGAAATTCATATTATATAATATTAGATCAGCCGCTGATATATTCCCAGAAATCAATTGCGGCATTTTTTATGCGCGTGTAAAGGTCGTCCTTTACCTCAGGTATCTCGATAACATTATCCTTTTCGATCTTTATGTACTCGATCTGCGATTTATCGAGCTTCTTGAGTCCGAGGACATTTTCCGCATAATCCTCGACATTTCCGAGAGCGCTTTTTCCTTCTATCTCCGACTGCATGCGCACATTTTCGTCCTGAAGAATTTTTATCTGAGCATTTTCATTTCTTATGTCATTATGCAGCTGCGTATTCTCTACCTTGGAAAAAACGACGCTTCCGAGGATAACGCCCGCAGCCATGACCCAGAAAATAGTTTTGGGAGCGGAGCCGGCAGCTTCATGAGCGCCGCGTCTTACACGCAGCTTTACTTTCTTGTCTTTATTATTTCCGCGCTCATCAAATCTTTCAAAGTCATATTGTCTTGCAAGATTATCACGCTCGCTCATGAATACCGCCCCTCTCCGTATATATATCTTTTGTTCGTTCTACATCATTTTTATTTTATCTTTTCAACAACACGAAGCTTTGCGCTCCTTGCTCTTGCATTTTCCGAAAGCTCCTTTTCGGATGCCTCGGCAGGCTTTCTGAGAATAAGCTTTCCTCTCGGTGTTTTTCCGCATATGCATACGGGAAAATCAGGCGGACATGTGCAGCCCCTGCAGAACTCCGCAAAATGGCGCTTAACTATCCTGTCCTCCAGCGAATGGAAAGTTATGACGCACAGTCTGCCCCCGACATTCAGCATATCGAAAGCGTCCTCAAGAGCTGTTTCAAGGTGTTCAAACTCGCTGTTTACTGCGATCCTTATAGCCTGAAACGTTTTCTTGCAGGGATTTTTCTCGCGTCTTTTTGCCGCAGGAACGGAGTTCTTGACGATCTCCGCAAGCTGTAAGGTCGTTTCGATCGGTGCTTTTTCTCTTTCACGCACAATATTCGCAGCGATCCTTCCCGCAAACTTTTCCTCGCCGTAACGGAAGATTATATCCGAAAGCTCCTTCTGGGAATATTCATTTACGATATCCCTTGCAGACAAGCCTTCCTTTGACATTCTCATATCAAGCGGTGCATCATTATGATAGGAAAACCCTCTTTCCGCCTCATCAAGCTGATATGATGAAACGCCGAGATCCATAAGTATCCCGTCCGCACCGCTTATATCAAGCTCTCTGCATATGGATTTTATCTCATCATAATTGCCCCTGACAACTGTGGCATTATATGGCGCAAGTCTTTCAGATGCGGTCTTTACTGCATCGGGATCCCTGTCTATGCCGATAAGCCTGCCTGTTGTAAGACGCTTTGCGATCTCGGAGGAATGTCCTGCTCCGCCTACTGTACCGTCGATATATATGCCGTCAGGCTTTATATCAAGCCCGTCAAGCACTTCATCAAGCAGCACGGGAATATGCTTAAACTCCATAAGACCGCCCTTCTCAGAACCCAAGTTCGTCCATAGCCTCGGTGAGCATTTCCTCGGAGAATGAAGAATTCAGCTCGTCCCACTTAGCCTTGTCCCAGATCTCGGCACGGTTCACCGCACCGATGACCATAACATCTTTAGTCAGCCCCGCATATTCTCTGAGATGCGCAGGTATAAGGATCCTTCCCTGCTTGTCCGCCTCGACTTCGGCGGCATTTGAGAAGAAGAACCTCTGTATATTCTTGCCCTTTGAAAGCGGCATGCTTCTGATCTTGTCCTCCAGAGCTGACCATTCATATTGTGAATATACGAAAAGGCAGCCGTCAAGACCTCTGGTCACGATGAAACTGTCGCCCAGTGATTCTCTGAGCTTTGTCGGGAAATTCATTCTGCCCTTGGCATCAATGTTATGACTGAAGGTGCCCATCAAAGAACTGCCTGCCACAATTTCATCTCCCTTCATCAGGATCGGGGTGTTTTTCACCACTTTTGACCACTTTTAACCACTGTAGATATATTATACACCAGTTTATTCAAAAAAGCAACCGTAACAGAAAATTTTTCTTGGTGAAATAAAAAGAAATTTTTTCTGATTTTTAATGCATTTTGACCAAAAGCACCGATTTTTATTCATCTTCATTTTCCCTGAAGATAAAAAAAGCCGCCCGAAGCAGTATCGGACGGCTTTATAATATTCAATTTAAAATGTATCAGAGTTCATCGCTGCTGAAAGCCTGGTGCCATTTGGTGCGGATAGTTCTGAGCATCGACACCGTAACATATCCCATAACGCTTCCTGCATTATGAAGGACCTCGATAAGTCCGCAGTATTTGTCCACGAGGATAATAACAACTGTTTCCTTATACTTAGGCAGTGCCATATTAAGCGGGAACATATGCTTGACTATGATATCCTTTTCAATGTCAGTTATCTCGAAATTCTCCATTACATTGTCAAGTGCGCACTGAGCATGTGTAAAGCCGTGAAGGCGTTCGCCCTTTGCAGGCTTATGCTCATGCCAGTCATACAAAAACAGATCATGAAGCAGACCTGCCCTTGCAGCAGCTCTTGTGTTCCATGAAAAGAGCCTGCATATTCTGTAATTGTAATATGAAACATTCAGGCAGTGCTGGAAGCAAGTCGTACTTCCGTGATGCGTAAATTTTTTCATACGGAGAACGACTTCATTCTCCAGAAGATCGGAAACAAGATTAAAATAATCGAGCTTGTCATCATTTGTAAGATCGACCCTCGATCCAATAGCCTTCAGCATACTTAAAATCAACCTCTCATAACAGCCTGTTCGGGGCGGGACAATTCAAGTGAACTTACGGATATAACTCTAAAACGTTTAACTTACTTTGTATAATTTTCTATTTCTGATCACACAATATAATTATAAATGTATTTCTCAATCATTTCAAGTCATATTTATTAACAAAAGTTATTCCTTGGTTAATATTTTTTTATGCAGAATACACATTGTAAAGCATATAAAAATCCGCAGACGGACATGATCCGCCTGCGGACATAAAAATCACATCAGAAAGATGATCTTCGGGATCCGAAATTAGCCGGAAACCTTGCTGTTGAGCTTGTCAACCTCGCCCTGAACAAAGTCAGCGATAGCCGATCTTGTTGTAGCCCAGTCGATGCCTCTGAATGCGGAACGAACACCGTTCTCACCGCTGTCGAGAACAGTAGTAAGCTCCTGAGAAACACCTGTGTATACATCGAATACAGGGTTAGCCTTAGCAACATCATCGCATTTCTTCTTCATCTCAACCATTTCATCTGTCCAGCCGTAGTCTCTCTTCATCTGCTCATCGCCGAGTGCGAGAGTATCGGGATCAGTTGCAGCAACACGTCTGCACTCGAGGAATCTTGCTACACCTTCAGGGTTTGCGCCGTTGCTGCAGAAATAAACAGCATCGAAGCTTGCGCTGTAATAGTAGTTGTCAGCCTCAGGATCCTTAGGTACGGGAACGAACATAACTTCATCGGGAGTACCGAAGGAAGCCCAGAGCTCAGGAGCGCCGTAAAGCTTCCAAAGACCTGCCAGGAAGAACAGCTCCTTGCCTTCGCTCATGAATGCAGGCTGTTCAGCCCAGCCGAACTGCTCCATGTCGAAAGTAAGCTTGTTCTGGTTCAGATCATACATGAAGTTCATAGCTCTTTCCATGTTCGGATCGTTGATATTGGAAACAAGCTTTCCGCTGTCATCGAAACCGATAGAAGGAACGCCTGTGGAGAGCATCAGAGCCTTTTCATTCCAGAATCCGTCCAGACCGTATCTGTCCTCATCAGGATTGCAGTATTCCATCAGCATGCTCTTGAATGTATCCCATGTCCAGTTATCATTTTCAAGAAGATCCTTAGGATCATCAAGGCCGTAATCTTCGATAGTCTTTCTGTTGTAGATAACAACTTCGTTAGCAACAACGTCTGTAATAGCTACATAGTGACCGCCGTTGAACTTAAGCTTGTCGTTAGCTTCCTTAACGGGAGACCAGAACTCATCGTTCCAATCTACATAGTCATCAAAGGAAGTGAACATTCCGGAAGCAGCACCCATAGGGAAGCCGTCCTGGTCGCCTGCAGGGAAGAAGTCGATTCCTTCGCCGCCGAGAACGTATGTGGAAAGGTCTGTGTAACGGTTGCCCCAGTCAGTCTTGTACCATGTGATCTTGCCGTTATACTTTGTTTCAAAGAGTTCGAGAGGCAGAGGCTTGGACTTTCCTGATGTATCGGGGTTGATATCCCAGGTGGAGAGCCACTTGATCTCAGTGTTTTCAAGCTCAACGTCCTTGAGCTGTTCAGCAGCCTTTTCGATTACAGCCTGCTCATCGTCCTTAAGTGTTTCAGTATTGATCTCAACACCGGCAGTAGTGGTGGTCTCAGCAGTAGTCTCAGCAGCTGCAGCATCGCCGCCGTTGGAAGAAGAACCGCTGTTGGAAGAATCGCTGCCGCAGGCTGTCAGTCCGAGCATTGTGGAGAATGCAAGTGCACCCGCCAGAAATCTCTTGGTATTTTTCATAGTAAACCTCCTGAAATTATTATGAGTATTCAGTTTTTTCTCATAAATCACTTATTTATTATAACAACTTTTCGTAAGTTTGTCAACACGGCATTTGTATAACTTTAAACGCTCTCTTTTGTATAACTTAACAAATTAAACGTTTAAGATTGATGTAAAATGACAGTTCAGATTAAATTAACCTGCATTTAACTTAAAATTTAACTGCGATAAAGAGAAAACCCGACTGTCTTGCGGACAATCGGGTATGGGGGAATTATGAAAAACCTCGGATAAGGATAGTGGTTTGTTCGCTGCCCTTTCCATGCCCGGAAGGACAGCATTTTTCGCAAATTTGTTCAGCCGTTATTTTTTTGCGGCTGTTATATGGTCAAACAGTGCCTTGGATATTTCCGCGGACAGCTGTGAGGCAATCGCACGGGAACGCATCAAGGGGGAAAGCGTTCCCGCATTATATATTTAAAGAGAAATTTTATGAGCTTTTTTCATTTTGTCTTTTCCTCTTTGACTATGGTTAAAGTATATACTGCCAATGTGATAGAAATATGAAAGCGTAATGAAAAGCAGGCAAAATATACAAAAATGCATAAAAAATCACTGCACGTCCCACTAAAACGCACAGTGATTTTATGCACAAAATATTCACTTTATAATATCATTCGGCAGCAACGACTGCTTTTTCAACTCTCAGCATATTTGTGGTTCCCGAAACGCCGAGGGGGATTCCGGCTGTTATAACGACAATATCGCCGTTTTCGAGGAGACCGCTCTCGACCGATCTGCTGAGTGCATGCTCAAAAAGCTCATCGGTACTGGATTTTTCATCGATAAGAACAGGATAAACACCCCATGAAAGATTCATCTGACGCATGATTATGCTGCTTGTAGCGCAGCCGATTATCATGCAGCCGGGGCGGAATTTCGATATCATTCTTGCGGTTGCACCCGACTTTGTAACGGTAACGACAGCCTTTGCACCGAGGTCAAGTGCGGTTGTTACGGCAGCATGCGAAACTGCATTTGCGATGCTTGTGCTGTGGTCGGCAGCTCTTGCATACAGGCGGCTCTCGTAGTTTATATCCTTCTCGGTCGTTCTTGCGATAAGCGCCATAGTCTGGACTGCCTCAACAGGGTGCTTGCCCGCAGCAGTCTCGCCCGAAAGCATGATCGCAGATGTTCCGTCATAGATAGCATTCGCAACGTCTGTGATCTCCGCTCTTGTCGGACGGGGATTTGTTATCATTGATTCAAGCATCTGAGTCGCTGTGATGACCTGCTTGCCGGCCTTGTAGCCCTTGCGGATAATATCCTTCTGGATAGCGGGGATCTGCTCAAAAGGTATCTCAACGCCCATATCGCCTCTTGCGACCATTATGCCGTCAGCAGCTTCGAGTATCTCGTCGATATTCTCAACGCCCTCCATATTTTCGATCTTTGCGATGATCCTGGGCGAATACCAGCCGAGGCTGTGGCAGAACTTTCTGAGGTAGTTCACGTCAGCAGCAGAACGCACAAACGATGCCGCAATAAAATCATACTGCATTTTTGCGCCGAATTCGAGGTCGGACATATCCCTTTCCGAGAGATACGGCATAGAAAGCTTTGCTCCGGGGATATTAACGCCCTTGTTATCGGAAAGCGTACCTCCGTTTATTATCTTGCAGAGTATCTCCTTGCCGGATATCTTCAGCACCTTCAGCTCGATAACGCCGTCATTTATGAGTATCGACATGCCGATGCTGACATCTGCGGGAAGCTCCTTGAAGGAAACGGAGACCTTTTCCGCCGTACATTCAATATCTTCGGTAGTGAGGATTATTTCGCCGCCGTCCTTTATTTCGACGGGCTTGCCGTCCTTGAATTTTCCGAGGCGGACCTCAGGACCCTTGGTATCCAGCATTGTCGCGATAGGCAGTCCAAGCTTTTCTCTGAGCCTTACGACCTGCTCAAAACGCTTGCGGTGCATCTCGTAATCGCCGTGCGAAAAGTTGAATCTTGCGACATTCATGCCGGCTTTCATCATGTTTTCAAGTATTTTATCATCGTCGGTCGCAGGTCCTACTGTACATACAATTTTAGTTTTTCTCATTAGTTTCAGCTCCCATACCTTAAGTAAAAACCGTTCATGCCATTCAGGTGAATTGACCGGATTTCAAACATCAAAAATTTTCTCCTACTTTAAAGTATAAATCAGGCTATGTCAAATGTCAAGACGGCAAATTTCACTATGCATTTCAACCTTTTTCCGCATTTTTTGTAGAACCGCACCAACAAAAAATGCAGGACGAAGATTTGTAAAATTCACGTAAAGCTATTCACAGTGAACGGAAAGCACTCCGTCCGTCATTTTGATCTTATCTGCGGTATATCTGAAAAGCTCCTTATTGCTGGGAAGAGCCACAAGATAGCGTATCTCGGTGTCTCCCCCGTTTCCTACAAGTATTTCCGAATTTATCGGGATAATACCTGTTTTTCTGAAAATCGCTGCGATCTGCGGAACAGCGTCGTTCAGATCGCCGACCTTTACAGCGATGGTTCCCGTTTCACTGCGCCCCATGAAAATATGCTTTGCTGCCCTGAGAGTCAGGAAGATAAGCAGTGTCGCCGCAATACCTCCCGCATAAAATCCCGCACCGAGTGCAAGTCCTACGCAGGATACAGCCCACAGACTTGCAGCCGTCGTCAGTCCCTTTACGCTGAATCCCTCTTTGAGTATGGTTCCCGCACCGAGAAAGCCTATTCCGCTGACTACCTGCGCTCCAAGTCTTGTCGGATCGACGTTCATTGTCCCCTGATAGCGCACGCAGACAAATTCCGAGGTTATGACCGTAAGTGCCGCACCTATGCAGACAAGAATATGCGTCCTTATTCCTGCGGGACGGTTTATGTGTTCCCTGTCATTTCCGATAAATCCGCCGAGCATTCCCGCAGCGATCAGCCTCAGCACAGCCTTTACGCCGAAAGACACCTCCGCATACGGGATCAGCATATCTATAAGCCTGTCGATCATACTACCGCCTCCTTTCTTATATTATACCATTTAAATGGCAATTTGTAAATCCCGCATACAGCATTTTCCCGACATATTTATTATAAAATATGTCTCCGCAGCATAATATCAGTACATAAATAAGACTCATATATTGTGAATATTGCTGAACAAACGCCGGATATATTGACATTAATACGTTGAATATGCTATAATAATTATCAACATATTGTTCAGTCAAAAAGGGGGAAAGCTGTATCATGAGTGAAAATAATTCCATATCGCTCAGCAGTCTTATAACAGAAAAAATGGTGAATATCCATCTGATAACGATATTCAGCGTTTGCCTGATCTTCGGAGTCGTAAACATAATATCCGGTGCAGCGACAGCCGGATTTATCACCGCATCAGTAGGTGTGATCGTAACGGCAGCAGTCTTTCTGATGAGAAGATCGTCTGCGCCGGCAGCAAGAGGCATGATACTCTCGCAGGCACAGCTGCTCACTATCCTGATAATCTCGACCGCAAAGCACGAACTTCAGGATATGTTCCCGCTTATCCTGGCATCAATGGCGATCGCAGCGATTTATTTCAGCAGAAAGAATCTTATTATTCATTGGGTCATAATGGATGCTGTATCCGCAGCAGGACTGTTTTTCAGGAATATATTTTATGAGGGCGCATCAACCGAAAGCATTATCAAAGGAATACTCGGCATAAATATCGGTGCCGTTCTTATCATGTATCTCGTGAAATGCTTAGTAAGATTTATCACCGAAGCGCAGACCGCAAACGAAAAATCAACAGCACTTCTCGATCAGGTGAATGAGCAGATGTCCCGCACAAGTACGCTGATGGACAGCCAGTCGGAAACCGTCTCACAGATCGCCGAAATATCAGGCAAGCTTGCAGAATCCGTTTCCGATATGGAAAATATATCCACATCGCTGAGTGCATCGGCAGAGGAACAGGCATCCGCAATAGCCGAAATAACCGAGAATATCTCACGCATATCCGATGATGCGGAAAAGAGCCTGAACGAGTCCGAAAAGGCAGCGGAAGCCGCAAAGCAAAGCTCCGACATGCTGATTGAAAATAACGAAGAAGTCAAGAATATGCTAGCCGCAATGGACGAAATGACCGACGCTTCACACCGCATAGAGGGCATAATCAAGACGATAGAGGACATAGCGTTCCAGACGAATATCCTTGCGCTGAATGCATCTGTCGAGGCAGCAAGGGCAGGCACAGCCGGCAAGGGATTCGCAGTCGTTGCCGATGAGGTGCGCAATCTCGCAACGAAATCCGCCGAAGCCGCAAGCAGCACATCCGCACTTATCGGAACATCTATCAGTGCTGTTGACAAGGGCATGACGCTTGCTAAAAATGTCGCCGATAGAATGGAAAATGTCATCGGCATTTCGGGACGCAGCTCCGAGCATGCCCGCCTTATCACCGAAATGACACAGGCTCAGGCTGAATCCGCAGCTCAGATAATGAGCAAAATGAGCGAGATCTCAGAAGCCGTGAACAGAAACTCGCAGACCGCAGTTTCAAGCACAGAAACAGCTTCCAAGGTCGCAGATGAGGTAAAGCAGCTAAAAAATATCGCTGATTCGGCAGTCTTGTAAACAAAAAATTCATAAAATAACTATTGACAAAACATATTCGCCGTGCTATCATGTATACATAAACCAAATAAACCGATGACGGAGAAGTAAAACCGTTTCACGGGCTTGCAGAGAGTCGGGGCAGCTGAAAACCGACAGCCACGGTGCGGACAAATGGGCTCCTGAGGGTGCGGAGGAAATTCCGCAACGTGTGCTCACGTTACAGGGCAGAGAGTTTAATGATTTCGGCGACTCTTATTGAGCGGATATTCGGTTGAATATCAAGCAAGGTGGTACCGCAGGTGTGTTTATTTCACGTCTGTCCTTGAGTTATCTCATGGGCAGGCGTTTTTATTTTGCGTCCACGCTCATCGCCGCATTTTGAAAGGTGGATTTCTTATGAAAATCGCAAACGTATTCAAGAAGACCGTAGCAGTTTCCGCAGCGTGCCTTACAGCACTCACAGCTTTCGCAGGCTGTTCATCCGACGCAAAAAGCTCCGATTCCGAAAAGAAGAGAGTCGGCGTTATCCAGATCGTTGAGCATCCCTCGCTGAATACTATCAGAGACAGCTTCACTGAAAGAATGAACGAGCTTGGATTTACCGATGAAAACACAGTATTTGATTACAAATCCGCAAACGGCGAGGTTTCCACAGCAAATTCGATAGTTGACGGCTTCAAGTCCGACAAGTGCGATATCATCGTTGCGATCGCAACTCCGACAGCTATGGCTGCTGCAAATGTTTCCGATGAGATACCCGTTGTATTCTCCGCTGTTACCGATCCTATCGGCGCAGGTCTTTGTGATTCGCTTGAAAGCACGGGAAGAAACATCACAGGCACTTCCGATGCGCTCCAGGTAAGCAAGATCCTTGATATGGCACTGACTGTCACACCCGATATCAAGAAGCTCGGCTATCTTTACAATTCCGGTGAGGATAACTCCGTTTCCTGCCTTGAACAGGTGAAGGCTTATCTCGCTGACAAGGATATCGAACTTATCGAAGCAGCTGTTACAAACACTTCCGAAATTCAGCAGGCTGCACAGTCACTTGCTGAAAAGTGCGATGCTGTATTCTCCCCTATCGACAACACAGTTGCTTCCGCAATGCAGGTAGCTGCTCAGGTATTCATTGATGCTAAGATTCCCTTCTATGTAGGAGCTGATTCAATGGTAAATGACAACGGCCTTGCAACAGTCGGAATCCAGTACACAGACCTCGGCCGTGAAACAGCTGACATGACAGCTTCTATCCTGAACGGTGAAAAGCAGGCAAAGGATATCCCCGTTAAGGTATTCGATGAAGATCTTTCGATATTCGTAAACGAAAACACACTGAATGCACTCGGTCTTACACTTCCCGAATCCATCGCAAACGATCCTAAGCTCGTTATGATGGGCACTTCTTCCGAGGAAACAGCAGCAGAATAATCTGAATATAATAAACTATACTATTATAAATGGGGCGGAGAACATCTGCCCCATGTGTGCTATGAAAGGTGGATAAAGAATGGCAGCTTTTACGGGAGCTTTCGGGCTTGGACTGATCTATGCGCTGCTTGCGCTCGGAATTTTCATCTCATTCCGCATACTCGATATACCCGACCTTTCCGTTGACGGTACCTTTACGCTCGGAGTTGCAGTTTCCGTAGTGTTCGCATACAACGGTCATCCGTTCCTCGGAATTCTTCTTTCGATCGCAGCAGGTGCGGCGGCGGGCATTGTAACAGGCGTTCTCCAGACGAAAATGAAAATTCAGCCTATCCTCGCAGGTATCCTCACCATGACCGCTCTTTACTCGATAAATCTTCGCATCATGGGCAAAAAGCCGAACATCTCACTTTACGGAAAAACAACTGTTTTCAATATCACAGATCTGCCCGATATACTTGTTTCGGGAATTATACTTATCGCAGCAATGCTCCTTCTCTACGGATTTCTGAAAACTCAGCTCGGAATGTCGCTCCGTGCCACCGGTGATAATGAGTTCATGGTCCGTGCATCGTCCATCGACTCGGACGCTATGAAGATCATGGGATTTGCGATCGCAAACGCTCTTGTATCGCTTTCGGGCGGTGTTCTTGCACAGTATCAGAACTTCGCTGACGCAAACGGCGGTGTCGGAATGCTCGTTATCGGTCTTGCGTCGATCATCATCGGAGAAGCTATCTTCGGCAGACGCTCGGTGCTCAACAGCATCATCTCCGCCGTTCTCGGTGCGATCATTTACAGATTTGTCCTTGCTGCGGCACTCAAGATCGGCATGGAAGCCATCGACCTCAAGCTTTTCTCGGCAATAATAGTTGCTGCCGCAATATTTATCCCCGATGTTATCAAGCTGTTCAGGAAAAAGAAAAAGGAGGCTGCGTGATATGCTGGAGCTAAAAAACGTAAACATTACCTTCAATGCCGGCACGGTCAATGAGAGAAAAGCGCTCTCCGATTTCAATCTTACACTCAATAAGGGAGATTTCGTCACGGTTATCGGCTCGAACGGCGCAGGCAAATCCACCCTTTTGAACTGCATCTGCGGAAGCTATAAGACGGACAGCGGAACTATCCTGATAGGCGGCAAAAACGTCACTTCCCTCCCCGAATATAAGCGTGCAAGATATATAGGCAGACTTTTCCAGGATCCGCTTAAAGGCACTGCACCGCATATGACTATTGAAGAAAATCTCGGGCTTGCATACAGCCGCGGAAAGCACAGAAGCCTTGCCGCAGGAATAAACAAAAAAGACTGCGAGCTTTTCCGTGAGAAGCTCAGAGAGCTTGACCTTGGACTTGAAGACAGACTAAAAACCCCCGTGGGACTGCTTTCGGGCGGTCAGCGTCAGGCGATAACACTGCTTATGGCAACTATCGTTACTCCGTCACTCCTTCTTCTCGATGAACATACTGCGGCACTCGACCCCAAGACCGCCGACAAGGTAATGGAGATAACCGACAAGATAGTCACCGAAAACAATATCACTACCCTTATGATAACCCACAACATCAAAAATGCCCTTGAATACGGCAACAAGACCATAGTTCTCAGCCAGGGCAGGCTGCTTATGCAGATCGAAGGCGAGGAACGCAGCGGCATGACTGTTGAGAAGCTCATGAAGCTTTATTCGTCAAATGCCGAGGACGCTCTCAGCGATAAAATGATACTTGATTGATATATGCCGATGCATTTTTCCGTGCATCGGCTTTTTGTTGACATAAACATTCCGATATGTTATAATATTTGCCAAAGAACAGGAGGGTAAACATCATGGGAAAATTGTACATAGTTGAGGGGCTGCCCTGCTCGGGGAAAAGCACGGCAGCGAAATTCATTGCGGAAAAGGTACATGGGATATGCATTGATGAGGGCAGCGGCAAACACCCTGCCGACTACGAATTTCACGCATTTATACCAAAGCAAGCGTTCAACGGCTTCACGGAAGATGAACTTCTGCATATTTCGGAACATTCGGAGATACGTCCGGACGGATATATCCTCCCTCTTTCGGCAGTAAGCGGGGAACTTTTTGATAAGGCACTGAAGTATAAGATCTACGATTTCCTTCCTTGGGAAACGGAATATCCCATCATGCTTGAAAAATGGCGCAGCTTTGCGGAAAATGCCGATAGCATCTACGTATTAAACTGCGTACTTCTGCAAAACCCTATGTGCGAAACAATGATTCGTTTTAACTTTGACATATCCGTATCAGCGGAATACATAGCAAAGATATGCGAGGTCGTTAAGGATATGTCCCCGACAGTTATCTATCTCAGAAACAACGACATAGCCGAAAGCATAAGAGCCGCACTCCCCGAAAGAGGCGATGACTGGCTTAATTCCGTCATTCATTATCACTGCGACGGCGAATACGGCAAAGCAAACAGTCTGAGCGGATTTGACGGCTATATATCGGCACTTTGCGAACGTCAGCGGCGTGAGCTTGAGATACTTTCTTCGTTGCCTGTAAGGTCAACTGTCATAAACGATCCGCAGAATGACTTCACAACTGCATATTCCGAGATAGAAAAGTTTCTTTGATAAAAAATGCCGCAGTTCAGCGAACGTTGATTCCGAACTGCGGCGTTTTTTATGCAAACAAAAAGCCTGCGTCACAAGGACACAGGCTCAAAAATAACAGGTGCAAAATTATCTGCTTTCCTCAGCAAAACCGCTCTGTACCAGTTCGATAAGACCGTTTACAGCAGCTTCTTCGTCAGCACCGTCAGCAATGATCCTGATAGCTGTACCGCCTACGATACCGAGGGAAAGGATACCAAGAAGGCTCTTAGCGTTTACTCTGCGCTCTTCCTTTTCGATCCAGATAGAGGACTTGAACTCATTTGCCTTCTGGATGAAGAATGTTGCAGGACGTGCGTGAAGACCAACCTGATTCTGAACCATTACATCTTTAACGTACATAATACTTCTCTCCTATCTTATACCCATATCTTAATTAACGATATATAGAAATCGCCTTTGTATATGAATATTATACCCTGTCAGACGGTTATAGTCAACGTAATTTTGTGATAAAAACGAGAATTTTGATAATTTCTGCTATTTGAATTAATCCCGCCCGCTTTTAGGCTGTTTATTTTGTGAATATTAACTAATCTTCATTGCAAATAAACAAATTTCAACGGCTTTTTTTGTGCAAATGCAATATTTTTTTCACTATGAAAACGTTTATTATAATTTACATTGTTACAGATAATGGATTTATTTAACAGTTTATTGCGCTGTTTATTTCAAGCTGACCATGTTTTCATATGTTGAATAGCTATCAAACCTTTCAACATTGAATATATTTATAGGTCAATGTGCATAATGACGGACAGTCTACGACTGTTCCTCATCGGTTCTGCGGCGGCGTTTTTTCTTAGGCGGTGCCGGCGGATGCAGCTCCATATACCGCTCATACATATCGGGGCGGCGCTCTGCGGTTATCTTCAGCGCCTCCTCATGCCTGAACGCAGCTATATTCTTATGATGTCCCGTCAGCAGGACAGGCGGCACTTCTGCGCCCTCCCAGACCTCGGGGCGTGTGTAATGCGGATATTCAAGAAGTCCGCTGAAATGGCTCTCCTCCTCGTAACATTCCGAGCTTGGAAGTACACCATCGCACATTCTCGCAACAGCATCGGCAACTATCAGCGCAGGCAGTTCGCCGCCTGTCAGGACATAATCGCCGACGGATATCTCCTCATCAACTATTTTATCCAGAACACGCTGATCTACGCCCTCGTAATGTCCGCAGAGAATGAAAATATACGGCTTCTGCGAAAGCTCCACCGCCCTTTCCTGCGTAAAGACCTTTCCTTTCGGGGACATATATATAGTATGCGGCTTCTCGGGAATGGTTCCGCAGACAGCGTTATAACACCTGAATATCGGCTCCGCCTGCATGACCATGCCCATTCCTCCGCCATAAGGAGTATCGTCCACGCGGCGGTGCTTATCAAGGGTATAATCCCTTATCTGATGGCAGTGTATCTCGATCTTTCCCGCATTTCTCGCCCTTCCGATGATGCTTTCGGACAGCACGCTCTCGCACATCTCGGGGAAAAGCGTTGCAATATCAATCCTCATTTTCGTTCACGTCCTCGGTATCATCATCGAATATTCCCGCTATCGGGCGGATAAGCAGCTTTCCGCCCTCGATATCCGTCTTTTCGATAAATTCGGGTGCTGCGGGAAAAAGAAAGTCCTTTCCGTTTTTGCGGACGGTGTAGATATCGGATGCGCCATATGAGGAAACATCGGTGATCTTTCCGTAATTTCGTCCGTTATCCGCATCAACAACGTCCAGACCGATCAGATCCTGAATAAAATAGCAGCCCTCGGGAAGCACAGTTTCGTCCCTGTCCATGAAAAGTATCTTATTGCGGAGAGTCTGCGCCTGCTCGGGCGTATCAATGCCCTTTATCTTCATAACAACGACGTTTTTGTGCGGACGTGCATACTCAATTTCAGCAGGATCTTTGCCGTTTGCGTCAAAATAGAGCGTGTCGAATTCGCAGAGAAGCTCGGGTTCATCGCACCAATACTGTGCCCTGACCTCACCCTTTATTCCCTGAACAGCGACGATTTTTGCTATTTCGAGATATTTTTTCATCTGATCCCTCCATAAATAGTCCGTACTCAACAACTGCCCATCGGGCAGTTGTTGACTGAAAATCCTGTAATACAGGATTTTCAGTGGCACAAATCAAAGATTTGTGCCG
>OQVQ01000503.1_pt1 | contig 18623 bp, 22 predicted proteins | sample 1691491 | NCBI WGS metagenome assembly OQVQ01 (sample SAMN03418252, study PRJEB22391) | human gut metagenome | biome: human-gut; feature: organic feature; material: feces | host: Homo sapiens | place: Tanzania | collected 2013-01
AGTAAGGGTGAAGTCGTTACAAGATCAAGGTCGAACTCGCGTTCGAGCCGCTCCTGGATGATCTCCATGTGGAGCAGTCCGAGGAATCCGCATCGGAATCCGAAGCCGAGGGCCTGTGAGCTCTCGGGCAGGAAGGTCAGCGAGGCGTGGGCGAGATCGTCATCGACTTCTACGACAAGCTCAAGACCATCTCCAAGGGCTATGCCTCCTTTGACTATCATGTCAGAGACTTCCGCCCGGCGCGGCTGGTGAAGCTGGATATTCTTCTCAACGGAGAGCCGGCCGATGCGCTTTCCACGCTTATCCATGAGGACCGTGCCTATGATTTCGGCAGAAAGATCTGCTTGAAGCTCAAGGACCTGATCCCGCGTCAGCAGTTCGATATCGCCATCCAGGCTGCGATCGGGGCGAAAATCATTGCCCGGGAAACTGTCCGCCAGGTGCGTAAGGATGTGACTGCCAAATGCTACGGCGGTGATGTGACGCGAAAGAGAAAGCTTTTGGAGAAACAGAAGGAGGGAAAGAAGCGTATGCGTCAGATAGGTACTGTCCAGGTGCCTCAGAGTGCGTTCATGGCTGTCCTTAAACTCGATTCATAATGAAAAAGGTAGCTGTTCTGCTGACTGTCCACAACAGGCGGGAAAAGACATTGGCCTGTCTCGAAAACTGCTATCGTCAGATAGATTCGATGAAGGGGGATGATTCATATTCCTTTTCGGTCTATCTGGTGGATGACGGTTCTACTGACGGGACTTCTGAGGCTGTCCTGCAGACTTATCCCCAGACTCATGTCATCAAGGGTGACGGTTCATTGTTCTGGAATCACGGAATGAGGACCGCCTGGGACGCGGCTGCTGCGGATGAACAGGATTTCTATCTTTGGCTCAATGATGATACATTGATGAAGGAAGGCGCTCTTTCCTGCATTATGGAGACGTCTGAGTTCCTCAGGCACAAGTCCATCGTGGTCGGTACTACAGAGGATGCAAAAGGAAAATTGAGCTATGGCGGTTCCGTGTCAGATTTTCAATGGCAACATTGTCCTTGTTCCGTCTCATGTCTATCGGATTCTAGGGAATCTGGATCCTCATTACAGTCATAGTTTCGGAGACTTCGACTATGGCGCCAGGGCAATGAAGGCCAAGGTTACGGAGGTCGTGGCTCCGGGCGTCCTGGGCATATGCGACAGAAATCCTGGTGTGCCTAAATGGCGTAACCGCGCATATACTCTCAAGGAGCGTGTGGCTTTTCTGCATAGTCCCAAGGGGCGTCCGCCGCGTGAACAGTTTCTGTACGACTGCCGCTGCCAGGGGCTCTTCTTTGCGGTGTTCCACGGAATGTCGATAGCTCTGAAGGTGTTTTTCCCGAAAAGGAATGCTTAGTATGTCGAAATTTTCTTCTTATGTCAAGTCAATGAGATTGAGGACGTTGCCTCTGTCTCTTGCCGGTGTCTGCCTTGGAATTATGCTTGCGGCAGGAGAAATTCCGAGGATTGCTGGAATGTTCGGTCTGGAAACATCGGTACGTCCGAATATAAACGGCGTTATCAATACGGCGCAGTCGGCGGTACACCTCAAACAGATGGTTACCGCCGTATCGAAAAAGTAAGGGGGAGGCAGAAACATTATGTACATTTATCCCGACAACCTCAAAGCCGCGCCGATGCTGTTCCTGTGGCGGCTGAAAGATCTCGCCATGATTGGGATCGGCGCACTGATCGCCGTGTTCGCTATGGCACAAACAGGGGTTACAATTCCGCTGATCGCAACCATTGTTTACGGCTTTCTTGCGATACGATTTGAGGACACATCTATATTGGATTTTATCAAATATGCTGTGAAATATTTTTTTATAGAGCAGCAGGAATATCGGTGGAAAATTTAGCTGGACTTCTCAAAACGGCTGTGGTATAATCGTCGTGGAGGTGATAGACGTGCGCAGAATAATAAAGAACTGCATAAAGTGCAATTTATGCGGAGATATAATCGTTTCGGAGGATCGTCACGACTTCAAAAGCTGCAAGTGCGGCACGGTATCTGCAGACGGCGGTAACGAATATTTGCGGCGCAGCTATAAGAACAGCCCCGATGATTATACCGAACTTTCAGAATATGAGGAAACCGAAGATAGGAGGTAATTTTGAAGAGCAAAAATCAACAGCAAAACAACCAAAGCACCCGACAGCTCCTCGGAATCGAGGACATAACCGAATATTCACTCAAGACCGCTTTGAATGAGGCGGTCTTTTTCAGTATCAAGCCGAGCAATATTTCGGTGATGTCGGAGGCGGGATTGTCGGCGAAAATATACTCGCTGATGAGCGTTCTCAAGGGCTTGACGGAAATAGAAATTCTCTGCGTGAACTCGCGCGAGAGCTTCGAGGGCAACAAAAATCACTTGAAAGCACTCGCGAAAAAAGAGGAAAATCCTGCGGTAAGAAAGCTGCTCGAACAGGACGCGCAGCACCTCGATCACATTCAGGCGATGACCGCAACGGCGCGGGAATTTCTGCTTATCGTGCGTATCCGCGGACTTAAAGATAAGGAGATTTTTTCCTACTTGAATCGCATAGAAAAAACACTCAATGAGAACGGATTTTCCGCTAGAAAATATGCCGGCGAGGATATAAAGACGCTCCTCGCGGTCTATTTCGAACAAAACGTGACAACGGAAAAATTTGAAAACGCGGACGGAGAAAGGTGGATTTTAAATGGCTGATAAACTTGTATTAAACGCAAATATGATCTGCAAGGCGGACAGATTCATCCCCAAGAAATGCGCTGTGGAAAAGGTTATCGAGGTGTCCGATTCGGAGTTCAGAACATTTATCGAGAACCCGATGAAACGCAATTATTATCTTCCGCAGTACAAAGATTTAATGGGATATTATGATGACTCGTACCACGGAGTCCTGTTCGTCAACATGGAAAACGGCGACGGTTTGCTCGTCAATTCCGAGGGTTACGATTATGCGCGTTACTCGCAGTATATCCCGAACGCTCGCGGAATTATTAGAGATTTTGAACAGACAGCAGCGCTTGAAAATTTGAAAACTCGCATGGACTGTTGCATTGACAAATGGCTTGAAAAGTACGAAGACGAGAGCAAATTCGACATTCCCTTGACGGATCTTATTAACGATGTCGATTTCGGCGAGTTTTTTACGGAGTATGCTTCGGAGAGGTTGTCCGGCGATCCGAGGATCGAACGCTGTGAGCTGACACCGAACGACATTGAGGTGACCAAACGCGAGTTGGTAGAAACAAAGCTGTACTGCCCACTGAAAATTATGATCGAAGATGAGGACGGCTGCGATTTGATCGAGATTGATTCGGCAAATTATATCGATTACGATTTTGAGATTAACGCGCATATCCGAGAGAACTTGAACTCCGATGAAGATGCTGTGAAGCGCGGTCTGGCGGCGTACTTACACGATGGAAATCTTGATAAAAAAGTCTATTCCATTATGCCGATGGTGGAAACCCTCAACGGAAATTTGTACGGTATGGCGGTAGTGCAGTCTTACGGTGAGCTTGACAAAGCGGAAACCGCCGACCTTATCGGGTATGTCACCTCACAATACGCGGACGGCTTTGGAGAGGGCTTGGAGCAGCACCCCGTAACGCTCGGCGGGGATGAGGTATATATTTCTCTTTGGAACAGCGATGATTATTATCTCAAACCCGAGTCCGAATTATTTCACGATCAAAAACTTGATCAGACAATGGGAGGTTTATCTTGAAGAAGAAAATAAGCACAGTCGATAAAGAATTTACGACCAAACCGCAAAAGAACTTCTTGGATATGATAGCGCCGTCCGTGATAAAATTTTTCACGGACTATTTTATTTGCGGAAACACATTCCGCTGCGTATGGGCATTAAGGGAATATCCGACCTCAACAAGCGAACAGGCTATATTGCGTTACCTCGGTGAAAAAGACGGCGTTACCTTGCGAATTTATACGCGCCCCGTAACCGCCGCTGAGGAAAAGCGGATCATCGCGAACGCCGCAAACAAGAACCGTATGCAGCGCAATTCCACCAACGATTTGCAGCAGACGGTCGCCGCTGAAAGCAACCTGCAGGATGTGGCGCAGCTCGCCGCAGATATGCACCGAAACCGCGAACCGCTACTACACACAGCGGTTTTCCTTGAAATGATTTCGGATAATCTGGATAATCTCCGCATTTTGCAGACTGAGGTGCAGACAGAATTAGTGCGCTCCAAACTGAATGTGGACAGGCTGATGTTGCGCCAGCAGCACGGCTTTATGAGCGTAATGCCAAGCGGTAGGAATATGTTTCGTGAGCAGTTTGAGCGCGTTCTTCCTGCGTCCTCGGTCGCGAACCTTTATCCTTTTTCATTTTCCGGCAAGACCGATGAGAACGGGTTCTATTTAGGGAGGGATAAGTTCGGGTCGAACATTATTGTAGATTTCGATAAGCGCTCGGACGATAAAACCAACGCCAACACGCTTATACTCGGCAATTCCGGACAGGGAAAATCCTATCTGTTAAAGCTGATTCTGACCAATCTTCGCGAGAGCGGAAAGAATATAATCTGCCTCGATCCCGAAATGGAGTACGTCGACTTGACAAAAAATCTCGGCGGCTGTTTTATCGATCTGATGTCGGGAGAGTATATTATAAATGTACTCGAGCCGAAATCATGGGGCGATGAGCGGGGTGACCCCGCTGTCGATTCCGCGCTTCGCGCGGATGATGAAAATGTCCCGAAAGCGTTCAGATTTAAGACCAAGCTGTCGCAGCATATCAGCTTTCTGCGCGATTTTTTCCGCATCTATAAGGATTTTTCCGACCGCGAGATAGACACGATAGAATTACTTCTCATAAAGTTATACGAGAAATTCGGAATATCAGACGACACGGATTGGAATAAAATGCAGCCCACAGATTATCCGATACTTTCGGATTTTTATGAGTTGGTGGAGGCTGAATATAAGGCTTTTAATCCGAAAGAAAAAAGCCTCTACACCGCCGAAAACTTGCAGAATATATGCCTCGGGCTGCACTCGATATGCAAGGGTGCGGAGAGCAAATTCTTTGACGGACACACGAATATTACGGACAGTAGATTCGTCACTTTCGGCGTAAAAGGACTGCTCCAGGCAAGCAAAAATATCCGCAACGCTCTGCTGTTCAACGTCCTCGCGTATATGTCCGAGCAGCTTCTGAGCCGCGGAAATACCGTCGCAAGCATAGATGAGTTTTATTTGTTTTTGACAAATCTCACGGCAGTCGAGTACATCAGAAATTTCATGAAACGCGTCCGCAAAAAAGAGTCCGCCGTTATTTTGGCGAGTCAGAATATCGAGGACTTCCTCGTGGAAAACGTTCGCGAGCTGACAAAGCCGCTGTTCTCGATACCGACGCATATCTTCCTGTTCTATCCCGGAACTATCGAAAAGAAAACCTATATGGATACGCTTCAGGTTGAGGATTCCGAGTACGGGCTTATACAGTTTTCACAGCGCGGGGTGTGTCTTTACAAGTGCGGCAACGAACGGTATTGCTTATGCGTGATCGCGCCCGATCATAAGGCGGAGAAGTTCGGGGCGGCGGGAGGTAGATGATATGGCGGTATCTCCGGTTGTAATAAAGGCGGTCGTCACAGCGGCTACGGATAAGCGCACATGGAAGGTACTCGCTATACTGTTGGCGGCGATTTTTATGCCGTTGATCCTGCTTATTTTCATGATCGCCGCGATGTTTTCGGGAGTGGAAACGGCGAATAACGATCTGCTCGATTACAGTTTTGTTGGCACGTCTATGCCGAGCGAGTTCACCGATGAGCAACGCGGAGTGATCGAGGATATGCGGGAGTGGCTCGGCGAGCTGGACAAAATTATTTCTGAAAAAGAGAATAATGAGGACTGCAGCCTTGACAGGAACATGGTCAGGGCTGCGTTTTATTGTCTGAATTTCGGCGGGGAGCTTGCCGAAGAATTTGATTACGAAGCGTTCTGCGACTGCTTTGACGGGCTTTCTTTTGAACAGCTTAAAACGGCTCTTCAAAACGTTTCGGAGGAATTTCCACAATATATAATCACAGGAAATATTGAATATTCGATCCCCAAAGTTTACGAATATCTGAATGGGATGTAACATGACAGAGAAATTTAATTATGACAGCAGAACCTATATCGGCGCGACCGCGGAGGATTGCAAGGTGATACACCTTGCGCTCTCCGAGGGCAAAAAGCTGACGATAGACAGCAGCGGACGTGTTCGCGACGACACGGGACGGTGGATTGCGGACGGAAAGGAGCGTAACAATGCTTGAAATAACAATAGAAGAACTCGGAGCTAATGGCGGCAAGGTCGCGTATGTGTTGCTTCCGGCAAATAGAAACGATGTTATTGATGCGCTGGACAGGGCGAAAATCTATGGGGAAACTTTTTTGAGGATCGAGGAATGCGACGAGGTTCCCGAGTTCGTGGGATACGAATTCTCGGAAGAACCGACGCTTGAAGAACTGAATTTCCTCGCAAAACGGCTTGATGATTTTTTCGCGGACAAAGAGGATTTTACATCGATCATCGCCTACCGCGCGCTCTTGAAAAGAGGGTTTGGCACAATAGGCGAAGCGATAAACAGCACATATAATCTCCAGACTATACCCGTTTATCCGTGCAAAAATGTATACGCATACGGCGAGATCGTTTTGGAGAATGAAATGCTCGAAGGTCTCGAGGACGTTCCCGATGAATTGTACGATCTGCTTGACCCCGATAAGGTCGGACGCGCAATGATGGAACGCGAGGGCGGAGTTTTCATCGACGGTTATTACGCGATACCGGATTCCTACGAGCCTACCCTTGTATATGGTGAAGAACTTCCCGAGCGCATGGAGAACTGGATTTTCCGACTTGAAATTACGGGAAATCCCGCCGAGAATGAAGATGTTTCCGAAAAGGATTCTGAGGTTCTGACGCTCCCCGCTGATGAGGAATATATGCGGCAGCTCGCTGAAAAGGTCGGCGAAAAGCACATCAATGAATGCGTATACATCGGCTTTGAATCGGCGATTCCGCAGATATCCGACGTCTGCTTTGAGAGCATGGAGGACATCTACGCGCTGAACGATATAGCGCGGAGATATTCCGAATTATCCCGCGAGGACGCGGCAAAGTTCAAGGCGGTTCTCGAGCATGAGCTGTGGCGCGATTGGGATAAGATCAACGCCATACTTAACGATCTTGACTGCTATGAGTTTGACGGGACGGTCAATCATGTTTCCGAATTTGGCGAGAAATATCTTTCGGAAATGCTCCCGCCCGATTTTGACAGATCGCTTTTGAAAGGCGCTTGCACAGCCGAATTCGCAGAAAAAATAATTGCCGCGAACGAGTGCGCTTTTACCGAATACGGTGTTGTCTCAAAGCGCGGAGGTCACTTGTTCTCGGTGGTGGAGGCTCCCGAGCAGGAGCAAACCTCGGATTTTGAAATGGGAGGTATTTCATGAAATATCAGATAAAATGTGCCGATCCGGAACAACATTCCATGTTTTATTCGAACTGCGAACCCGCTCTGCGTAACGCTTGCGTAGGGCATTTGCGAATGGATTTCGGGAGCGATAACGAGTTTTTTTCAACGTGGTGGGAGAACCGCAGAGATTTAAAAGATAATGCTTTTAAGTCGGAATTAAACGATGTTGTGAATGAACTTCGCACGGACGGATTGCTGAAGAACAGAAGTGGAATGCAGCATTACTGCGCCACTCATCAGAACCTTAACTTGAATGAGAGCTACGGCTTTTCCGTGGAAACCGATGACCACCTTTTTCTCCTTCGATGTCGCCCCGAGCGCGCCAACTACGACTGCTATATGTACTGCTACGATAAGCGCGAGCTGCAGCTTGCACAGTCGCAGGAGCAGCTCGAATCACATTCACCGGAGATGTCATTATGAGCAGAAAAAATCATGAAACCGACTACGCCGCGGCACTTGAAAATGACTACGCTCGATGGTATGAACTGTTCACCAAAGGCGGCTTTGATCCGTCTTGGGCGGACGGTTCCAACTTGAACTTGGTGAGAAATCATATTCTTTATGACAAGGAGCAGCTCGCAAAACAGGAAAATTCGCTGTTAGGATTGCCCGAGGTTTACTACAGAGAAACGCCTCCGGAGGTCGATCCAGGCTACATGGCTCGCCCCAATGAGATTCGCGAAAACGCTCGTAAAGCGATGGAGATTATTGACGCGGACGAGAACTTGAAATTCGTTCGGGAGCAGTTCCCAAGCCTGTCCGAACAGCAAAGGAAGCGATGGTGCTTGTCTGCGATAATCAATTATGCGGAGAACTTGCGGCAAGCAATAGCGGCGGACGATTTCTTAACTATGCGGTTGTACGAACACCTTGACAGATACCTTGAGAGCTTCGAGAGCGCGGCGATCAAGATACGAAATCCGGAAAGTACACGGCGGATAAATGATAATCTGACCGTCTGCGCTCCCGAAGATGACGAGGAAATCGGTGAGGGTTTCGATGATGAATGTTCCGAAACAGAACAGGTAGAGGCCGAGCCGGAGGAAGATTTTCAGCTCAGATTATTTTAATTCGAAAGGAAAAAATGTACATGAAAGTTGTTATGGTTGAGCCGAATAAGCCCGCATATATAACAGAAATCGGTGACGATTATAAGTCGATCCATGATGCGGTCGGCGGTCTGATAGAGCCGATATATTTCCTCCATGAGCGCGGCGTAGTGATGGTCGGAAACGAGGAAGCGAAACTCCTCGGCATGGAGGGAAACAGGCGGTTCAACGATGGAATCGTTGCCGGACCGTTTTTTATCTGCGGCGATAACGGCGAGGACTTCTGCTCTTTGACGGACGCGCAATGCGAGAAATATGTCCAGCAATTCGCCGAGCCTCACACGATAACTCAGCAGGAAGTTGAGGACGATATGAAGATCGAAATATCATTTTTTTAGGGGGTATGGCTATGAAAAACACGGTAACAATTACGCTTGACGATAAAAAGGTTCAGGCGCTGAAAATGTATCTGTCGGAGAAGAAAACCTCGCTTGACGAGCAGCTCTCCGCATACGCCGAGCAGCTTTACGGCAAGATCGTACCGCAGAACGTGCGCGATTTTATTGACATGACTGCAAGGCAGCAGAGCGCAATAAAACCCAAAACCACCCATGCCAAGCCAACCAATCAGCCGTGACCGATTTTGAGACGGCTGTGTCGCGCTGTGTGCGATTTTGGCACGGCGGTAGGGTACGTTTCCCTCCGAGCTGTTCTCGAGCCGATTTGGTGCGGTTTTCGCGGAGTTTGCAAAACGCCTCTGCGAGCGGGGTGAGGGCGGTTCGGGGGTATAATTTTGATGCAGGAAAAAGGGCTTATGCCACCGCTGGCGGCATAAGCCCGTAAACACCGTCGGGCAAAGCCCGCCGGAGATTGAAAAAGTGATTAAAAAACGGGGATTGACTCGGATTTCTAATTAAGTCTTCGGCGGGAATGCGGCGGTTAAGCCAAATAAAGTGATACAAGGGAGCTTTGGTTGAAAAATCAAAGATTTTTCAGCCCCGTCGTTTTGTGCCTCAAACGATTATCTCGGCACAAAACTTCCTCCATAGGAAAGGTTGATTGTAATTGAGCGAAAATTCAAACAAAATCCGCACGGGATTTTACCTTGAAAAGGATCTGTTGGACGAATGTGACTGCTTTCTGGAGCAGTCCAATTCCCGTTCGAGAAACGAACTTGTCCGAAAGGCTATTGAATTTTATCTCGGGTATCTGAAAGCGCAGGACAATGTGGAGTACCTTGCTCCCGCGATCAAAAAATTAGTAACTGCGGCGGTAACTGCTTCGGAAGAAAAAACGTCGCGGCTGCTTTTTAAAATAGCAGTGGAGCTCGGAAAAATTTCAAATATGCTGGCAGCGGCAAACGAGGTCGATGACGAAACGCTCCGCGAGCTGCACATCATGTGCATCGACGAGGTGCGGAAGATCAACGGGATCATCACATATGACAGCGCCGCGAGATTTCAGAGGAACGACTGACGATGCCGAAAATAATTGTTGCCAGCAGATATCTCAAGCCCGCGGCAAAAGGTACTCGCGGTAATCTCGTGAAATATATCGCGACCCGCGAAACGGTTCAGAAATATTCTCCGAAACAAAAAAATGTTTCCGTGACGGAAAATCAAAAGCAGTTAATTTTTGAATTGCTGAAAATAAATTCGGACGGAAAAAAGCTGCCGGAATATTCGGACTATCTGAAAAATCCGTCAAAGGAAAACGCTTCGGAGCTGTTCTCCGAATTGCTCGAGCAGAGTGCGGATATGATCACCGACAAAGAAATTCTGGTGAAATATGTTGCGGAACGCCCGGGCGTTGAAAAAATAGGAAATCACGGATTGTTTTCCGACAGCGACGATGAAATTATTTTGGCGCAGGCGCAAAAAAATATTGCGGAACATCAAGGAAACGTCTGGTCGCACGTTATATCCTTGACGCGTGAGGACGCGGAACGGCTTGGATATACCACTCCCGAGATATGGCGCAATCTGATCATGCGGCATAACGACAATATAGCCAAAGCGCAGAATATCCGTTTGGAGAACCTGCGGTGGTATGCGGCGTTTCATAATACGGCGCACCATCCACATATCCACTTGCTCGTGTACTCGACGAATATCAAAGAGGGATTTCTGACCGAGAACGGGATTGAGCAGATCAAAAGCGCGTTCGCAAACGATATATTTCATAACGAACTGTATCAGGTCTACGAAAAGCAGACTGCCGTGCGGAATCAGCTTCGCTCCGAAGCGGAAAACGTGATGAAAAATCTGCTGTCGGAGATGCAAAATAATAATCAATTTGATTCGCAGCTCGAACAGCTTGTTTTGAAACTGCAATCGCAGCTCTGCAATTCCAAAGGCAAAAAGGTGTACGGCTACTTGCAGCCGAACGTCAAGAAAACCGTTGAACGGCTCGTCTCGGAGCTTGCCAAGAACCCCGTACTGAAAAAGATGTACGAGGAATGGTGCGGTCTGGAACAGCAGAAATATGAAACCTACACAAGTGCCGTACAGAAATTTCCGCCGCTTGAAGAAAACAGGGTGTTTAAGCCTATCAAAAATGCGGTTATCAATGCCGTTTTGGAGATGGATCTCTTGGAAATGAAAATTGAAACAGAGATCATTCCCGATGACGAAATCCTATTGCCGGAGGACTTCGAGGAATCCGAGCCGCATGAAAATATATTCTGCGATAATTATCATATGAACTGGCGTGGAGATTATCTGACTGCCCGCAATTTTTTACAAGAAAAGCAATATGAAAAGGCACTTGAGATGTTCCAAAAAGAGGCTGGCAAAGGCAATGTTCCCGCGATGTACAGCATCGCAAAAATGTATCGGCGCGGCTCGCTCGGCAAGGAAAATATTCCGAAAGCGCAGGAATACTTTGCGCAGACGCTGAAAGGCTTCCTTGCATTGGAATCGGGTGCAGGGAATATGAAGCCGTATATTTGGTATCACCTTGGTCGGCTGTATAATTTTGGTTACGGAACAGATCAGGACTACTCCGAGGCGTTCAAATGGTTTGAAAAAGCGGCGTTATCGGGGAATGGCTACGCGCAATACTCGCTCGGCAGCTTGTATTATTACGGGAACGGTGTGGCACAGAATTATGAAAAAGCGTTTGAATATTATAAACTGTCCGCCGATCAGGATAACGCCTACGCTTGTTATGAAACCGCAAAAATGTTTCGTGACGGGAAAGGCATGGGGAAGAACACGGAGCAAACAGAGAATTATTTCAAAAACGCTTATAACGGTTTTTCCAAAATTGCGAACGACAACCCCGATGACAAGATTTTATATAGGCTCGGTGTAATGACATTCAGCGGAACGGGCTGTGACGCGAATCAAGAGCGCGGAATAGAACTGATACGACAGTCCGCTGAGTTGGGAAACGAATATGCTCAAGCATTTTTGGAAAACAATCGCCATTACAATCTGACGGCGGCGCAGAATGCCGTGTTCTCCATGCTGTTCTCGTTCGGCAAACTTATTTCCGATGATTACAATCGCAGTCTGCATGGGCAGAAACTCCGCACCGAGCATAAGCTGAAAGCTGCGATCCGACGCAAGAAACAGGCACTCGGATTGAAAGAAAATCCGTTAGAGAATCCACAGTTCAAGGGGTGATCAATTGTTAATTAACCGTGAAATTTATTCCACAAATTTACCACACCGCGCTATCACGGTGTATATGTATTTGCGCGACCGAGCCGACAAGAACGGTGCGTGTTTCCCCGCTATCAGCACAATCGCTGCGGACCTGAAAATGTCCCGAAGCACCGTAAAACGCGCGCTCGGAGATCTCGAAAAAGCAAAATATCTTCGGCACGAGCGCAGATACAGACAATCGGGCGGCAACTCGTCAAATTTATATTTGTTGAGTCATCCGCCCTAAATTTTTTGAAAAACAGTTACTGACAAGGACGAATTCTGCCCTGTCGGTGACCTATGGATAGGTTCATCATGAGCCTACAATGTTAAGTAACCAATATAAAATTATTTTATTTTGGAGAAAGGAAGTTTTATGCCCTACATCAATTTTTCCGATGATGATCTTTACCGTGCGAATACTGCTGATTTGGTTTTGTTTCTTCAAGGTCATGGGGAGCAGGTGAAAAAGGTCGGCTCGACATATCGGTACATCTACACGGACGGCAGCGGAACGCATGACAGCGTTACTATCAGCGGCGGCAAGTGGTACGATCACAAAAATCAGCGCGGCGGTTATGCGGTTAAGTTTCTGCAGGAGTTCCTCGGTTTTTCTTTTCAGGATTCCGTGCTTGAATTGCTCGGCGGGAATTGCAGCGCGCAAATTGCAAAACCATCGACAAAGCCCGTCACCAAGCCATTTGAGCTGCCCGAACCCAACTCGGATATGCGGCGGGTTTTCGCGTATCTGACAAAGCAAAGATTTATCGATCTGCAGATAATCTCGCACTTCGCACACGAACACAAAATCTACGAGGACAGAAAATACCACAATGTTGTGTTCGTTGGATTGGACGAGAACGGAACTCCAAAGCAAGCCTCTGTGCGTTCGACTTTGAGTTTTGGGAAAACATTTCGCATAACGGTCGCGGGTTCGGATACAAAATACAGCTTCTCTCATTTCGGAAATGACGAGAAGCTGTTTGTTTTTGAAGCACCGATAGATATGCTGTCGTTTATTACGCTGTACCCAAATGATTGGAAAAATCATAGCTACATCGCTATGAATGGTGTGTATGAGAGTGCTGTGCTGAAAGCATTGGAGAGCCATTCCAACCTCAACCAAATATATCTCTGTACGGACAACGATGAAGGTGGAATTGAAGCAGCGGAACGGCTACGGGATATTCTTGTGGAGAAAGGCTACACGGATATTTACCGTATCGCTCCACAGTTTAAAGATTGGAACGAGTGCTTGAAGCAGCATTACGGCGCGGAATATATTCCCGCCGTTCCTCACGAGCGCAGAGAATTGTACTTACAGAGCACTGTCGAACTGAATGAGATGAAAATCAACCCAAATCGCATCGCCGCGGATCTCATAGCCACATACAACTCCGCCGACCGAATACGATTGGCGGAGTTTTCTGTTGCGGCAAGCGAGCATTTTCTGAAAATCGCAGGTGAGGAATTTCCGCTTGAACTGATGAAAAATCGGCTTACAAATGAATACAAAGCCTATCAGGATAAAGGCAGCGCCTCCGTTAAACTCGGCAAGCTGCAAAACGCGATGACAACGGGATTGGAGCAGCTTCGTAAGCCATCGCAGACCGCCGCCGAGTTGAAAATAACGGCAAGGAAATTATACGATATAGCGGATCACGCTCTTCGGTTGGCGGCAGAGGAAACGCTTGTTCAGCGAGCCGAGCAAAAGGAAACGTCCGAGAAATCACCCTCGGACGAGCCTCAATTTTCGCGAGCAATGAGTATGTAATCGGGGGACGAAATGAACACATCACAAATTTTTCTGCTCTGCTTATGCGGAGCATTTTTTCTTGTAGTGGCGCTGATCGCCGCAATTGGCGATCACTACTCGCTCAAGGGGATACCCAATAAGCCCGTGGGCAACGGGCAGCACGGAACGGCGAGGTTTGCGACCAACGGAGAGGTCACAAAAACCTACAAGCACATACCCTACACACCCCGAATGTGGCGCAAGGGCGAACAGCTTCCGAGCGTGGACGGTCTGATAGTCGGTTGTCACGAAACAGTGGGAGGAATGACCGCGCTCGTTGACGATGCGGATATTCACACCTTGATGATCGGTGCGTCCGGCATCGGCAAGACCGCGAATTTTTTGTACCCGAACATCGAGTATTGCTGCGCGGCGGGAATGTCGTTTGTCACCACCGACAGCAAAGGCGACCTTTACCGCAACACCGCGACCATTGCCGAGAGGTATTACGGTTACAAAATTTCGGTTATCGACCTGCGAAATCCCACCCGCAGCAGCGGGTACAATATGCTGTATCTTGTGAATAAATATATGGATTTATACAAGATAGAGGGCAAGTTGGAGTATAAGGCAAAGTCCGAAAAGTTCGCAAAAATAACCGCCAAAACTATAATTTCGGCGGACGGAAATGTGTCAAATATGGGACAGAACGCGTTTTTCTATGAAGCAGCGGAGGGCTTGCTGACGGCGGTAATTTTACTTATCGCGGAGTTTTGCCCGCCCGAAAAAAGGCATATTATCAGCGTGTTCAAGCTAATTCAAGACCTGCTCGCGCCGTCCGGAACGAAAGGCGTGTCGCGGTTTCAAATGCTGATCGATAAGCTGCCCGGCGAACATAAGGCGAGGTGGTTTGCGGGCGCGGCACTCAATTCGTCAGATCAGGCAATGGCGAGTGTTATGTCTACCGCGCTGTCAAGATTGAACTCGTTTATTGATTCGGAACTCGAACAAATTCTCTGTTTCGATACGAGTATTGATGTTGAGAACTTCTGCAATCACAAATCCGCGATATATCTTGTACTACCAGAGGAGGATGCCACTAAGCACTTTTTGATCTCGTTGATTTTTCAGCAGCTCTACCGCGAGATTTTAACTGTTGCCGATGAAAAGGGCGGTCAGCTTGAAAAGCGCGTAATGTTCTACATGGACGAGATAGGAACACTTCCTAAAGTTGACGGCTTGGAGATGATATTCTCCGCATCACGTTCTCGAAAGGTTTCAATTGTGGCAATCATACAATCGCTTGCGCAGTTTGAGAAAACTTACGGCAAAGAGGGGACAGAAATTATTGTGGACAACTGCCAATGCACTCTGTTCGGAGCGTTCGCGCCCAATTCCAAGACCGCCGAGACGATGTCTCAGAACCTCGGAAAGCAGACCGTTCTCAGCGGCTCGGTATCGCGTTCCGCAAGCAAGGATGGCTCATCGAGGTCATTGCAGATGATAGAACGTCCGCTGATGACCGTGGACGAGCTGAAGTCCATGCCGAAAGGTCACTTCATCGTGATGAAAACGGGCTGTCACCCGATGAAAACACGCTTAAAGCTGTTCTTCAAGTGGGGTATCCAATTTGAGGACGCATATTCGATTGAGGAAAAATCCGAGCGTAAGGTGCAATATGCCGACAGCAAAGAGGTTGAGGCAGCTGTGCTGGAGAGGTTTCCTCTCAAACCTGTTCCGATGGAGTTTACAGATAGCTTTGAGGAAATGAGTGAGGAAGTCGTGTCCAAAAAGCGTCCGCCCAAGACGAGAAAAAACGCAACTTAAGATTTATAATCCGCATATCGGATATTTTTTGAAATGAAAAGCAAGTACGCTGAAAAATATCCGTACTTGCTTTTTATTTCGTAAATTCTTCAAATATGTGAAGGTGATCATACTGCGGTTTAAAGGTGTGCGCTATAATTTAAGCGCAGTCTATCTGCATTATTATATCACATAAAACACTATTTGTAAAGCCCAAATTTGTAAAAAATCTAATCTGTTTTGTGGCTGAATTAATATTTCAGCCGTCAGACCAAGCGTCAGAAAGGAAGCAAAAATGAGAAACGCAATGAATATTTACAAGAGAAAAGACGGTCGTTTTGAGGGACGGATTCCTCTCGGATATGACGATAACGGCAAAATCGAATATAAATATCTGTATGCGAAAAGCCTTGCCGAGATAAAAGAAAAAATGCTTTACGCATACGCTGATGCGGGAAGTCCGGAGCGCGTAGCCTGTGACAAAACCTTTAAGAATCTGTGCGAGGAATGGCTTGCGTCCGCAAAGCTGCGGGTCAAGCATTCCAGTTATTGCTGCTATGAAAAGCTGATAAACAAGCACATTATACCCTATTTCGGGAATATCGGATACGGCGAACTCGGTACGCCTGTTATAAATGAGTTTTCGGAGCACAAGCTGAAATTCGGCAAGGTGAACGGCTTCGGCGGTTTGTCGGCAAAAAGCGTTCACGATATTCTTGTTGTAATGCACTCTGTGGCGAAGTACGCGGAACGGGAATACGGTTATCGGAACCCTATGTGTAATATTTCCATGCCGAAATCCGAAAGCAAGGAAACTAAAGTGTTTAACAAGGACGAGCGCGGCAGGTTACAGAATTATCTCCAAAGTAATCTCACCAAAAGCAATCTGGGAATACTGCTGACAATGTATTCGGGGCTTCGCATTGGGGAACTTTGTGCGCTGACATGGAACGATATTGATTTTAAAAACGGCGTTGTCCGCGTTTCTAAAGCGCTCCAGCGTGTTCCCGATAAATCCGGTAAGGGAAAAACGGCGCTCATCGTTACTTCTCCCAAGAGCAAGACCTCGGTGAGAGATATTCCGGTTCCCGCATTTGTTTTGGATATTCTGAAACAAAACGAACGCTCCGGCTATATTCTTTCGGGAAATAATAAGCCCGTAGAGCCGCGCACCATGCAGAACCGCTTTAAGGCGGTTCTGAAAGAATGCGGCGTTCGCAGCGCCAATTTTCATCTGATCCGCCACACTTATGCTACCGTATGTATCGAGAGCGGGTTTGACGCCAAGACCGTGAGCGAGCTGCTTGGACATTCAAATGTCAACATCACGCTCAACCGTTATGTTCATTCCTCTATGGAGATGAAGAAGAAATGCGTTGACAGGCTTAACCTTGCGGCGTAAGTTTGTCAGCCGTCAGATTTAAAAATGTACGCCGTCGCAAAACGTATTATATAGCCGAATTGTTGCGTTATTACCCGTATTTGAAGATTTTGCGAAAGCAAATCCTTGCCTAAGTATCTTTATTATACCGCATTCCACGGATATATACATTGATTTTATAAGAAATATATGGTATAATGTAAGATATGGGGGTGAGGATATGATAAGAATAGCTGTTTGCGATGATTTTAAGGATACAGTCAATCAAGTGAATGGGTATTTGTCTGAATACCAACAGCTTAGGAATCGAAAGCTCGATATTAAATCTTTTTTCAACGCAGAGGATCTGTGGGAATATTTAAGGAAAAATCGCTGCGATCTGATAATCCTTGATATCGAGTTTGTTAAGATGAATGGCGTGGAACTTGGACATCTCATTAGAACGGAACTGAAAGATAATATTATAAAAATTGTCTACATATCAGCCAAAAACTGTTATGATAGGCTACTTTTTGATGTACAACCTCTTAATTTCCTTCAAAAACCCATAGACAAAGAAAAGCTGTTTAAAATGATTGACTTGACCATACAGCTTTCAAACAATAATGAACGGTTCTTTACATTTGAAAATAAGCAGGGGGCATTTAGAATAAAATTTAGTGATATACTGTACTTTGAGAGCTTTGACCACGATATAAAAATCGCAACAGCAAGCGGAAACTATGAATTTAAATCCACTCTGTCGGAAGTAATGAAGCAGCTATCCAATTCGAGATTTTTACAAGTGCATCGTTCTTACATTATAAATTACAACAACACAAGCCATATTAAATATGAAGAAATAACCATGTCGAACGGCGACAAAATATCTGTCAGCAGAGACAGGCGTAAGGAAGTACGGAAAATCATATCCGAGTGGGAAGGAGTAGGTGTAGGAATATGAATGAGTTTATGCTATACACGTTAACCTATCTGTTTTCACAGGCATTGGGAATATATTCAATCTATAAACTGGTGAGAGCATTTTTTGAAGAATGCATAGTAAAAAGATGTGTTGAAGTGAGCGCATTTGTGGGATACTATATATTGAGTTCCTTAATATATCTGATATTAAACATTCCAATAGCAAATTTTGCGGTGAATATTATATCGGTTTTCTTGCTGACGTTTATGTATTCCTCATCGATTAAGAAAAAACTCCTTGTAGATGTTTTGGCTTACATTTTTATGGCAGGTGCGGAAACATTGGTTGTGTCTTTAACAGGACACCTCAATTTTTCTATTGTTGAAAGAAATGATTATAATTCAATATTTGGCATAGTTGTTATAAATATTTTGAAATATGTAGTATCAATGATGGTCAGCGGATTTAAGAACATAAAGAGCGGTAACACGTTATCGTTAGTGTATTGGGTATCACTTTTAATCATGCCGATTTCATCTTTGTTTATGCTTGTTATGTTAAAAGTACTATTGATTGTTGCA
>OQVQ01000505.1_pt1 | contig 18472 bp, 19 predicted proteins | sample 1691491 | NCBI WGS metagenome assembly OQVQ01 (sample SAMN03418252, study PRJEB22391) | human gut metagenome | biome: human-gut; feature: organic feature; material: feces | host: Homo sapiens | place: Tanzania | collected 2013-01
AGAACCATTACCAACATTAGATAGTAATCCTGGTGTTCAACAATAATAAAATAAAAAGGGAGTAATAAATATGTATATAGAAGAATTATTAATTTTAATAGTTATTGCCTTTGCTATTTTAGCTTATAGAAACTATAAAGGGCAGAATGTTGGAAAATTTATTACTGTCCAAGTTCAACAAATGTATGATAGATTTGCTCCTTACTCATTTAAAATAGTAAGAGAGAAAACAAAAGAGTTAGGTCAGGAGTATACTGCTAAGCAATACGCTCTTCAAGTAATTGGTATGTCAGTATTTGCTGGTGCAGTAACATATCTATATTTCTATAACTTAGTTATTTGTATATTTTATATACTAATAGTTATTATGTTTGTACCATATCTATCATATTTAAGATGTAAAAGAGTATATAGTGAATTTATCTTTGAACAAATTCAAGTATATACCACAAACGTTATAATGGAATTTAACACAACCAAGAGGTTTCTAAAATAACCAAACAAAACCAAGAGGTTTTTTCAAAAACCTTATATGATAATGAATATGATAATGAATATGATAATGATAATGTAGATGATAATGATGTTTCTAAAGAAACAGATATATTAGAACCTTCTAAAGAAGCTTCTATGCAAAGTTTTTCCGAGAAAAACGTTTGCGCTGCAGAAGAACCGCAAAAAAATTCTGAGAAGAAAAAATCCAAGAAAGGCGAAATCGACTACGCAGCCATCAAGGACTACTGGAACGAGCAGCACGACAAGACCAACAGTGCAATGAGAAGGCTGACGCTTATGACGGAAAACCGCAAGGAGGCAATCAGAGGAAGGCTCAAGGACTGCAAGGGAGATATTTCCAAGATTTACCTGGCCATCGACAAGGCTATGGCCAGCGACTATCTGAACGGAGGACATTCCTGGGCATCATACGACTGGGTAATGACAAGGAAGTATTTCCCGAAGGTGCTGGAGGGCAACTACGACAACACCAATCCAGCCGCAAGCCAGCAGCCGCAATCGGCAGAAGCCAGGGCGCAGGATCCAGCGGCAACGGCAAGACCGAGCATCGGGGAACTCTACGAGCAAGCCAAGCACCGACAGCCAGCACCCCAGCAGAGCCAAGACGACAAGTTCCGCTGGGTAATCCAGCAGAACCTCGCAGACCTCAAGAAGAACCCACACAACAAGCCAGCCAAGGATTCGCTGACAAGATACTACGAACGTGGAGTTCTTCAGCGGCTGGGCATCGACTGGAAGCCCGAAAAATAACGAAAGAGGGCAAAATGAGCCGCTCTGTGGCGTTTTTACGCATCGGACGGCAAATTATACATCAAACAGAATTTAAACGCTTAAAACAAAGAATTATGGCAGAAGAAAAAGTAATAACCCACGAATGCAGAGCCGCAGGACTCGTCTTCGAGACCGTGAACGACTGGACGGACTGGTTGAAGGAGAACAGTTACGACATCAAGAAGCCAGTGGCAGAGCATGACGGATTCAAGTTTAACATCAATGACGCTTGCATCAATCCACACGTTTACGCAGCCTACGAGGTTGACAACCATCATAACTGGAAGGTCAAGACCGCCAAGACGCAGTACGGCTGGATTTGGGGCTACGACATCAGCACCGGAAATGGAGGAAGCGTAACCCCGGCAGTCTATCCGAGCCGCTACGACAGATCGGCAATCTTCTACGAGACAGAGGAGCAGGCAGCACACGATGCTCTAATATTCATCATCAGACAGCTGGAGTGGAAGCCGAAGACCAAGAACAACGGCATCCTTCTGTGGGCGGCTAAGAAGAAGCGTGCCGACATCATTCATCCGCAGATGGAACTTTTTAAATAGTTATCTATGAACAGAGTTAATAATATCATACTTGTCCGTGAATGCGGTCTTCATCATCTGTCAGTTGGCGACAGAGACATCTGGCTGGCAGATGATGAGGTAAAGGCTCTAGAATGTATCCTAAAGGATTACAATGCGGACACGAACAATTTTAAACGTAGTTGAAAATGAAGAAGATAGAAATCATCACGGACAGCCACCGCCATCACGTTTACGTTGGCAACACCGACTTCTGGCTCGATACCCTGGAGCTGGTGGAACTGTACAAGAAACTGGGACACGTCAAGCTGTAACAGACAAAAGAAACAAGAGTAACAAACAATAAAAAACATTCAGATTATGGGACAGAAAGATATGGATATTTATGAGATTTTGAAGGGTGTGCCTGCTGGCACTGAGTTATACACGCCAATGTGCGGAAATGTTGAGTTCCGCTACCTCCAAGACAACAAGGAGGCAGCTGAGGCAATTATTACCAACACCGATAATGGCGCAGAATACACCTTCAATAAAAACGGAAAATACGTGGAGGAAGGAGAAGTCCTGCTCTTCCCATCCGAAAGAATGAGAGACTGGAGCAAGTTTGCCTGGAAGAAGGGAGACGTGCTGGTTACCGAAGATGGTGCTGCGCATATTATCTTTGAGAAGTTTACAGATGATACCTACACCATTTTTTCTGGTAAGTATTATTATTGCAAAGATGGCAAGAAAGGATATTCTTACCTCAGAGAATACAATAATGCCAGTACGGAAAGTTTCACTTCCGAAACCGAGGATGCAGCCAAGACCTACATCAGCTTCATCGAGAAGCGATTGGATGGAAAGCTGAACCGTGAGACCCTGGAAGTAGAGAAGCCGAAGCCAGTGTTTGAGTTGGGCAAACTCTACGTTTTCAATGAAAATGACGAGGACGGAGAGCTGACAATCATCGGCAATCTCATCGGCAAGAACGAAAGCGAGGACACGCTGACATTCGGCAACCAGTACGAAATCGAGAACGAGAAGTTCGTGACCGACCAAGCCTTCGACCTGCGTATCAGCGTACATGAGGAACTGCGAGAAGCAACAGAGGGCGAAGCCGTCACGTTTTTAAAGAGGCTTACACCCAATGGGTTGAGAAAGAGAAGAAAGCGATGAAAGCGAAGGAGCAGCCAGTCTTCAAGACCTTCGACAAGGTACTTGTAAGGGATGGAGAAGAATACGAGTGGCTTCCAGCGTTATTTGTTCGTGACCGTGGAGAGGGAACGAATTACAGATATAAAGTCTTGTCTTTACGCAGCGGAAAGCCAGCGGAATTCGCCTGCTGTATCCCATACGAGGGAAATGAGAATATCATATTCACTGACCACGACATCGAGAACCTACCATTCTAGGGCGTATGGCGAGCGAACTGTGCAAGGCTTGCGAGGGAGGGCAGAACTGCATCAACGGCAGGTACTGCCCATCTCGCAGGCAATATGTTGAACACCAAGACATCAAGGAATGCAATGGTAATGACGGTAGAAGAGCGCAAGAAGAAAAAGGCTGAGTATCATAAGAGATACTATCACGAGCACCGAGATGAGATTCTTTCCAAGAGCAGGGAGCGGAGAAAGGCCGCATATATGGCCGACCCTGCTAGATTTGCTGGATATACCAAAAAGTACGAGATGAAGAATCTCGAGAAGACGAAGGCATATAGAAGAAGCTATTATTTGAAGAACCGTGAGAAGATACTTGCGATTGCAAAGAAATGGCGCAAGGAACATCCGGAAAGAGTCAAGGCTAACAACAAGAAGAGCTATGATGCAGAAAGGCAGAGAAGGGCGTGTGTCCGAAAGATAGAGCGTGAGCGCAATGGAGAAATGCCGGATATTGACAAGGTTGCCGCTTTATTCAAGAGTGAGACGCAGGCCGGGCATTTAAGATGGCTCGTGAACAATCAGAGAGAAAAAATCAGAGATAAGATGGCGCAGGATGAAAAGGAATGCGCAAGTAATGAACAGGCTGGGCTGGAATAGCAAAGAACAGTCCTGGCGGCAGAATACAGGTAACATAAGTTTAACAACAATGGTTGTATGGATGCCTGCTAGTTATTATTAATCTGACCCCACGGAAAGACGTGAGCCGCACAAGACTGCATGCCGTAAACCAGACCACACGAAAAAGAAAGCGAGGTGGAACATGAAGAAATAACAGAAGATCCCCAAGAGGGAGTGCTTGCAGAGTAAACTCATTCTGTACAAGATTATTCTTTATTTTGCAAAACGACAAGCACTCCCTCGATTTTCAGTTTCAAGCCCGAAACGATGAAAGGAGAAGGGACTATAGGGTAGAGGATAGTAGTAGGGAGCTAGCGCACAAGCGCACACAAGCGCACGCATACGCACGAAAGATTCACTTCCCGAACAACTACCCACAGACAAAGAGATAACGGCTTAGAACGAAAATTTCAAGAAAATAACAGAAAAAAAGAAAATCAAAAACAAAAACAAAATAAAACGAAATGGAAAAAGGAACAGTTATAATCGGCATCGACCCCGATAACCAGGAAAGCGGAGTCGGAGCAGTATTTGACGATAGAAAATTCTTAGCCTACAAGATGAACTTCCCGGCATTGATTGATTACTTGAAGGCTATGAATGAGAGCTGCAAGAAGGTCAAGGTCGTTATTGAAGGCGGCTGGCTCAACAAGAGCAACTGGCACGTGCTCAGCAGATTTATGACGGCAGTCAAGGCAGCAGCCATCGGACGTTCTACCGGAATGAACCATCAGACCGGAATCTTGATTGTAGAGTGCTGCAAGCATTACAATATCCCCTACGAGATAATCAAACCGCTGAAGAAGTGCTGGAAGGGCAAGGACGGAAAAATAACCCAAGAAGAAATCGCGTACTTCATGAGTTCAGACGGAAAGATGCCGAGAATGAACCAAGACCAGAGGGACGCACTCCTCCTCGCTTGGGTGTGTGCAGGATACCCGGTAAAGGTGAAGCCAAAGACACAGACAACCCTGCAGAAGACCATCAGAGCCTTTGACGGATGGAATGTTGATAAAAGTTAAAAGTGAACGAAGAGCGAACGACTAAAGCAAAAAAGTCGTATCTTTGTGCCGATGTTTACCAAATAAGCAGTTTTTTCAAACTTAAAACAAGAAGAATATGAAGACAGAAGAAATCGCACTTTCGAGGGTCAGCGAGAACGAAGCGAACCCAAGAGAGATAAGCCAAGCGAACTTTCAGAAGCTGGTGCAGAGCATCATCGTGTTCCCACGAATGTTGACCCTGCGCCCGATTGTTGTTGATGAGACTTTCCACGCACTGGGTGGCAATATGAGACTGAAAGCATTGCAGCACATTGTCACGATGGACGAAGCCAGCATTCAAGTGAAGCTGGATGCAGAGCTGCGTCTATCCGATGAGGAACAAGCCGCATTGATGGAGTACTGGCAGGGATGGCAGCAGCAGCCTACAGTTACCGTGGTGAGCGCATCCGACTTGACGGAAGCCCAAAAGCAGGAGTTTATGATTAAAGACAACCTATCCTTCGGCAACTGGGACTTCAACGACCTTGCGAACAGATGGGACAGCGCACAGCTTCAGAACTGGGGTATGCCAGTATGGAACCCAGCACCAGCGGAAGCCAGCAGCACCAGCAAGTGCAAGAAGAAAGACAAGGACGACCAAGAGGGCGACCCATTCGCAGGGGAGCTACCTCCCGAAATCGAAGGGCAGGACTTGGCTCCTGATGATTTACCAACGATAATGGGCGATGGCGTATTGCCAAGGGAGAACGTAATCATACACTACAAGCCAGCCGATGAGCCATTCCTTGCCAAGTTGCTGGGAGTTGATCATATCGACCGCATCGTCTGGAACTTTGACGAACTGAAACCAAGACAAGAAGAAGGAAAGGAGGAAGACCATGGAGAAGAATAGAATCGAGAACATCAACCTGCACGACCTGGTGGAGAACCAAGACAACCCACGTACCATAGAGCCACAGCAGATGCAGAAGCTCGTTGAGAGCATTCTGACGTTTCCGAAGATGTTGCAGATGAGACCAATCGTCTGCAATGAGAACCGAGTTATCCTCGGAGGTAATATGCGCTTCCGTGCCCTGCTCAACATCGAGCAGATGGAAGATGGAGCAATCAAGGGAGCGATTGAAGCCGTAGCCGTGAAACTGACCGATGGAGAGAAGCAGCAGCTTTGCAGCCATTGGGAGAAGTGGAAGGCAGAACCACAAGTCGATGTCGTTATTGCTGACAGCCTATCCGAGGAAGAGACGGACGAGTTCATCATCAAGGATAATGTTTACTTTGGCAGCTGGGACGAAGAGAAGTTGAAGGGAGCGTTTGACGTGGACGATATGCAGCGATGGGGATTGAACCCCTGGGAAATCCAGCAGGAAGCCACGACCTACGAGCCGGAAGAGGACGAAGAGCAGCGCATCATCATCGTATATCGCAGCGAGGACGCACAAGCCGTGGCAGATATGCTGGGGCTTGACGCAATCGAGAAGCGCAACTTTGACGTGGAAGAACTCAAGGAAAAACCCGAATAGTCGGAAATTTCGCGTTTAAGTCGGAGAAACGCTTGGAATGGATAAACTATCCGCTCGGAACAATTCAATCCGGCAGAGACGAAATTTAACAAAAATAACTCGAATATGAGAAAGACTTGTGTTTTCATAATTGGAACCAACGCCAGCGGAAAGAGCACCGTCGCCCGAAAGCTGATAGAGAGCTTTGGTGGCGTTGAAAGCTACAAGGACGGAATAAGCAGCACCAGGGATGGAGTCGCATTTGCAGGGCGATACGATGTTAAGTACGGAGGTGTTGACAATCTGAACGGTACGACCATACTGCGTGACATCGTGAAGAAGGCACTGGAAAGCACCGACTGCATTATTTGCGAGGGGATGAGACTTAAATGCTGGGGTCCGAACTTGACGCACGCAATGTTCAATGCGGACAGACAGATTGTAATATTCTTATACGCACCACTGGAAGAAATCCAAAAAAGGCTCGCAGAACGGTCGAACGGAACGTTGAGCAAGGATATTATCCGAGGACAGCGGGAATCGGCACACTCGGCAAAGAAATGGCAAACTGCGGGGTGTGACGTTGTAGCGATAGACACCACGAAGCAGACACCCGACCAAATCGCAGACTTTATCATCAACAAAATAAATTCATAAGGATATGGCAGAACATTACGGCAATACGCCAAGAATAACATACGAGTTCCCCGATTGCTCAATGCCGATGGCCTTTGATACTTACAGTAATTGCAGCTTTGGCTGTATGTATTGCTTTGCTCAGAACCAGCGAGGGATTGGCAGCAAGAAGAACGAGTACCTGCACAAGAAGGTTAAGGACGTGAGCGTTGAGCGCATCAAGCGAATGTTCATTGACCCCGACAAGCATGGTGGAGACTTTGCGCCATACATCAAGGCTCGCAAGGTTATGCAGTGGGGAAGTATGAGCGACCAGTTCGACAACTTCGAACGGAAGTACGGAACGACACTGGAGCTTTTGCGTTTCTTCAAGGATATAGACTATCCGCTTTGCTTCTCGACCAAGGGAGCATGGTTCACCAAGGATGAGCGATACATGGACTTGATCAGAGGGCAGAAGAACTGGAACTTCAAGTTCTCAATCATCACCAGCGATGCAGAGAAGGCTCGAGTAATAGAGCGAGGGGTGGAAAGCCCACAAGCGAGACTGGAAGCCATCGAGCGCATCGCCAATGCAGGGGCGGGAGGGGCAACGTTGAGACTGAGACCCTTCATCATAGGAGTGAGCACGCCAACGTACCTCGACCTTATCAAGGAAGCATTCAACAGAGGGGCTACCGCTTTGAGCACAGAGTTCTTCTGCCTGGAGACGAGAAGCCCGACATTGAGGGAATTATTACCTACCATCAGTAAGATGGCATGTTTCGACATTCTCGCATTTTACAAGAAGTACAGCGTTCAGTCCGGCTATCTGAGACTGAACCGCAAGGTTAAAGAGCCGTTCTTCCGGAATATGAAGGAACTGTGCGACCAGCTGGGAATGCGCTTTTACGTATCGGACGCACACTTCAAGGAACTTTGCCACAACGGAAGCTGCTGTGGACTGCCACCAACGTGGAACTACAGCAGGGGGCAGATGTGCGAAGCACTGAACATTTGCAAGCGCAAGGGGTACGTGAGGTGGAGCGACATCAAGCTGGATGCAGAGAACCTTTTGAGGGCGAAACTGGAGAAGGCGATGAACCTAGGAACACGAGAGAAGGCTTCGAAGTATTACACGATGAGCGCAGCCGACTACATGAAGTGGTGCTGGAACAATCCGCAGGCAGCGCACTCGCCATACAAGATGTTCGAAGGGGCAATGGTACCAGCTGACGAACGGGACAGCGAGGGAAACATCGTGTACAAGTACAATGGAGCGAAATTTTAAATCAGAACACTATGCCACAAGGTAACAACAACAAGCATCGAGCGCAGAAAATCGAAATCGAGAACCGCCTGCAGATTATCGCACCCCTATACCGCAAGGGATGGACGGAGCGGGAAATCACGGCAGAGGTGAGGAAACGTCTCGACAGACCGAAATACAATCAAGCGCACTGCGACATTCATCGGTTATTGAAGGAGTGGAGGGAAGAGAGACTGACCGACACGGACGAAAAGATAACCAGCGAGGTTGCAAGGTTGAAGCTTGTAATACGTGAAGCCTGGGAAGCCTGGGAGAAATCCAAGGAAGACTACCACGGCAAGACACAGACGCAAGTCGGACTTCCAAACGAGAATCCTGCAACTGGGCAGGTAACGATGGAGACCGTCAAGGCGATAATGTACGATGCTGAGAAGCGAGGATTCGGAGAACCACGCTACCTCGACATCGTCATCAAGGCTGAGACGCAAATCTGCAAGTTGCTCGGACTGGATAAGGTCGTGCTCGACCTGAACGCAGGCTTCCAAGGCGGCATCGAGGTTCGATACGTCAACTCGGGGCACGAGTGTGCATCCAGCGAGCAGGAAGTAATCGAGCGTGAGGGATTGGATAGAGATTAATTTTTATCATAATTTGTTTTAAGTTTTAGTTTGTTTGAAGAATGGAACTATTTGACGTTATTGGTGAACTGTATGCCCCGAATGCGGACGTGAAGCCAAGGTTTCTCGTGAACCAAGGAGGCACGTCCTCGGGGAAGACATACACCATTATGCAGCGTCTTATAGTGCTTTCTTTTGAGCATCCGATGGCAATTATCACGGTGTGCGGTCAAGACCTCCCGAACCTAAAGGTGGGAGCCATGCGAGACCTCGACACCATCCTGCATTCAAGGGCAGAGTTGCTGGACTGGTTCAAGAATAACAAGAGCGACAGCAGCTACAGAGGAAAGAACGGCTCAATCATCGAGTTCAAGAGTTACCAGGATGCGCAGGATGCCAAGAACGGTAAGCGAGACTATCTGTTCGTGAACGAGGCGAACGGTGTGCCCTACGAAGTGTTTTGGCAGCTTGCCATCCGAACCCGAAAGCAGGTGTTCATCGACTACAACCCAAGCGCAAGGTTCTGGGTGCACAACAACATCATCGGCAGGGATGACTGCCGGCTGATCCTAAGCGACCACAGAAACAACCGATTCCTTACTGAGCAGGAGCACAAGAAAATTGAAGAGATTGACGACCCCGAACTTTGGAGAGTGTACGCTAGAGGATTGACTGGAAAGATAACCGGGCTTATCTTCACCAACTGGGGCATCGTTGACAAGTTGCCACCAAGGGAGGAGTGGAAGATGGAATGCAGGGGTATGGACTTCGGATTCACCAACGACCCAACTGCGCTGGAGCACGTTATATTGGCGCACGGAGAGTTATGGGTGGACGAAGAAATCTACCAGCCTGGAATGACGAACGATGACATCGCAGACCGATGCAAGGAACAAGGACGGACGAAACGAGACCTTATCATTGCGGATTCGGCAGAGCCTAAGAGCATTCAGGAGATACACAACCGGGGGCTGTGGATAATCGGCAGCACCAAGGGAGCGGACAGTATCAACAACGGAATCGACATTCTCAAGCGTTTTCGCATCAACATAACAAGACGCAGCCACGGTATCATCGGGAATATGCAGCAATACAAGTGGAAGAAGTCAAGGGATGGAGAGACCACGAACCAGCCTATAGACGCATTTAACCACGGCATAGACGCAATACGATACGTAGCCCTTAAGAAGTTATCCGTAGCAAGTCACGGAACGGCTAGGGCGCACGTATTGAGGCAAAGATAACAACGACAAAAATAAAGCGTATGGATAAGAACACGACATTCAAGTATTGGCTGGCAGTGGCAAGACACACCAGCTATAAAATCGGCAAGCAGCCACGACCTGCATTTGTCGGAGGGAAACAAGTACCCGGCAATCTCAACCAGCTATCCATCGGGCAGCTGATAGACCTTTCCCAGCTATCAGACAGCGAGGAAAGTCTGTATCAGATAGTGACAACCGTCCTCGGTCTGAGCCACAAGGAAGTGGAGCAGGCTAGGGCGGTTGATGTCGTTATGCTCATCGGCTGGGTAACATCAGAGGTGGAGCGCATCAACAAGCTCTTCGAGAGCACCGACACAGCGAAGCCAACGAGACAGGAGAAGGAGGCAGGCATCGATACCCTGCGGTTCGGACTGTTCGGCATGCTGGACTGGTATGCGGTAAGGATGGGCATCAGCGACCACGACCAAGTATTGAAGACCCCATGGCTTCGCATCTACAAGTGCATGGAGATGGACAACAAGAGAAGCGTGTACGAGAGGAACCTGCAGAAGTTGCAGGCAGAGGAAATGAAACGTAAATCTAGATAATTATGGCAACAATCAGAGAAACATTAAAGCAGTTGGCAGCAGACACGCTGCCAGACTACACCTACCTTTTCGAGGACTGGGACACAGCGGACACCAAGCTGGAGAAACTGAACTATCCGGCAATCGTCTGCATCATCCCAGCCAGCGGCACGACAGAGATACGCAACGGCAGAGTATACGACACCGTGAACGTTGCCCTGGCTTATCTCGACACCGTACCGAGGGCAGCGGAAGGAGAAGACAACGGAGAGTGCATCGACCGTATGAAGGTGGCAGGGGCAAGGATGATACGAGCCATCAACCAGTCGCACCAGTTTGAACCATTGGAGGGGCAGCAGTACTACGAGACCATCATCGAGCGGCTGAGCACGATCGTGTCGGGCGTAATGTACTCCCTGCAACTGACACAGAGCATAGGAGGGTGTGTGGTATGAGCAAGGGAGGTATTCAATTCGACCCCAAGGCGGCATCGCTGATAATGAGGGAGGAAGTGGAGAGAGCACGGCAGCTTATCATCAACCACATCAGAATCAACGGACAGAACGCATCGGGGCGCACCATAGCGAGCCTAAAGGTGGAGCAGCCCAGCGAGGAAGAAACCATCCTCTGGGGACACAAGCCATTCGGAGTTCTGGAGACCGGACGAAGGGCAGGAAAGATACCATACGGCTTCCGTGGCATCATCCGGCAGTGGATGAAAGACAAGGGACTGCACGGCAGACCTATCCCCTACAAGACCGACCGGGCACACAAGTACACTCCACAAGAGCGTGGCGACATGAGCATGGCAGGAGCCATCGCACACACCATCGCCACCAAGGGTTCTAAGCTGCACCGGACTGGCGGCAGGGCAGACGTATACAGCAACGTTGTGCCCGACACAATGAAGCGGCTCGGGCAGAGGCTTATTTTCTTAATCCACCAGTCGGTGGGAAGTATCAAACTAAACAATGAGACGGTATGAGACAGACAACGAAAAACGGCATCACGATTAAGTATGCGGACGCTGTAGGCTTCGCATTCCTTCCCTGCATCATCAAGGCAAGCGGCTCGGGTGTTGCGAGCATCGAGGCAACCATCAGCAGGGAAAACAAGGTATACACGTACAGCGTGGAAGCGTTTGCAGATAATTGCATCATGGACTATAGGGAATATGTGCAGGCACTCTTCGATGGAATCAGCTTCGGAAACATCGACTACAGCAGGGAGAGCCAGAAGAGCAACATCGGGGCAGCGTTCGATGTTTCGGTGAAGGTCAAGAACAGCGAGGGGAGCGACCTTGCTACATTCAGCTACACGACCTTCTACGTGTGGGGAGCGATGAGGGCAGGCGAGACGTGGAACGGATTCAAGAGGCTCACTTGGTTCACGCATTTCCCATTCTCCTTTGGTCTTTATACCAATGCTGCTTCCCAGATACTTGTCGGCTACGAGGGAGCACCAAACAAGTTAGTTAAGCCCGGCATCGCTGGCATCGTGGACATCAATGTCAGCGTTCTGCCAAGCGATGCGAGGTACTGGAACATCTACGACTACGATGGCAAGATAGAGCTGGGAACGTTCACGGACGTTTTCGACCTTACCTTTGCGATGGCGAGCGGTGGCAAGCAGTCTCTCCTTGCAAGGATAGAAAGGAACGACACAGAGAAGGGCATTTATCTTCGGTGGGTTGACCGACACGGATTTTACCGATACTGGCTATTCACGCAAGGCGATGAGAGTCGAGCGATAAGCAGCGACACCAGCTTCATGCGCAACAACCTCGGAGAGTATGACGATACGATGTTCGGCTACCTCGGAGCGAACGGCAGAAGGCAGGGCTACAGCAGGGAGGACACCATACCGATTTGCGCACCGCTTGTGGACTGCGAGACGTTCGATTTCCTGCAAGACCTGGCAAGCAGCCCGGTTGTGGATATGTACCTCGGTGGCGACAAGTGGCAGAGTGTGACAATCAAGGCAGGAACCTACACCAAGACAACGGCAGAGTTGCAGGATTTCGTCTGCAACCTAGTTATTAACAATACACAGATTCAGCAGCTATGACAGACCAGCAACTATACATAGACGGTGTTCTTATGGATATGAGCGAGGAATCGGCAATCACGCTCGACATCAAGAGCAATCTTTTCCGTGACATCACGAAAATGACCGCCAACACGACATACACCATCAACCTGCCCAAGACAGCACACAATATGGCGGTGCTGGAGTTTGCCGGAAAACCGAGCACCAGCAGCAAATACCCCTATATTTTCCACACAGCACGATATTTCCGCAACGGACTGGAGATTATCCACAGCGGAAGGGCAAGCGTTCTGAGCGTCAAGGAAACCATCGAAATTTCGATTTATTGGGGATTGTTCCAGGCATTGGCAACGCTGCAATCGTCCGACCTAAAGCTTAACGAACTGAATTGCACAAAATATCTGCGGTTCACCAAAAACAACAGCTACGACACCTACGAGAAGGCAATCGCGGATGGAGTATTCTATGGAAGATACGAAACGGCAGTGGCTAATACTTCAAGCGATGAATGGATGGGATTCGACCAAAACGTGGGAGGGAACAGCGACACGACATACTCACTCGTTGAAGGTAAGATAAGAACTGGAACAGAAATCGGAAAGTATGTATCGGGCGAAGTTTTGACCGATGAGACATACCAGTGTGCAATCATACCTTTCGAGGCTGGAATGAGAGCCACCATCAGTAAGGTTTTAGGCAAGGGACAATTCAGGACATGGGCAATACTCGACACCAACAAGAACGTTATTAGCCTTGCCGATGATGCCGGAAAGACAGAAAAAGAAACTTATCCGGTATTGCCGGCTCCAGATCCTATGCTCGGAATGTTCGTGAGTGCAGGAGCGTGCATCGCCAATCTCGAAACGAGCGTTGCCATGGAGACAATATCCATCAGGGTTCGGGCAGAGAAGGCTGGCTCTGTCGAATACGGAGCACTCGATACGAAGACCGGAGAGACAACACCATGGGGAACGTATGAGGTTGCAGCAGGAGAAACAGAAATTAATGTTGTAAAGAGTAAACCTTCCGGTCTCCTCGTATACATCAAGCCTTCGGTAGATAAGATGATAAATATGGCGTTAAGCACGGCTGTGGCGGCTTATTATCTCTCGGACGGTAAGTTATCCCAAGTGCAGGCAGGAGGAGCGTACAGCGTGAAGTACACAAGCGAGAGCATGCCCATCGATGTAGACCTGCAAGCACCAGCAACAGCGGAATGGCTTATCATCAACGCAATCAAAGCATACAGCACTGGCACGACTATTCTTGTTAAGAGTAAAAGCGAGACGGAGAGCAATGCGAGAGCGAGCACCCGCACGTTTGATGGAAGCGGCTCTTTTGGTGGAGGTGGCTCTTTTGGTAGTTCCTGGAGCAATGGAACAATCCAGCCAAGCGTTACGGCAAGGTATATCCTAGACCTTATCACGGCACAGACTGGTGTGGCATTCGACTGGAGCAATCAAGCGAAAGAAATCATAAAGGGGCTTGCTGTACCGCTGATTACAAGGAAGGCAGATGCGCAGACGGTTGTAGGCAGCTTGGAGGGCACTTTTTTCCATACAGAGAGCCTAGGTATTCTCGACTTCCAACCAACGAGCCTATCGGAGGTATTCGATGGGCTGGAGATTGGGCACAGATACAGCCAGCTGAATGTTAAGATTGCCTGCAAGATGATTTTTGACGTTCAGATGAACTGGTCGTGGGACGCATCGAAGGTTACACCTAGTGGGCACAAATCATGGAGTTTTGGAGAGGGGAGCACTGAGTGGCAGGCATTCTACTCATATCCACCAAATTATATCGAGATGAAGGTTAAGCACAAGAACGATGACGGAACTTGGACGGAAACTCCATATATTGCAGGGTTGCAGCAGGATGAGACTTCTAGAAAATATGTGACCGATTACGAATCGGATAAGGTAAACGGCAGATTCATACACCTTGTAGCAGGACGAGGGGAGATAGATTTGGAAGAGGGCGACATCGTAACCTTCGAAATGAAGCACCCGAAAAATCAGGCATTAATTGGATTGAAGTGTTACAACGGACGGTTGACTGCCAGCATCAAGCAGAGCGATGAAGTACCCTACGGAGGTAATTTCCCCATCGGAAAGAACCTTCCCGACATCAAGGTAACTGACTTCTTGAAGTGTATCTGCATTCTGACATCAACGTTTCCAAGCCAGCGGTTTATTGGTGGAACACTTACGTTTGCAGACATCGTGAACCTTTGGGAAGCCAAGGCGCAAGCGGTGGACTGGACGAAGAAGCTCATCCCGAGCGAAGCCAGCAACCATCCAAGGCAGACCGATTTCAGCGTAGAGGACTACTGCCAGCATAATATCTACAAGTGGAAGGAAGACGACACCGTATACCAGCAGCACGATGCGGATATGACTATAGACAACAAGACGCTTGAGTATACGCAAGACGTCTGTACGCTACCATTTGCAGCCACGGACGGAAACCGTATACCGATATACGAGTGGGAAAGCAAGCAATCCACGTTTGGCAACACAACGTACACCAGACAAGTCGCAACGAAATACAAAGCATGTAAAGACCGAATAGTGAACCTGACGAAGAACGATGCCGGCTATGCGGAATTGGCTTTCAACATCGACCTTCAGGACATCTTCGACGACAAGCTGGAGAAGTTGAGAAAGACGGTGGCGAACCCACACCATATTGTGGAGCGGTTCAACCTTTCCGATTTGGAGATACTGAACTTTGACGAAACGAAGCCAGTGTACCTTGCGCAGTACGGAGCGTATTTTGCGGTTCTCGAAATCAAGACCACAAGCAGCGGATATTGCGAGGTTACAATGATAGAGTTGAACAATTAAAAAGAACGAACTATGGTAAGTGAAGACAAACAGCAGATTCTTGACATCAAGGTCAAGTACGAGGATGCAATCTATGGCATCATCAGATACAAGGAGAAGATAGACCAGTTGAAGGCAAGTATCAAGGACTTGCAGCAGCAGGAAAAAGACAAGACCATCACGACCAACGAGATGAAGTTGCAGACGGAAGCCATCAACGCAACCATCAAGGAGTATCAGTACAACGTGCGTGCCCTGCAGAAGGAGATCCAGAACAACGTGCGCACTGAAAACGAGCAGGAGGGCAGCTTGAAACAGCTGCGTGCCCAGCTTTCCAATGCCACCAAGGCTTACGATGAGATGAGCCGTGCCGAGCGTGATAGTTCCAAGGGTCAGGAGATGCAGGAGCATATTCAAGACTTGATAGAGGAGCTGAAAGAGGCTGAGGAGGCTACTGGAAGATTCCAGCGCAGTGTCGGCAGCTATTACGATTCCATGATGAAGGCGGCTGACGACCTGCAGAACACCGAGTTTTTCGGTTTTGATGTTGTTAATGATACTGGAATCGGAAAGGTCATGGAAATGGGAAAGTCCGTTGAAGACCTAAGGGTAAAGTTTGGTGCGTTGAAAAATACGGCTCTTTCCTTATTGACCAACCCTTATTTCCTCGCCATGGCAGGTGTGGCTGGTGTCGGAATGGCTTTCAAATGGTTCTATGACTACAATAAGGGCATAGAGGAAGCCACACGCAAGACAATGCAGTTCACTGGGCTTTTCGGTGACGAAATGAAATCAGTGAGAAATCAAGCCTTGGCAATCAGCGAGACGTTTGGCGTGGATTTTGGCGAAACCTTGCAATCCGCAAATGTAATGAGCAAGCAGTTTGGCATCAGTGTATCAGAATCGCTAAAGCTCTTGCAAGATGGCTTTGTGGCTGGTGCGAATGCTAGTGATGGGTTCCTAGAGAACGTGAAGGAATACCCAACGTACCTGAAGGAGGCTGGATTGAATGCGGAGCAATTCGTGGCAATTTCAACCAACGCCACCAAGCAGGGAATATTCTCTGATAAGGGTCTTGACACCATCAAGGAGGGTAATCTTAGACTTCGAGAGATGACTACCGCAACAGCAGCCGCATTGGATGGCATAGGTATATCAAGCAAGAAAGTTCAGAAAGAACTGAAAAACGGTAGCAAGACCACATTCGACATCATGCAGGAGGTCGGTAACAAGCTAAAGGAGTTCCCTGCTTCATCAGCCAAGGTAGGAACAGCCATCGCAGATATATTTGGAGGTCCTGGCGAGGATGCAGGACTAAAGTACATCGAGACCCTCGGAGACATTGAGATGAACATGGATAAGGTCAAGGAACAATCCGGTGATGTTGCCAAGGCTCAGGAAAAGCAGGTGGAAGCCAACAAGCGTTTGAAGGATACCGCAAGTGCACTCTTTGACGTTACTGGTGGCGGCTTTGAAATGATGAAGGCTCAGGCGGCAACATTCGTAAGCAACCATCTAACGAAACTATTGAGGGCTATCATCAACCTCTATAACCAAAGCGTGGCATTTAGGGGATTGATTCAGTTGATAGGCTTTGCGTTTAAGTCTGTCGGGCAGGTTGCCTTGCTTGCCTTCAACATCATCATAGATGCCATTAAGCTTGTTGCAAGACCAGTGAGGGGACTGTTGCAGATGTTTGAGGGCTTTTTCTCCTTTGACGTGAAGCAGATGCGAGACGGCTTCAACTCCATCTTTTCGGGTCTTGGAAATACCGTGAAGGAGGCTTGGGGAGACTTGAAGAAATTTGGCAGCGGAATGGCTGATGCTATCGTGGGTGGCATGAAGAATACTTTTAACCATGCTAACATCAAGATACCAGTCAGCGCAGATGCGCCATCCATGGCGACCGCCACAACCGACAATACAAAGCTCAAGGACGGCACTAATATCGCCAGCACTACCCCTAAGACCAAGAAGGAGAAGGCAGCAGCCGACAAGGCGGCAAAGGAGGAAGCCGAGCGCAGGAAGAAGCAGGAAAAGGAATTGCAGGAAGCGATTGCGCTTATACAGTACAAATACAACGAGCAAGTAATGGACGCAAAGAAGCGATACCTTGCAGGCATGTACGACAACGAGCGAGACTACAGCAACGACCTCGAACAGCTTGAGAAGAACATGGTGGCAAGGAGCATTGACGCATACGTGGCGGCAGGGCAAATCGGAGCAGAAAAGGCGCAGGAAATGCAGGCAAAACTTCTCGACATCATGATTAAGGCGAAAGCGGACTTGAAGAACCAAGCCAAGGAGATTGTGGACGAACTCAACAAGGAGTTTGAGGATGCAGAGAAGGCACGCAAGGATGCGGACATCATGAACGGTGGCACTGGAGAGGAAGACGATACAGCCAAGCTGGAGAGATACAAGGCTTTCCTAGAGCAGAAGCTGGAAATGACCCAAGAGAATGTTGAAGCGCAGAAGCAGCTACAGCAGGAACTACACGGTACGACTTTGCAGTTGCAAGCTGACGAAAACAAGAACAAGCAACAGAAACTTCAAGAGCAAAACCAAATGATAGCCGATTACATCGGGGCAATCGGTGATGGTTTATCTTCGTTTTTCGAGAGCCAGGATCTGACCTTTCATAATTTCCTCAAAACCATGCTGACGACCTACCTAGATGCGATAGAGAAGCAGATAACTGCGACTTATGCAGCTATTCTTGCAGATAGTATTCTTCATGGCGGATGGGCAGGAGTTGCAAGTGCAGCAGCCAAACTTGCTTTAATCAAGGCAGCGTTTGCAGCAGCCAAGGCAGCAATAAAAGGCTTCTCCACTGGCGGCTACGTCCAAGGCTCGGGCACTGGAACCAGCGACAGCATCCCGGCAAGGCTTTCCAATGGAGAGAGTGTAATGACCGCCAAGGCGACTTCGAT
>OQVQ01000508.1_pt1 | contig 18403 bp, 28 predicted proteins | sample 1691491 | NCBI WGS metagenome assembly OQVQ01 (sample SAMN03418252, study PRJEB22391) | human gut metagenome | biome: human-gut; feature: organic feature; material: feces | host: Homo sapiens | place: Tanzania | collected 2013-01
AACATAGAGGGAGCTTATCTTATGATTTAGGTAAATAAATCACAAAAAATTTGTTTATTCTCAATAAAAAATATACCTTTGCATTAAATATTCGAATATTACAATTAATGGTATGAGTGGAAATTTCGACAAAAGTATAATCGACAAGGTTTGGAGCAAGGGCATCATTGTAAAAGGATATGATGAAGCATTGTTCCGAAAGGATTGTTGCGGTGCTTGGATTGTCAAAAATGAATATGGGAAACAGAGTCCGTTTGGCTGGGAGATAGACCATGTATATCCTCAGGTGAAGGGCGGTGATGGCAATATCTATAATCTGCGTCCGATGCATTGGGAAAACAACCGTAGCAAGAGTGATGATTACCCTCATTACGATTCGGCCGTCTGTGCAAAAGATGACTCAAATATCAAGAAGGTAGGTCATTTTGTAGTCAACGAAGACTTGAAGTCAGTTTTGGACTCACTTTATAACGTACTATCATGAGAATTTCTGAAGTTTACATCAAGGGCTTATATGGTGTTTACACCTACAAGATAGCCAATCTGCTAAGCCAAAATTTATTGGTATTGACAGGTTATAACGGTATGGGAAAGACTACGATATTGAATATTGTAAAAAAAGAGGAATCGGCGTTGCCAATGCTGTGGATTATTCGACACCGGCAGTAGCACAGCATACATTTGCGATGGCTCTGTATCTGCTTGAGAGACTTCCTTTTTATGATAACTATGTAAAATCCGGCACCTATGCTTCCCAGGACCGTTTCTCCAATTTTGACAGACCGTTTACGGAATTGCAGGGCAAGCGCTGGGGTATCGTCGGACTTGGAAACATCGGTAAAAAGGCAGCACAGATTGCAAAAGCATTTGGCTGTGAGGTTGTTTATTATTCCGTAACCGGCAAAAATACCAATACCGATTATCAGAGAGTGGATTTTGATGAGCTTTTAAGCACCTGTGATTTTATTTCCGTTCATTGTCCGTTGTCAGACCTGACAAGAGACCTGATCGATTATGAAGCCATGAAGAAAATGAAAAAGACAGCCATTCTTATTAATGTAGCAAGAGGACCGGTTGTCAACAATGCCGATCTGTACCGTGCATTGACAGAAGGCGAGATTTATGCGGCCGGACTGGATGTACTGGAAAAAGAGCCGATCACCGAGGACAATCCGCTCAGTCAGATCAAGGACAGCGAAAAGCTGATCATCACTCCTCATATGGCATGGGCAAGTACCGAGGCAAGAACCAGACTTGCAAAAGAGGTTTATGAAAATATCAAGGCCTTTATAAATGGAGAAAAAAGAAATATCGTAAATATGTAAGATCTGGATTTTTACAGAAAGTACTGATGATAATATTGAAACAAAGTAAATCGGCGCCAGTCATGTGATTGGCGCCGACAACTTGTCTTGGGTTTGGGTTTGTGATTGAATGTGTGTGTTTGTTGTTTAACGTACCTACGTTATTTATACAATGTGTATATTATACGAAATGTATTGACTTAATAGGACAAGCTATGCTATACTGTAATTATTGGGAGAGATATATTATTCGTTCGTATACTTGCTAAGCTAACATTGTCGGGCGTGATGAGCGTAGTTAGCCAAGACTGTTGTGACGACTATGCAGCGATGGTATCTTTCCCTTTCATAAGGGGCGTTAGCTTAACGGTAAAGCCGTGACCTCATAAGTCATTAAGTAAAGGTTCGAACCCTTTACGTCCCACCAAAGTATTAATCTTAAGAAAGGAATATCGTTATGTTTGACGATGCAAAAGCAAAGAAGTTTAGACAGCGCACCAAGAAGTACCTAAAGAAATGGGTTGCTCCCTGTGAGTTGCGGGATGGATTCGTATTTGTAGGAGAACATCGTATATTTATAGATGCAAAACATTTCCTTGACGATTACAACGAATCCAAGACGATGTGGGAGTATGAACAGAAGTGCGACCTTAGAATTGCACACACACTACTCGGTAACATTCACGTTGCTCAAGACGTAGATGACTGTGCACAGTTAAAGATGGAGGGTTTTGATGTGGTATGACCCGCGAATAACTCTTTCGCATAACTGCCTGTTCAACTTCGTAGTTGGTGCACGCTCAGTTGGCAAGACCTTTAATACACTTACATATTGTTGCGATAAGTGGGCTAAGGCTTCCGATGATGAACCATTTGAGTTTGCATATGTCCGAAGGTACAGGCCAGAGATGAAGCAAACACAGGAACACCTGTTTGATGATTTGCTCGCTCACGGTTATCTTGAGGGCAGTAAGATTAACACTAAAATAAATCCGGGAACAATTGACAAGAAACGTATAGTTAATTTCTTCACACTTTCAACGACTGCTGGACAGGTTAAGTCTGTTCCCTACCCCAACGTGAAACTTATAGTGTTTGACGAGTTTCTGGTTAATAGAGGACAACGTTACTTACCTAATGAAGTGGATAGATTCCTTGAGCTATATGTCACGATTGCCCGTGATAGAGACGTGCCGGTTTTGTTCCTTTCAAATGCTACGTCTCAATCTAATCCATACTTCTTGAAGTTTGGTATCAGACCGAACGGACAGGAATTTCAGAAGATAAAAAATCCAGACGGTTCAACGGACATTCTTCTTCACACTTGGAGAGATGAGGAAGTACAGGAAAAACGTAAACAATCTAGGTTCGGTTCTATAATCGCTGGTACAACTTACGAAGATTATTCTATCAACAATGTGTATTGGTACGACGACTCTAGCTTCCTAGAGAAACGTGACCCGCAATCTACCTTAAAGTTCCTTATGTATTGGAATGGAAAGACGTACAGTGTATGGTGTAGCTTAAAGAAAGGTAAGATTTGGATTGATAGTACTCTTAATCCACCATCTGCTTACACATATTGTTTCACCACGGACGACCAAAAACCTAACTACCTTTTGGCGAAAGCCTTTAAGTCAGGTGGACATTTCAAGCTAATGCAATCCGCGCAAGCTCAAGGTTGCTTATACTTTAATGATATTAACACGAAGAATGCTTGGTTTGAAATGTCTAGACTTGTTAATTTATCGTGAAAGGTGGTGAATAAATGGTGGAGTATGAACTTGCCTTAGCTTTTATGGGTATGGACGTTGTCACAGGTTTGTTGCAAGCAGTTAAAAATCGGGACGTAAACAGCACTAAGTTCAGAGATGGTTTGTTTAAGAAAACCGGAACTCTTGCTGTTATGGCGTTTGGTTGGTTGATTGATTTTGCACAGAAATATGTAGACCTTGGGTTTTCCGTTCCAATTGCAATTACTCTGTGTATTGCAGTCATTGTAATGGAATCCATCTCCATTCTCGAAAACATTGGCAACCTTAACCCTGATTTGGTAAAAATTGTGACCCCGTTCCTAGAAAAACTTAACGGAAAGGATAATTAACAATGCGTGATGCACAAGCGTTGAAAGACCTTACTGCACAGGTGCTTAGCAATTTGTCCGACCAAGGTGCAGCTTCTAATGCAATGGCAGATATCAACACTGATTATGCTGAAGCTATGAAAACTATTGACGATTATAAACAGCAGGTCGATAGTCTTACGCAAGCTAATGAAAAGCTTAAGAAAGACAATATGGCTTTGTTCCTCAAAGTTGACGTGGGGTCTGCTAACGTTCCTGCGCCTAAAGTCAAAGAGGAAGATTATTCTATTGATGCTCTTTATAACGATAAAGGCAGACTAATTTATTAAAGAAAGAGGTTCTATTATGAGTAACGTTCAGAAAATTGTAAACGCTACCATCCAGAACTCGCCTATGCTGGCGGGTGTCGTTCCTTTGATGGAACGTACTACCGATTTGCAGGCTACTGGTGGCGCAATCCTTAATTATCAGCCCTTTATGAATGAGTTTGTGGATACGCTGGTCAACCGTATCCTGTTTCAGGAATGCCATAACAGCATTTTCCAGAATCCCTTGCAGATTTTGAAAGGTCGACAAGTTCCGTTCGGTACTGACGTGCAGGACAGCATTGCTAACCCTGCCGTGGCTACCCCCTATGACCGCTCGGCTATGTCTGACGTTCTGACCGCACACAAACCGGACGTTAAGACCGTTTACTATCGCCGTAATCGTCAGGACAAATACCCCCTGACCGTTTACGATGAAACTCTTAAAGGTGCTTTCGTAAGCGAGGGCGACTTTAATGAGTTTTTGCAGATGCTGTTGAACACCCTGACCAATGGTGACAATATTGACGAGTATCATCTGATGACTAACCTGATGGCAACTGCGGTTGACGACGGCAATGTTTTGACTGAAACCGTTGCTGGCGTTGATACCGAGCAGAATAGCCGTGACCTGATTAAGGCTGCCAAAACCAAGTTCTTGCAGTTCCAGTTCCCCTCGTCCGCCTATAATAAGTATAAGCAGATGGCGACCGCTGCTGGCGTGGCTAATCCCACTGACCTTATTACTTGGACTACTCCGGAACGTATGGCTATCGTTATGCGTGCCGATGTCGCAGCAGCCACTGACGTTGATGTTTTGGCTAAGGCGTTCAATATGGACAAGACCGAGTTTATGGGGCGTCAGATTGTGGTTGACAGCTTCGGTTCTGGCGAGAAGTCCAGCAAAACTCTGGCTATCCTTATGGACATTACCGCTGTTCGCACTCACGACAATATGTTTAAGATTGCGAACACTCCGTATAACGCCAGCACTCTATCGCGCAACTACTTCCTGCACCATTGGGAGACTATGGCTTACAGTCCGTTTGCTAATGCTTGCGCTTTCGTAACTGCTTAACAGTTAATAACGTGGGAAGGCTCTAAATGGAGTTGTAAGTGGGTGGGGTTATTAACTAAAGGAGAATGTTATGTTTACACCAAGCACAAACCTCAGGTTGCTTAACGTACCTTTGGAATCTGGGTATACAGATACTCTTTGGTTTCCTGACGTAGCAACGCAAACAAACTATTTCCTTGGAAAAGTAGTTCGCCAGATTAACGACTTTAACTTTATCAAAAAAGACAATACCATCACTGTGAATGGTAATGTTGAGTCGTTTTATAACTACAATTACATTATGTATCAGAATGCTAACTTCACTAACAAGTGGTTTTATGCATTCATTGACAGAGTGGAATGGGCAAGTAATAGTAGCACTAGGTTGTATTGTTCGACAGATGCCATTCAGAGTTGGTTCTTCGATATTACATATTACCAAAGCTTTATTGAACGGCAGCACAGCACGACAGACGTTGCTGGGGATAATATTGTGCCTGAGCCATTTACGCCTGCTACACCCTGCATATGCACTATGACGACCAACGATGATAGTATTAAGGAATACAGTATTCTTTCAACCTGTGACAACAATGGGAATCCACTTGGCGGCTCAACCGTGCAAAGTGTATATACGGGGGCTTACCCAACAGTTCCCGTTGGTGACACTAACGCTATCAGTGCAAGTCTTAACAAATTCGTAGAGAATGGGTTGGCTACTGCTGTAGTTGGCATACGAAACTTACCAACAGGCGGATTAGAAGAAGTTCAGACAATAACAATAAACAAACATCCGGACACTATAGATGGCTATACACCAGTTAATAAAAAATTGCTTTCCGGCGCATTCCTAACAGCATTTATTATTTGTATGGGACAAAGCATCAAATTTAATCCGGAATTTTGCAGCGGTAACACTATCAACATAACAAGGGCTGTCGATACATTATCAGGTTCACTAATGTATATAGTAGGTAACTATGGCTACCATAAACATCAAAGTATTCACGAATACAAGAACAGTGAATTATCATTGACAGTTAAGTACCCTGATGGCACGTGGGCTTATAATCAGTATCAGAATGATTATAACTTACACAGTTCGTCTAACGCTATGTACATAGAAAGGCAACAACAGTATCAAAGTGTAGGTGCTGTATCAAGCGTTGCGGACACTTTGAGTTCTGGTTTTAGTGTTCTAACTAACTTGTTTGGATTAAAACTAGGCGCAGCAGCAGGTGGTGTTGGCAGCACAGCAAGAAGCTTGGTAGAAGCACAAAGTTACTTAGGCGGTTACGATGAAATAACGCAACAACTTCAGGCAATTTCTGAAAGCTATAATGCACCAGCAACAGGCGGTGTGTCTACCAGCAATGGTTATATAGTGGGGAAAGCAACAGAAACCCTATTTGGGTTTAATACACCGCCAGAACAGCTTGCACGTCTTTACGATAACTACCTTACTATGTACGGTTATGCACAGAATACGTTTGGCGTTCCCAATCTTCACGCACGAAAATGCTGGACATATATTAAGGTCACAGTTTTAAAAGCAAGTGGTAACTTCCCGGATGAAGATTTCTCTGAAATTCGTCGCGCGTTTAAGAATGGTGTCACTTTTTGGGATTACGCAAAAACCTTTGGTGACTATTCACAGGATAACACGTTGTGAGGTTAAGCTATGGCAAACTGGAATGAAATAAAACAGGCTATTGCCAGCGGTGATACTGTGTATACAGCAGTGAATTGTTACCCTGCGTCAACGTGGTTTAGGAAACTTGAATACATTTCAAAGCAAACAGGGGTTTCGATTGATACAATAAAAACGCTAAACCCCGAATACTTTACAAATGGCATCTTACTCAACACAAACTTCGACCACGAATGTTTACCCTTGCTTTTGAATAAAGGGTCGACACCAACTCCACCTACTCCCGGGGGTTCTACGGAGTTTAACCTTGCCAATAATATCTGCCCGTTACCCGCTGGCTCTTATACGGTGACACAGGAATTTGGCGTTGATGGACACCGCGGTATTGATATGAGTACCAATAAAGTTGCTGGTATTCCAGTTTACGCTGTCCAGCAAGGAACTGTAGTCGCAGTTCAGGCTTGGGATGGTCATACAATTACGGGTAACCAAAGTTGGGGCAATATGATTCTCATAAACCACGGTGCAACAGATGGTGTTACATACACTACACGTTATGCACATTTGGCAACAGTACCTAACTTTAGTGTTGGACAAGAATTAACAAAAGGAACGCAACTTTCCACGGCAGGTACGACCGGAAACAGTACAGGAATACACTTACATTTGGAAGTCACAGCAAACGGAACGCTTGTCAATCCTAGGAACTATGTTCCTATCTAAGGGGGTGAATACTTGTATAATTACGATTCTGAACTGCCCAGCCTGCACAAAAACGACCAATCCTATATGGACTACTGGTATCGTCTCAAAGGTTTAGCTACCACAATGTTTGAATGGAAAGGCTTACCTGAAACAGTATCTGAAAGATATCTTGAAGATTGTCTTTTCTACTTTGGCTCGGCTGTATTCTTCTACGATGATTCTATGGGTTGGTTAGCTTTGCAGGGTATGCGTGAGGGCGTGAATGTATATAATGACCCTACTCGCATTAGACCCATTAGTCCCGTGAAGAACTTCGATGCTTATGACCTTAATGACTGCGTTCTTATTAAAAATACTTGGGATATGTTCCCCACTATTGTCACTACTTCCCGTTACGCAGAATCTCTTTGGGATATTGATGTTAGCCGAAATGTAAACATTAAAGCTCAAAAGACACCTATTCTTGTTCTCACCGACGATAAACAGCTTGTAACGATGCAGAACATTTATAAGAAATACAATGGCAATGACCCAGTTATCTTCGGCAACAAGAATACACTTGACCCTAACAGTGTTAGAGTGCTTCGTACAGATGCACCTTTCGTTGCTGCACAGTTGCAGGATATGAAGTTGAGCATTTATAATGAATACTTGATGATGCTTGGCATTGCTAAGGCGAATCAAGATAAACGTGAACGCTTCGTAACATCGGAAGTTGAACAATATGAACGTGAAGCTAACAGTATGGCAAATATCTTACTTACACCTCGCAAAGAAGCTGCTAAGTTAATGAGTGAATTGTCTGGTTATGAAATCACCGTTGACCTGCGTGCTGACCTCGATGTTGCTTACCCGTTCTATGCAACGTCCGTTTCTGAATCCTCTGCTGTCCAGACCATTTCTAGTGGTACTGTGCGCAAGGGAACTGCATCCGGTTCTGGTTCTCTTAGGAATCCCGACACAACCAATACTTAATATAAGTTGAGGTAATTATATGAATATTAAAACACTTGAAGGTTTTGAGTTCATCGAAGGTGACGTTAAATGTCACTTGGCTTATGGTATCGCTGATACAATCAATGAAACTATGGAAGTACATTTGGCTGTAGAGTTCGACGAAAACAAAGCTATCGCCGGTGGTTCTGGCATCACTCCATTTAGGTTCTTTGCACCTAACGTTTGCAATCCTCAGGTTAGCATTTGCCTTAATCAAGTTCCCGCTGCATTGAAGATTACGGATACCCTTAGTATTGAAGATCACAATGGAACTAGTGCAGTGAAAACCGCTGTTCACATTAGCAATCAGAGTTCAGGTTCTCCCAACTATAACATTGTTGACGGTGATGTGTTCGTGTTCAGCTTCTTGTTTAAGCTTAAATAAGGTGGTGGTAAGATGGCTAAATATACGATAGAGTTAAACACTCTGCTTAACACCAACTTCGACATAGGTTTGGAATCCTATCCAATCCCATCTTTTGCAGATGAATCTTGGCGAAACAAACTTAACCAAAAAATAATTAATCATTATCGTTACAGGGAAATTTGTCACACAGCACCTGACCGCTGGAAACTTTACCTTAACAACACAATGAATGAGATTATGCCGGTTAAGTGCCTTATGTACGAAGCACTCGCAAAAAACTGGGAATTTAACACCGGCTCTGATTTCACAGAGGTGATAGCAGAAGAAAACAAACTCAATACAAGTAGCAATGGGACAAGCGATGCTAACTCTAGCGGGAATAGTTACAGTTTGGGAGTTCAGTCCGATACTCCAGGGCAGTTACTCAATGTTGAGAACGAAATCGAAGCTAACACTTACGCAAGCAATGCAAGCAAGAGTAAAGGAAATACATCCAGCACTGCACACACTGCAAGCAATTCAAGCGGAAATAGCTCTGGTGAACGCAACTTGACTAGAACGCACAAAGGTGTCGCTAGTCGTTCCAATGCTTCTTTGTACAGAGAGTATCAAGAAGCTATTAACAATATTGATATGGAAGTCATAGATGCACTTGAAACGTGCTTTATGAGTATATTCTAAGGAGGGTTATCATATGATTATTGGTATTTTGAACACCAAAGTTTCCGTTAAGAAAGACACCAGCTTTACCCTGAATGATTCTGTTCATATTCAGGGTTTGATTAACTCCACTGCTGTTACGTCTGCTACTGATGATGTTTTGGCTATCCTTGTTCCCCACAAGTATGGTGATACTTTCAAAGTTAGTGTTGCCGGTACACAGGTTACCGCAACTTGGGATGATGAACAGGGTACTTACGTTATTAAGGCTGCACTTACTGCCGAGGATATGATTGTTTCCGCTGACGTTCAGCAGGCTTAAGAGGTGATATTTATGGCGAATAAACCTAATCCAGCCGATTTCTCCCCATCTGTTCCAGATTTTCCGGCGATAGGTCGGTATCAACCTATTTATGGCAAGTTCGATTTAACCACCTATGTGCAAGGTGCATCTGATTATGAAATTATTGCGTTCCTTGTGCAGTGCTACAATGCAACTCTTAAAGGTTACAGTGAGGTAACTCAACTTTCCAAGGATACAGTTACCGCTTATAACCAGTTACAGACGTGGGTTAATATGTGGTTCGACAATCTCGATGTTCAAAAAGATATTGATAATAAGTTACAACAAATGTACGTTGACGGAACACTTGCTGATGCAATCGCAAGTAGTCGCGCTATTACACCTGCCATCAACGCTTATTTTAGTACCAATCAGGGCAACGATAACTTGTATTCAGCGACGTCCAAGAAGATTGACAGTATGAATAATGATGGTTCGTTGGTAAAGATTGTCAAGGAAACTGGAAAAGTAGAAGAAGCAGCAAACGAATATTTGGAAACCGTTGATGGCTCTAAAAAACTATCCGATGCCGTTGCTAAAAAAATAGAGCATATGAGCGTGACAGGAGAACTTGGTCGAGTTATTAGTCATACAGTTGACCTTCAAACCACTACTACTAATTGGCTAAATCAAAATGTCACGCCAACAGGTAGTGCTGTGATAGTAGATAAGAGTTTGTCTATATCTGGTGCAGCCGCTGACGCTAAGTCTGCTGGTGACGATATAAAGACAGCGAATGTTGGAATTGATAATGTTTATTCTGAAACAGGTGAAGTTTTAAACAGGGACATAAGCAAATGGGAACAGGGTACATACTCCAATAAATCCCCTTACGCAAAAACTGATAGTGAGTTTGCAATAAGGACGTCTGAGAAAACGCCTATTTCCAAAGGTTTTTATAAAGTAGTTAATAAAAAGGTAAGTGCTAATTTATTAAGTGTAAAATTGTGGGTATTTGATAGTAAAGGCAATTTAATCTATAATTCCAATTGGGAAAACGGCAATTTTACTTTCTACGTTTTTGAAGATAACGCTAGTTATATCATTACGGTCGCTAGAGACGATGGTAATTATTTCTCAATTAATGACGTCTCTATTGTCTTAGCAAATTATACATTTTGGAGAACTGGAACTGAATATATAAATGATGGTTGGAGTTATAAAACGTTAAATTCTGATGGGTCAACAACTTATTCCAACACCAGACTTAGCCTTGTCAACGTCCCCGTTATAATTGGCCACGTGTACGAAGTATCAGTATCAAATGGCTACCAAGTTTATGCACAAAGTTTAACATACGATGGGAAAGTTTATGAAGAATTTAACTACGATGCAAAGTATACCATATTCACAAGAAGTTCCGCCAGCAAATTATCTTTCCTTGTTAAAAACACTGTACAGGATGGGGCATTTAACATTGGTGATATAAACTTAACACTTAAAGATATAGACTTCAAAATTTTTGCACGAGAAAACGTTATTGAAACTGGCGGCATTTGGTGGAAAAATGCATCTTATGATAACGATACGGGTGAAGAAGTTGTAAATCAATATTCAAATACTAGAGCTTTAAGTTCGCTTGTGAAAATCTGGGGGGATTCTAGACTGATTATCACAAGCCCAATTGGCTATAATGTTTCGCTAGCTGCATATGACAATGACAAAACGTTTATGGGAACTTATCTTGATTTTACTGCCGCTAACACGGTATATGATATTTCAGGATTTGACGGGTATCTTCGTTTTCTCGTTAAAAATGAAGCTGGAAGTGCAGTTGATATTGCAGGCGCGCCATTTGGAATAAAAGTTAGTGAAAAGGCAGGTTATACTTCAGACTACTACAAGAATGCACAAATTACAGTTATGTCTCATAACATTGGAGCGTTTGGGGGTGGAAGTGAAACTGGATATAATGAAAATGATTATGCAACCAAACTGACGGAATGGGTTTCTGCTTATCGCAAATACTCTCCCGACGTTGCTGGTATTCAAGAATTTTGCCCATACTTTACGGACAAAGCTGACATTGATACCCGTTCAGCTTTATTTAACAAAGTATTCGCAAAAACAATGTCGGGAATGCTGCTAGAAGCTGTGGCTATGAACGTTAATATTATAAGTTCAAATGTAAAACTATTTGAAACCGACGACCCCGCAAACCGTAGACAGTTTATGCACTTAGTGGCTGAAAAGAATGGTGTTATATTTAACGTTGTAAATGTTCATTTAGACCCTAACAGCATTGTTGCTAGGAAAGATCAGCGAGGTTTTCTTATAAAGTTTTTAAAAACTTTGGACAACTTTATCTGCACTGGCGACTTTAACGCTCACACAGCCAATGAGTATGATGATTACAAAAAAGCTGGCTTTAACTGCGCAAACTGTGGTGACTTTGGTGAATTCAATACATATCAATTTAGCGATGAACCTACTGACAATATTATTACGTCTAGTAATTTCGCAATTGAAATGGTAAGAAAAGGCGACAGAATTACAAGTGACCATTTCGCACTTTTGGCAGACATAACAATTCTTGGATAACAAAACCCCTACGGTTAATCCCGTAGGGGTTTCTTTTATTTATTCAAGTATTCTCTTATTACGTCCATATCTGAATACCTTAACAATTTGAAACTAATGTTCTGATTTGTTTTGTATTGATTCGTAAAGTTTGCTTTGTAATCCCTGTCCTTAAATTTGTAAGCAAACCTGTCGGCTGTTAAAGTAGGCACATTCCTTAACAAACCTCTCTGACCTATCCACGCCACACTGTGACCAAACTTACCTCCTCTATGTGTTTTGAAAAGGTTAGCTCTGCAAGCAGCAGTCGCGCAAGTATAATCCGGACCGAGCCAAAGCAAAGGGTTCGTGCGTCTACCATTCCAGATAACCTCTAAGTGCAGATGCGCACCATAAGCGTTACCCGTTTCACCTGAAACACCGATAACTTTTCCATAATTTACTGTGTCTCCCCACTTAACATAAATCTTGGACAAGTGTGCATATCTAGTGATAAGCGTTTTCCCATTATAATCTTCGTGTGTAATTTCAATCATATTACCATACGATTGCATAGATTTAGGCGACTTAGTCTTACCATCCCAATACTGCACTCGGCTAACCACGCCCGGTTCACAGGGAAATACAGGCACGTAATTAGCGCGTAGGTCAATACCATTGTGGTTACCGCCACCAGAGTAAACCCAACCTTGGGTAATAGTAATATTGCCAGTTATAGACCAGAAGAGCAAACGTTCGTTATTTGATAGAAGCATTGTCCTTCACCTCGTGCTCTTTAATATATTTAAGCATAATTAATAATTCCTTACAAATCGCTAAGTCCGTTAATGCCCGCTCATAAAATTTTGATTTAATATGTTCGTTCATCATTAATGAGTAAGTCGTAAGGTGGTCGTGAATAAGATAAGTAATGTCTTTATCCGTCATTTTAATTACCTCAAGTAATTTGGAAAGTAGTGTCTTCCAACACTATACCGCCCTCAACGTGTTTAGGCACAAGCTTACCAGTGTAAACTGCACCTACCTTAAAATTATCAAACGTAACCTGACTGTGACAAGCTTTGGGCATACCTGCACAAGTTACCTTAAGTTCTAGTTCATCTTCTTTGATTTCCGTTCCATCACAGCCGTATTCTATATATGTCTTTGCTCTAAGGAATTTAGCTTTTATAAATGTAGATTCGTGTTTCCAAGCACCTAATTCGTAAGGGTCTACCCATAGTCCCTCTGGTTCGTTTAGTCCTATTAAGTGTAGAGAATCTGTATCAGCATAAGCAAACCTATCATAAACAGCTTGTGCCGACCTTATAGTAACGTTTCTTGCATATGCTGTTACGAAACAGGCGACCGGAATATAAACAGGATTGCGAAGCGTTCTTTCGCCACGTCTATAGTGTACAACGCCGTCCTCTAATACAGGGTACTTTCCTGTTCCATCCGTGTTTGTTCCAAACTTACCGTATAAATTGTTATTCATCAGCTTAGCCAAGGCACGTTTGCTAGGGTTGTGGTCTTTTGCTGCGTCCATTTTCTCCTGATTCCAATGGTCGATGTATTCATCAAATAAGCCTATTCTTTGGTGAAATTTCATACCGTCTATCGGTCTATACGTTGTCACCTCGTAGTGGTCAAAAAACAATTTAAGGTCAACGCTAGTTAGGGTTAGTTCCACCAATTCTCCCCTGCTTGATTCAAGATAGTCAGTCGGACTAAACCCAGAGAAGTTATTCTTGACCTGAATAGTAGGTAAATAATTTTTCTTAACCCTAAACTCTGCATAGAAATGCTGCACATACAACGGCATTTCTTCGTCCGGTTTATAATCGCCTTTGTAATAAACAGGTCTGCCTACTGGATATGGATTTGCATGCGCTCTCATTTGGGAAGGGTACAACGAATTCACATCTAGCACAATTCCCTCTTTTAAGATTTTACCTTTAAACTTTGGTGAACAGTAAACAAACCCACCTTTGTAAGCCTTACGGATAAAAGCGTCTTGTGTCTGCGACATAAGTGGAAACAATTCCTTAAAGTCAGTTTTGTGCTTCAAGGTCGTTTTGTAGTTATACAAAGCGTTCGAGCCAATCGTCAGCTTACTCATACCTCGCTTTAGCATATAATTAAGTGCCATTGCCATAATTAGGGTATCATAAACCACGTATTCCTTTTCATCGTCTGTAAGAATGTGACCTTCCTCACGGTAAGCCTTATAATCTATCTCCAGTTTGCGAATCTTCTTGCCATCTAACTCTAGGTCGAAATCCTTGGCAATCTTTTCCACTTTAAAGGGTAGCAACTTCAAGCTATCGTTTATTTCTACTCTGACAGTTTTATGAAAACAAATAATAATCTTGTATAGTTGCCCCATATCAGACATAAGAATGTTGAACGTTTTTGGCTGCATTTTCCTTGAACTTAGAACGTGTGTGAAACCATTCTTCAATAAGTAGCTTATTATGAATTCTCCATCGAACTTTAGGTTGTGGAAGAACCCCTTACAAGTGTGTCGTGATATTTCGTTTATAAAACTTTCGATACTATTTCCTGTGGTAATATCTGAATAGTTAAAGACGCCAACCTGCGACCAAGCCCACACACGAGTTGGGGATTGTGTCAATGTTTCAAAATCCCAACTATATGTAGGTAACATAATGTTTACTCCCTATAATTAAGTCCAAGAACCGGAATCTGAATTCCAATGTAAACCGAGGGTCTCCATAAAATCTATAATCTCTTCCGAAGTGCTTGGCGTAATAGTCCCATCGTCTGTGTACCTTTGTTTGATTCTATCTTCGTCATTAGCAAAAGCCTGAAGTTGGTCGTGCGTCATCGCTGCTAACATCTTCCTTGTGCTTCCACTATAAGTATTGTTGCGTTTAGATGTCTTGATATAATTATCTATGTATATTCCATCCAATTGCAACTCTCGACCTGCCGTTCCGTAGGACAATTGTGTTGCCAATGTTTCTCTAAATCTGTCCTTATCTCTGGATTCTAATGCATTGATTTCTTGTCTAACCTTTAAGCTTTGTTCTTTAAGATGTGCTGGCTGAATTGGTATGTCGCTTCGTCTAATTAACCCTGCTTGCGCTTGCATTACTTCCATTGCTTTAAACTGTTCATTCGTTGCTAAGTCAACATTAACCTTTGCTTTAAACTCCCCACGAATGGTTTCGTAAAGCATCGCGTCTCCTTTATTAACATTAAATGATTCTGCTGCTTGTGTGTCTTTACGGAAACTTTCCACATTATAAGATTTGTAATAATCTATTAACGTATTCAGTTCTTCGGTAGAACCGGGTTTAAACTTAGCTATTCCTATCCGTTCTTCACCATTTGAAATGTACTTCGGCGGCTTTAAGATTTCTCCAATCTTCCTTGGTAAAACAGATGAAGTAAATTCTTTTCCTAATAACTTACGCGCTCGGTTCTCTGTTGTACGAAAATTGGAGAGGGCTTTGTTAAGCTCTCTCCTTTGTTCTTTAGATAATTTAAAGTCAGCCATAATATTCACCAGCTTTCTAAAGGCGCGCTATCCATCTTATCCTGAATAGTATTGTTCATTTGCTATGGTTAATCAGACTAGCCACGCGCCTGTATAAGTTAGATTACTTGTAGAATTTCTCATCGATGGTCAGAGTCAGAATTCGGTTGCTACCCTTACTAACCTGACCAACCTTCAGCGGAATGGGAGTATCCCAATGCTTCATACCGAACAGACCGTACAGGCGAGTAATTGCATTGTAAATGCCCTTAGACACGGATACGTAAGAATGACCGTCCTTATCAATAAGAATAACGCGAGGTGCTTTATCCATCTCTCCGGTCAACTCATTCTTAACTTCGACAATCTCGGCGTAGGAATCGCAAACCTCGATGGTCATATTCACCATATCCTGCAAACGCTTTTCAGGATTGCTCACGATGTTGTAAAACTTAGCCGTCTCGGCAGGGGTCTTGGCGGTGAAAGTGCAGATGGAATTAACAACGTTGTCATTAGGATTGTACAGAGCGATATCAGACATAATAAATTCTCCTTTTAAATGTTAAGTTTGTGTTTGTTACAGTTTGATTAAGCTTCGGTTTTCTTCTGACTTGCAGGACGCTCAACTGTAACGGAGTTCTCGTAAAAAGCCTTAACATCCATACCACGAATTTCCTCGACGGTTTCAACATTAAGGACAACCGGAGTGAATCCCAGTTCCTTGGTCAGAGCCTTGGTTGCCGTTTCCTTGGTGAAATCACCAGTAAGAACAACATCTGCAACCTTAGCGTGGGGACTCCCTGCTTCGTCTGCTTCGATGAACGAATACTTAACCTTGGTCGTGATGAACGTGCGAGTGATAAGTTTTGCCATTGTTGTTACTCCTTTCTAAGTAACCATAAAAATATTAGTGCTATCTGCACTATGGTGATGGGTTACTTTCTTCCCTGTGCCCATCAACTCACAGCATTATGTAATGGCTGTTGCCGTTACATATCATTAAGTTTGTGCTTCAAATCCATTATTGTAACCAATACATTTACAATCGAACAATCCTTATACAAGTCACATTCGTTGCAATGAGTATGATAATTGTCGCGAAGTGGATATGGACAAAATATCGAAAGTTCATATATTAAATCCTTTGCTTGTTTATATTTGTCTTTCCATTCTGTTGGTTTCATAAGTTCACCTCACATAATAAGGTTCGTCACGCTTAGAACGATAACGTTTTGAGCAAACAATTCGATTATCATCTCGACAACAAGTAGCGTTAAGTTCTTCAATCGTTTTCCTTTACGCGATTGTAATTTTCTAACCATTCTTTACTGTTCATAACGTACCTCACATTAGTTACTTCAATTCTTTCGCTATCGTCAATACAGAAGTTAAGGTAGTGACCACTTTGCATTTTTTAAGTAGTTTACAGTCTCCACAATTATAACGTTTGAAATTACAAGGACAAATTGCCTTTAATTCACATATAAGGTATAACATTTCGTTATATTTAGCTTCCCATTCTTTGAATTCCATATCACACCTCACGTATTAATAACCATAGCTATTACATTACATACTAATGTCACTGTTATACCAAGAAATGCACCTGCTAATGCATATATGAATGCTTCAACCAACGTAAACACCTCTCTCCCTGTTGTATCTGTTCATTCTCTCTTGCCAACATTCCTTAAATGTGCCTACTTTAACCGGAATAGCCCCAAAGTCTGTATCCACCCATAATGCCCACAATTGTGAAGGTGTACTATGTCCACCAATTACAACTTTACTGAGACTAAACATAACGATCATAATAAACCTTTCTTACAAATTCTCTGTATTCGTCATCATCTACAATTAATTCTATCGTATCGAATTTGAAGCACAGTCCATCGTAACAACAATCTTTACATTCGTTAGTTCGTTGACAATAGTTATCCATAAGTTGATATAACATACCAATATCTCGTACTTTTACTTTCATTATTTCCACTTCCCATCATAATATTTCTTAACGATTGCAATATAAGCATCAATGTGACTTTCCCCGTGCGCTGAACAAATAAACTTGCTTCCTTTTTTATTAACTAAGAACAGTTCATAATAAGGTTCGTCACGCTTAGAACGGTAACGCTTCAAATCCCTAAACAAATCTCTTGGAGTGGTATCTGTGGTTACTGCAATCGGGATTACCCTATGTATCGTTGTCCTCTCATAAAGTATGAACATTTAACTTACCTCAACGAAATCTCTCAAAGGGATTCTAAAGTCAATACGGTGCTTACTATCCTGTTCAGTCCAATTGCAACGAAGTCTTACAACTTCATCGTCAAACTTATCCTTAAACACCCAAAGGCTATAAATACGTTTCTTATGCTTAGCAAGCTTAACCTGTACTACAGCACGTTTATGACCGTTACTATAATATGTAGTAAGTAATGCAATTCTAGGGTCTTTAACATCAATCAACATTATGTTTACTCCTCAAAATAATAATCATATGTTGCGCACTGTCGCACCTCATCAAGTCCTAACTTGTCCAGCCTTATAACAATTGTGGTATAAGGCGGCAAATCCTGCTTAAGAATTACGAAAGGATAGTTACGCTTTTTACTAGTCTTAATACCAAGGTGGTGAATTTTCTGTCTACGACCATAAATCTCTCTCACTGTTGCATAATCATCATAAGGCAAGACATTTACAATCACTTTCTTTAAGCTTGTCATTTTGACTATCTCCTTATTAAATCGTTTGGACTGCCCCTAATGATATGATAACATACTCCAAAGCAAATATCAATACTTATTTAATGGATATTTGTTGCAAGTTTCGATGGACTTTTGATGGTACAATAATCGGGACTCAACCTGTTAAATTTTTAACGATGGGGTACTTTGACGCTAGGGATTTAGGGCTATCCCCCCCCCC